>MDSV01060308.1_pt1 | contig 34609 bp, 34 predicted proteins | sample 810851 | NCBI WGS metagenome assembly MDSV01 (sample SAMN05326640, study PRJNA326480) | marine metagenome | isolation source: seawater | place: Atlantic Ocean: North East | collected 2012 | reverse complement strand
TTTCCTGGCCATCATTCAACAGCGGACTTTACTGGGTGGCGCTCCGACTTTACGGTTGCAGGTACAGCCAATGAATTTCACATTGATTTCCCACCATGCATTTCAGCAAGAAAACATTTACTTACAATATTTGAAAAGTCAATTTATTTAATGAACTCAGAATTCGCATTGAAAAGTTTTTCTTTTTCAAATAAAGCAGCTTTTTCATCCACATGCATAGTATTAACAGCATTTTGTAATGCCTTATCGTTTAATTCCTCCCAAAAATCTCTAACTGCTTTTACTAAATCTTCACCAGGAATAGAAGTATGAAATAATGGCTTACCTCTATTATGCATATTATCGGTATATTTAAGTAGATTTTCATTAAAATCTTTTTTTTGATCAGTTTTAGTCATTTCATATTCAAAGTCTAAAGTTCCAGGATAAGGAACTGGAATTCCAAAACCAACTTGATCTAACCCTTCTTCCATTAATAATCTTGCAAAATCTTTAGTTCTTTCTATTGATTCTCTCGGCTCGTCTCTGAAGCCAATTAAAAATCCAGCTGCAGCTCTAATACCGTTTTTTTTAACAGCTTTTAAAATTCCAAAAGGATTCATTTCTGATGGATCGTATTTATTGGTTGCATATTTTGACATCATATCCTTACTTGCAGTTTCGAAAGGTAAAGCCAATTCATCTAAACCAAAACCTGCAAGCATTTCAATAAAATCATGATCAACCTCATAATGTGACTCAACTTTTTTTACTAAAAATCTTAAATTTGCACCATTTACGTCAGAGTATGTTAACCCATCTCTCTTTAGATATGGAGCTAGATCAAATAGTCTTTTCTTATTAAAAAAAAGATTATCGTCCTCAAAATAAATTCTTCTTATTCCAAGCTCCATTAATTTATCTACTTCTTTTCCAATTCTTTCTTTTGAAAACAATTTTAGAAATCCAATATCTCCAACAAGATCTCTTTCTTTTTTTTCAAGAGATATATGACAAAAAGTACACTTATCTTGACATCCTCTAGCTGTCTGTAAAGAAGAAAATTTTTTCCCTACAACTGGAAGGCCCCAGTGAGGTATACCCAAATCTGAGTAAGTTTGTAACGGCATATCTTCAACTGATGGACTTGGCAAATGATCTATAAATTTTGTACCTTTTCGTGGAGGTGCAGATGTAATTATAGTTTTATCTCCGTCTCTAAAGGCTATTCTTTCGACTTTTGTATAGTCGGGCTTACCACTACTAAATTCCTCAACTATTTGGACAATTGTTCTTTCGCCCTCACCCAAAGCTATTATATCAAAACCATTAGATAAAAAATGTTCCCTTAATGCTCTAGCATTAACACCTCCAGAAACAACTAAAAGTTTTTTTCCGCTATCTTTTGAGACTTTTTTTGCAATTTTCGCAATTTCAAAGTGCATCCTAGTTTGAATCGTAAAAATTGATGACGTCGCAATAATATCATAATTCGAAAAAATATTATAAAGTTCTTTAGAATTCATTCCATAACGAATGTTTCCGTTCTCTAATTCCTCTCTGTTATAAAATGTTTTATCTAAGTCTTCACCTTCACGACCAACCGTGCAATCTAAGTAATCAACTTCTACACCGTGCTCCTTAAGTGCGCCCATAATATATGCTGGTCCTAAATTTCCGTTAGGTCTTGCTTTTTCTTTAAGAGCTGCTTGATTTGGTGGCTCAATCATTAAAACTCTTATATTTTTTTTATACATAATATTTGTTTTATACGGTTATTATGGTAATTCTTATATTTTACAATAGGATAAATTATTAGTTATATCATTAAAAATATCCAAATTTAACTAATTATATATTTGATTATGGTTGATTTTCTTATTCTAAATAATGTTTGCTGCTTAATATAAATTCAGATTATAAAATGGTCAATATTGATAACGTAATCAAAATTAGCAAGGTTTTTAAAAAAAAAAAATCAATTGATACAACAAAACTGTTAAATTATTTAAGTAAAAAAAATAAACATAAACACATAGCCTTATTGGAAACAGCAAATTATTTAAATTTATTAGGTGAAAGAAGTCAAGCAAAAGAACTTTATAAAAAAGCTATAGAACACAACAGAAATTATTCTGAAGCACATAATAAGCTGGGTTTGATACATAGGGTTGAAGATAAACTAGATAGCTCAGAGCAAAATTTTATAAATGCTATAAGAGCTAATTCAAAAAATTCTGATGCATATCACAATCTTGGAAATATTTATAAAGAAAAAAAAAAATATTTAAAAGCAATAAAATGTTATGAAACCGTAGTAAGTCTTCATAAAAAATATAATATTGTAAGAAAAAATAACTTAGTTAAACCAGTTGTATCTCTCGCTAAATTATTAGAGTGTATATATTTCCAGAAAGGTCTAAAGGCATATTTAAGAAAATTAAAATTAATATCAAAAGATTATGATAGTGACATAAGAATTTCAACAATGAGCACCTATGTATGTTCTAAACACAAAATACGTAACCCATATAAATTTTGTGAAAAACCACTAGATTTTTTTTATTCAATTAACCTAAAAGATAAATTATTAAACAAAGGTGTGAATACAAAAAAATTACTTAAAATATGTTCTCAACTTAAAGAGATATGGGAACCATCAGCGAGAGTAACAAGAGGAGGTTTTCAAACAATTGACAACTTATTTGAGAAAAACATTAAAGAAATTAAAATACTAAAAAAATTTATAAATGAGGAAATAAAAAAGTTTAAGTTTGAAAATTCAGCTAAGACAGATTTAATTATAACTAAATGGCCAAAAAAATATAATATTCGTGCATGGTTTGTTAAACTTTTAAAACAAGGTTACCAGAAATCTCACATTCATCCAACAGCATGGTTGAGTGGAGTGTTTTACCTTAATGTTCCAAAAAACTTGATCAACAATCAAGGTGCAATTAAACTTGCTTTGCAAGGGTATGATTATCCAAAGTATAAAAAAATGCAAAAAATTATATTTAATCCTCGAAATTATGACCTGGTAATTTTTCCTTCGTCACTTTTTCACTCAACAATTCCTTTTATTTCAAATAATAAAAGATGCGTGATTCCCTTTGATATCGTGCCTGTTAAGTATTTTAAAAAATATTCGAAAGAACAAATTTATTTTTAATAATAATTAATTTAAAGATATAGTAATTTTTTATGAAAAATTTAATTAAAACAATTTCAGATAATTTAAAGAACAAAGGCTTTGTTATATTAAAATCTGATGAGATTAAATTTTTAGACAAAGTAAAAAAAGATTATTTTAGAATATCAAGAAAAAATGGTCTAAGTGGGTCGTTAGAAAGTATTTCCAAAATTAGTGAAAAAAAATTAAATCAAATTCACATAGATTTCAACAAAAATTCAAAAGATTCAAACTTTAATCTTATTAACTCTTTTTCTAAATCTATAAACAAAATTTTAGGAAAAAAAATATTCATACAAAGACAACCATATCTTAGAGCAAAAAAATATAATCTTAAATCAACAGCAACCATTGCTCATAATGATTATGATTTTGGTCACTCGCATAGAGGTTTCAATTTGTGGGCACCTCTTTTCGATATAAGAAAAAATGAGGGAATATATATTTATGATATTAATACTTCAAAAAAAATTTATAAAAATTTTAAATTTAATTGTCATTTAAGTGAGCATATAAAAAAACACAAATTTAATAAAAATAAGAAATATATTAATTTAGAATATGGAGAAGGAATTTTTTTTTCAAATTTATGTATTCATGGAGCATCTGTATCTCAAAATAAAATTAATAGAGTAAGTACAAATATTCATATTCAAAACTTTTTAGAACCAATTAATGAAAAATCCTCAGAATTATTTACTATAGCAAAATTAGGGAAAAAAAATCTTTATAAAAAAGTTGGTATTTAAGAGATGAAAAATAAATCTATAGGCTATGTAACAGGCCACCATTTTGGAGGTTGGATTATTCCTCAAAAGGTTCAGACCGCATTATTACATTTTAATTCAAATAATAAAAAACTTAATTTATCGTATATGATTACAGAATACAAGGACTCTAAAAAAAATGACATTTTATTATCAAAAATAAATAGTGATCCAGATATTAAAAATATTTTTTTTACTTCAGCTTTGCAATTAAAATCTATTAATTCAAATTTATTTAAAATACTTAAAAATTATAATTTATTTTTTTTTTTAGAAAATATGGCAATTAAAAAAAATCAAACTAACTTAAAATTAAAAAATTATATTTTAGAATTGGAAAATAGAAAAATTTATAAATTTAAAAGAAAAAATTATGATAGTCTTTTTGAGGATTTTAAAAAGCAGTTTAAATAATTGTATACTTTAATAATAAATATATATAAAATAGTAAAAATCATATGAAATGTTCAGATATTATTGCAAAAAAAATTGAGACTTTTACAGATTTTGCGTTTACTGGGCAGGGTGGATCGGTAGTACATATTCTAGACAGTTTAAAAAGAGTTTCTAAAGTAAAAGTTATTCCTTCTCAAAATGAACAAGGTGCCTCTATGGCAGCAGATGCATATACAAGAGCATCAGATAAGATAGGAGTAGTAATTGCAACCAGTGGACCTGGTATTTTAAATACTCTCCAAGGGATGGCTTGCTCTTATTATGATTCCGTTCCCTCTCTTTATATTTCAGGAGCACCTGTGACTTCTGCTCTAAAAAAAAATGACAAAATAAGACAAGTTGGTTTTCAAGAAATGGATATTCCAAATATAGTTGGTTCTTTTTGCAAATATGTTGTGCGAATAATGGATCCTAAAAATGTAATATATGAAATAGATAAGGCAATAGATATTGCTAAATCTGGTAGACCTGGACCAGTAGTTATTGATTTACCTGACGATATCCAAAGAATGGAAGTGGATGAAAAAGACCTAAAATTATATAAACCTAAAGTAAATAATGAGATCAAATTATTAGACGATAAAAAGTTTGATAAATTTATAGCATTATTAGAAGACAGTAAAAGACCTCTGTTCATTTTTGGTAATGGAGTTAAAATTTCAAAAACCCAAGACTTGTGCGAAAAAATTGTAAATAAATTTAATATACCCTACGCACCGACTTGGGCCACCTTCGACTTATTTAGTTCAGATGATGAATTAAATGTTGGAAGTTTTGGGATGTATGCGACTAGACACGGAAATTTTTCTGTTGAAAATTGTGATTTACTTATTGTCCTAGGATCTCGTTTAAATGGAACATTAACTGGAAGCAAAAAACTAATTTTTTCAAGTAAGTCAAAGAAGGTTCAAGTAGATATAGATGAAAATGAGTTAGATCTTGGGGATGGTTTTGAAGTAGATGTGAAGTTTAATTGTGATGTTAAATTATTTTTAGAAAAATTATATAACCACAAAATGAAATTAAATAATTTTAGTGATTGGAACAAACAAACAAATTTGTGGAAAAAGAAATACCCAGTTGTTCTTGAAGATTATAAAAATCAAACAAAAAACGTAAATCCGTATTTATTTTTCGAAAAATTATCTGAATTAACCAAAGCAGGAGATATAATTATACCTGACGCAAGTGCTAATTTAGTTTGGACATACCAGGCATATAAATCAAAAAAAAACCAGAAAATCTTCACAGCACTTAATCATTCTCCAATGGGTTATTCAGTTCCAGCAGCTATCGGTCCAGCGTTATCAACTAAAAATAATGTGATTGCTATTATTGGTGATGGTTCAATGCAAATGAATATTCAAGAAATAGAAAATATAAAGGCTCATAATCTAAATATAAAAATATTCATAATTAACAATTTTGGTTACGGGATGGTAAAGCAGACAATAGATACTTGGTTAGATGGAAACTATGTTGGCTGTGATAGCTCTAGTGGTCTATCTTTACCAGATTTCTCTAAAGTTTTTGAGTCATATGGTATTAAAACCTTGAAAATAAGCAATCATAATGAAATGCATGAACAAATAATTAATTGTTTAAATATTATTGGGCCAGCAATGTGTGAGGTGATTGTTAATGAAAAACAAAGAATTATACCCAAGACAAAAGCTGGGAGTCCTTTATACGATATGCTCCCTAAACTTTCAGATGAAGAAATTAATTCTAATTTAATTAAATAATTTAGATGGAAAATCAAAGCTTGAGTAACTTAGAATTTTTAAAAATAAAAAAAAAAAATTATTTAAACAAATCAATCAAAGTTGCGGTGATAACGGGTGCTTTTGGAAGAATTGGCAGTGTTTTTTTGAATGAATTGTTAGAGAGAAATTATACTTGTATTTGCTTATCTAGAGATAAGTTAAAATATATTAATTTAAAAAAAACACTTCCACTTGAAAAATATAAAAAAATTTTTTGGATAAAATACGATCTAAATAAAATTGAAGATATAGATAAGGTTATAAAAAAAATCAAAATTAAGTATAAAAAAATTGAATGCATTATTAATTGTGCAGCGAGCACAAATAGGGGAAAAAACTTTGTATATGATAAAAAAAAATATTTAAATGAGATGCAAGGTGTATTTGGTGCTCCCTTTTTATTGACAGAGTCATTATTAAAACTTTTAAGAAAAAGTAAAAATGGAAATATAATCAATGTTGGTTCAGTTTGGGGAACTCACGCACCTAGGTTTGATGTTTATCTGGATATGGATATCGGCCCCACTCCGATAATAGCATCTGGTAAAGCTGCATTAATCCAATACACAAAATTTTTAGCAATAAGAGAAGCAAAATTTAATATAAGAGCTAATTGTTTAATACCAGGCTGGTTTCCAAGAAAAGGCAAAATTGAAAGGAAGGATTATATAAAAAAAATTACCAATAATATTCCAAAAAAAAGAATTGGTCATTTATATGATCTTGTATCTTCAGTAAATTTTTTACTCTCTGACCATAACGAATATTATAGTGGCCAAAGTTTGTACGTAGATGGTGGGTATACAACAATCTAAAATTTTATGCAAAAAATTAATACCCAATTTGTAAAAAAATTCTCAAATGATGGATATCTTATTTTAAAAGATATTAATGAATTAAAACTAATACAAAAATTGGAAAAAAAAGTAATATCTAAATTAAACAAACCTAATTTAATTAAACCTCCAAAAAAAATTGAAAAATTTTTGTACTCAAAAAAAGAACTTAGAGGACCTCTTAATCGATTAAAATATAATTTAACTAGAAGCACAATAGAGAAGGGAATTAAATTATATAAAAATAAAACAAATGCTATAAGCTTTAAACAACCAATAATTAATTTTGAAGAATGTTTGGATCTTATATTAAACGATAAAGTTCTTGATAGAGTTTCAGCTATATTAGGAAAAAATATAAGACTAGGTTATGTTGCTCTTTCGTGTCAAATGAATAATAAATTAGAAGAAAATGATATTAATTTTTTTCATACTGATGATCATTTAAATAAAAGTATTGTTAAAAAGAATAAGTTAATAAAACTTACAATACCTATTTCAACTCATCAAAAATATCATAAAGATTATACTCACTTAAAAATTCATAAATTTAAAATTAAAGAAAAACTTAATCAATACTTTAGTCTTAAAGAGATACCAAAAAATTTAAAAAAAAATGTTATATCTCCCATAGTTAAAAATAACGATGGTCTTTTATTTGATCCTGATAATTTTTACCATTTAGCAAAAAAACCAAAAAAAAATATAAGAATTATGCTTTATGTTGTTTTTATAAAAAGAGGAAATTATTTAGAAAAAAAAGCATCTGATTTAAAAATTTATAAAAAAGATTTTCAAAAATTAAATTATAAACACCAAAGGTTTTTAGAATTATTAACTAAGATATGATTACTAAAAAAATTTTTGTAGCAGGAGGTGCTGGTTATTGTGGAAGTAGACTAGTGCCTGAATTATTAAAAAAAGGTTATAAAGTCACGGTTTATGATATAATGTACTTTGGATATAATTTTCTTCCAAAAAATAATCCAAGTCTATCTATTATATCTGGGGACATAAGAGATTCAAAAAAAATTGCAGACTCTTGTAAAGGTCATGATATTTTCGTGAGTTTAGCCTGTATATCTAATGATACAAGCTTTGATTTAGATGAAGATTTATCAACCTCAATTAATTTAAGAGCATTTGAACCAATGATAAAAGCAGCAAAGTCATCTGGTATAAAAAGATTTATCTATGCTTCATCCAGTTCTGTTTATGGAGTTTCAGATCAAAAAGATGTTAAAGAAGACCACCCTTTAGTACCACTAACATTATATAATAAATATAAGGGATTATGTGAACCCATATTGAAAGAACATACTTCCAACGATTTTGAGGGAGTAATATTTAGGCCTGCAACAGTTTGTGGCTATGCACCTAGATTAAGGTTAGATTTATCTGTAAATATTTTAACAAATTTCGCTGTAAATAAAAAAAAAATAGTTGTATTTGGAGGCTCTCAATTAAGACCGAACTTACATATAGAGGATTATTGTAGTGCTATAGAATGTTTAATTAATTCTCCAAGTGATAAGATTCAAAATCAGACTTTTAATGTAGGATATCAAAATTTGTCTATTTCTGATATTGCAAATAAAGTTAAAAAAGTAGTTGAAGATTTTTTTCCTAAATTTGGTCCAATAAATATTGAAACTACTCCGTCTGATGATAACAGATCATATCATATTAACTCAGACAAGATTAGAGACGAGTTGGGGTTTGTGCCAAAATTAACTATTGAAGATGCTGTACGAGACTTGTGTAAAGCATTTGATGAGGGAAAAATACCTAATAGTTTTGAGGATGATTTTTATTTTAATGTAAAACGTTTAAAAAGAATTAATGCAAAGTAATAGTGATAACTTTAAAAAAATAAATGCACCTATTTTTTTTGGATTATCCCATTTAGGACAAGTTTTTAGTCTATGTTGGTCGAAAAAGGTCGGCAAGTGTTTTGTTTATGATAGTGACAAAAAATCCCTTAATTCTTTTAAAAAAAAAAATTTCACCTTAGAAGAACCAAAACTAAAAAAATTAAAATTAAATAAAATTCAATTTTTAAAAAAAATAGAAGATATTGAAAATTTTAAATATATTTTTTTTACTTATGACACACCACTAAATATTAAAAACGGAAAACCTGAATTAAATTATATTTACCAAAATTTAAAAAAAATTTTAAATTTGAAATTTCAAAGTACAACTTATTTAATAATTTCCTCACAAATAAATCCTGACTTAATAAAAAACATAAAAAAAAAAATAACCATTAATAAAAATTTAAAAATATTTTATTTAGTTGATACTCTTAAAATGGGTGAAGCTTTAGATAAATTTTTGTATCCTGACCAAATAATCATTGGAGGAGAAAAAAAGGAAAAAAATAATATTTTAAAATTATTTAAAAATTTTAAAACAAAAATGTTTTACATTAGTTTGGATGAGGCAATAATTACAAAAATGGCTATAAATATTTATCTTTCGTTTTCTGTTACTTTTGCGAATATTATTGATGATTTATGCAGAGAATATGGGTCGAGTTATTCGAAGATAATTCAACCTTTAAAAAATGATGGAAGGATAGGTCACAAGGCATATATTCATCCATCAATTGGTTTTTCTGGCGGCCACTTAGAGAGAGATTTGTTCTATCTTAAAAATATATCTAATAATTCAATCATAAAAAAAATAATCGAAAATATTTTGAGTCTCAATGATAAAGCAATAAATAAAATAAACTTTAATAATTTTTTTCCTAAAAAAAAAATTATTAAAACGCTTATTATTGGAAAGTCGTACAAAGAAAATTCTTATTCTGAGGTAAATTCATCTTTTAAAAAGTTAAATAAGAGGTTTAAGTTAAATTATTTTGATGATATTTTTTCTCATTATAAATTTCCAAAAAAAGAATTAGAGAAATTAATAAAAAAAAATGATCTTATAATATATAATTATAGCTCAAATGAAGCTATGAATAGACTGCTGGACCTATCTAAAAAATACAAAAAAAGAGTAATTAACATAGGCAGAAAAAAAATAAATCTTAAAAAACATCTAAATTTAATTAATCTTTTTAATAGTAATTAAATGAAAAAAATATTAATAGGTATAATTGGTTTTGGAAATATTGGAAAAAAAAGATTAGAGGCAATAAATAAACTTAAGAAATTAGCTGAAGTTAAAATAATTTGCGAAAAAAATAAAATTAAAAAGCAATTTAAAAATATTAAAATATTTAATGATATTAAAGAATTAGACGATTACGATTTAGATTTATTAATAATTTGTACCCCTACAGATGTGTCAAAAAAAATTTATAATAAATTTGTTGGTAAATGTCACTTATTAATAGAAAAACCCATAACTCTAAACTCTAAACAGCTTTTAAAAAATATAAAAATATCAAACAATAAGAAAAAAATTATAAAAGCTGGATATAACCTTAAGTATGATCAGGGTCTAAAATATCTAAAAAAAAATTTAGAGTCTAATTTTATTGGAAAGATTTATTATTGTAAAATTAGTTATGCTAATGGAACAGCTAGGTCTAATAGCAATAATGTTGGTAGCATCTTTGATATGGCCTCTCATTCTATAAACTTATTAATGTGGCTATTTAATTCTAAAAAGTTAAATGTAATAAATTCTTGCAATCAGAAAAATGAATTTAGTAAAAACCACGTTGATAATGGTTTTGCAATTTTAAAGATTAGAAAAATTTTAATAAATTTACACCATGGTTTTTGTAATTGGAAAAATAAATTTAATATAGAAATTTATGGAAAAAAGGGTTCTTTAAAAGTCCATTCTCTAGCCAAATGGGGTGATCAAACTATAATTACTGAAAAAAGAGTTTTTCCAAGTGGTAATCCAAGAGTAAAAATTAAAAAATTTAGTAATGATTTAAGTTTTAAAAATGAATTGCATTCCTTATTAGAAACTATAAGAGATATGAATAAATTAAAATATCAAGATATAAAGAATATTAACTATGAAAGTTATTATACATTAAAGAATTCTATACTTTTGAAATAAAATGGATTTCAGTAAAAAAATCATAAATTTTGATAAAGTTGGTAAATTATTTAAGAAAATAAAATCTTATAAAAAAATTATACATTGTCATGGAGTATTTGATCTTGTTCATCCAGGTCATATTCGACATTTATCTTATTGCAAAAGCAAAGCAGATATTTTGATTGTTTCAATTACTCCAGACAAGTTTATTAAAAAGGGAATTTACAGACCTTTGGTACCTGAAAAAATTAGAGCAAATAATCTCTCAGTATTAGAGTTAGTTGATTATGTGGTTATTGATAAATTTAAGTATCCATATAATATTATAAATAAGGTCAAACCTCATTATTTTGCAAAGGGAAATGAATATTTTAATAATACTAATCCCTTAACAGAAAAAGAAAAACAAATTTTAAAAAAATTTGGAGGCAAAATGCTTTTTACCCCTGGTGATTTTGTTCTATCGTCTACAAAACTCATTAATGAAAATGAGATTAATTTAAAATATGATAAATTAAAAAATTTAATGGATGTTAACGGTTATACTTTTGAAAAAATTATAGAGGTTGTTAAAAATTTTAAAGATATTCGAATACATATTGTAGGAGATTTAATTATTGATACACATAATGAATGTGAGGCAGTAGCAGGTTTACATAAAAGTCCCACATTAAGTTTAATTAAAAAAAATTCAAAATCTTATTTAGGAGGAGCAGGGATTGTTGCAGCACATTTTGCATCTTTATCAAATAATGTAACTCTTACTACGGTGATTAATAAAGATAAATTAGGAAACTTAGCGAAAAAAATTTTAAGAAAATATAAAGTAAGTTTAAATCCTATTTATGAGTATGATAGACCAACTACAGAAAAAAGTATTTACATATCAAAGGATCATAATTTATTGAAGGTAAATAATGTAAGTAACCAGCCAATCAGTAGCACTAGTCTTGATAAAATTAAAAAAAAATTAAAAAAAAATGATTACGATATTCTTATCGTTGCAGATTATAGACATGGAATTTTTAATACTCAGTCATGTAAAGAAATTATAAAATCAATAGATAAAAAAGCATTTAAAGCTGCAGATAGTCAGGTTGCAAGTAGATGGGGAAATATATTAGATTTTAAAGGTTTTGATTTAATAACCCCTACTGAACAGGAGGCAAGATATTCTTTATTTGAACAAGATTTAACAATCAGATCATTAGCTGACAAATTAATGAACAACTCAAAATCCAAAAATATTATTTTAAAAATTGGAGAAAGAGGATTGATTGCTTTAGCAAAAAATAAACCAGAATATATTACACTTGATCCATTTGTTGAAAATTTAAGAGATGCAAATGGAGCTGGTGACGCATTGTTAGCCTATTCTTCAGCGACTTTATTTAAAAATAAGTCATTAATAATGGCATCTATTGTTGGTATAATAGCAGCGTCATGTAAATGTGAAAAAAAAGGAAATTTACCACTTAATATCAAAGAAATAATTGATAAAATTTATAAAATAAAGAACCAAACTATTTAATAAACTTGAGAAATATAATAATTTTTTTAAATTAGTGGTATCAAAATCTGAATATGAATAAATATAATAGGCTTGTAATTTTAGGAGGTGGTTTTATTTCAACCTCTATTAAAGATTTTCTTAATAAAAAAGGGAAATATGTAAAAATAATAAGAAAAAAAAACATAGATCTAACTAAAATAACTCAGGTAAAAAATTTACCAAAAATAATTAAAAAAACTGATAATGTATTTTTTGCTGCAGCTCTTGCACCTGTTAAAAATAAAAAAATGTTTGAATATAATATTAAGATGGCAGACAATATTATTAAAATTTTTAAAAAATTAAAATTTTCCAAATTTATATATTTAAGTTCTGATGCTGTTTATTCTGATACTTTTCAAAAAATTACTGAAAATTCCAAAACATTCCCAAAAAGTCTTCATGGTCAAATGCATCTAAAGAGGGAGAAATTATTTAGAAAATTAACAAATAATAATTTAATAATCATAAGACCTACTCTAGTATATGGTCCAAATGATCCGCATAATGGTTATGGGCCAAATAAATTTATTCGTGATTCAAAAAAAAAACTTATAATTAATTTGTTTGGAAAAGGTGAAGAAATGAGAGATCACGTATACATTAAAGATCTTGTCAGAATTGTTGAAAAAATAATTTATAGTGAAACCAGAGGAGTATTTAATATTGCTTCTGGCAAGATTATTAGTTTTTTTCAAATTGCAAACGTGATTAAAAATTCTTATAGAAAAAAAATTAGTTTATCTTTTATCCCAAGAGTAGGACCAATGCCACATAATGGGTATAGAGCTTTTAATATAATAAAAATAAAAAGAAATTTTAAAAATTTAAAAATAGAAAAAATTTCTAAAATATTTTTTAAAAAGTTGATAAAAAATTATTAATATTTTTTATATGAAAAAAAAAACATTTTTAATAGATATAGATAATACAATTTGTAAAACTAATAAAAACTATTATGAATTGTCAAAACCTTACAAATCAAGAATAGTCATAATAAATAAGCTATATGATCAAGGTCATACTATTAAATTTTTTACTTCAAGATACATGGGAAGAAGTAAAGAAAATCAAAAGAAAGCGAAATTTAAAGGCTATTTGCTCACAAAAAATCAACTAAAAAAATGGAAATGTAAATATAATCACCTAATTTTTGGAAAGCCATCTCATGATATTTCAATTGATGATAAGTCATTATTTTATAAAAAAAATTGGTATAAAGAGATTGATAAAATATATAATAATAAAAAATAATATTCAGTGATAAATTAATATTTCAAATGAAAAAAAATAATAAAATTAAGATTTATGCAGATGGTTCAAACTATCAGGAAATGATCAATTTGAATAATAATAAAATGATTAAAGGGTTTACTACCAACCCATCTTTAATGAAAAAAGAAGGTGTCAGAGATTATGAAAAATTTGCAAAAAAAATTTTAAAAATCATAAATAAAAAGCCAGTTTCATTTGAAGTTTTCTCTGACAATTTAAAAAAAATGGAATTAGAGGCTTTAAAAATTTCTAAATGGTCTAAAAATGTGTTTGTGAAAATCCCTATCACAAATTCAAAAGGTAAATCTACGGTTAAATTAATAAATAGTCTTAACACTAAAGGTATAAACTGCAATATAACTGCAATATTTACTTTGAAGCAGATTAAACATCTGGTTAAAAATGTAAATTTTAAAAGTAAAAATATTTTTTCTATCTTTGCAGGAAGGATTGCTGATACCGGCAAAGATCCAAAGGATATTATTTTAAGATCTATTAAGTTAACAAAAAATATAAAAAATATAGAAATTTTATGGGCAAGTGTAAGAGAACCATTTAATATAATTCAAGCTGAAAACTATGGATGTCAAATAATAACTGTAACTCCCGATGTAATTAAAAAGATGGAAAAATTTAATTATAATTTAAGTAAATACTCTATAGATACAGTTAAACAATTTTATATTGATGCAAAAAAATCAAAATTTAAATTAATTTAGTAAAATGATTGACTATATTGATAAATTTTTAGAGGAGACTTCAGAGATCTCAAAAAAAATAGATCAGAGTGAAATAAATAAAATAATTATTAGACTTCAAAAGGTTAAAGAAAGTAAGGGCAGGATTTTCTTTTTAGGGGTTGGAGGTAGTGCAGGAAACTGCTCTCATGCTGTTAATGATTTTAGAAAAATTGCAAAAATTGAAAGTTACACTCCGTTAGATAATGTTTCTGAACTTACAGCAAGAATTAATGACGATAGCTGGGAAACAATTTTTTCTACTTGGTTAGAAAGTTCAAATTTAAATTCTAAAGATTTAGTTTTTATTTTTAGTGTTGGCGGTGGAGATACTGAAAAAAAAATTAGTGTTAACCTTGTAAAGGCAATTGATTATGCAAATAAAGTAAATTGCGATGTAGTTGGTATAGTTTCTAGAGAGGGTGGTTATACTTATAAAAATTCATACGCGTGCGTAAAAATTCCAGTTATTAATAAGCAAACAATCACACCACATGCAGAGGCATGGCAAGCTGTTATTTGGCATTTAATGGTTACAGATCCTAGATTATTAAAAAATAGTAACAAATGGGAGTCTTTAGATAATAAATAACTAGAAACTCACTTTTTCTCTCATATCTAAGTTTAAAAGATGTTCTTTTCTATCACATCTGCAATTAGAATTTTTAATTTTTAAATTACAGCTTTTAAAATAGTCTTTAAAATTTTTATCTTCATAATTATAAAATAGGTCCCAAAAATTATTTTTGTTTAAATCTCCTAATGCACTTTCCCTGAAATTTGGTGCACTCGATTGAGAGCAGTTATATAGCCACCCATCAAACCCTACTGTAGGATAGACATATCTAGCAAAACAAGGCAATGATTGGGCTTTATTAAAAATATTATATTCTTCATCAGCATCAACAAATAATATCGGACACTCATTATTTTTATATTTTTCAATTATGTTAATTACTTTATTTTTAAACTCTTTTTTTTCAGGAGGAGATGGCACTGTACCTTCCGAAGTAATTATATCTTTTGGTGGTTGAGGAAATGTAAATCTTAACAAATTACATCCTGCTTGAATGAATTTTTCTATAAAATTGCTTATATCATCGTTTTTTGCGCTATAAGCATTTAGCAGATAAGCAGCACTTAAATCAAAATTTTTATTTTTTTTTCTAATAGAGCCTATTTTCTGAACATTTTTTAAAACTCTACCAAAAATATCAGCAGATGATTTAATATTATGAATTTCTTTATAAGTTTTATCCGAACCTGCATCTATGCTTAAACTCATGTAGGAACCTTTTACTAAATTTTGATTATCCAATAAATTTATAAATTTATCTGAAACTTTTAGAATTTTGGTATTAAATCCAAAAATTGCATTTTTTTGTATTGTTTTTTCTAACAAATCATCGATGTAACCACAATTTAAAGGGTCAGTTGCGTAACCAGCGAAAATAATTTTATTAACACCACCATCGATTATTTCATCAAGAATTTCCAGACCTCTTTCTTTACCAAGCCTCTCTCCATTATCAGTAGCTGAAAGACCATAGCAATATGGACACTCCATCCAGCAAATTTTTTTTCCTCTTGGAGGCGCTTGAAATTCAACCTGAGAAGGAATTATTTTTTTTTTTAAAATTTCCTCCTTAAATTTTAAATAATCTTTTATATAATTGTCTTTAAAGGAGTATTTATTTATAAGGTTTTTTTTCTCTGAATTGTCCATTTATCTAAAATTATTTATTATTTTACCATCAAAATTAATTGTTTTTAAGTCTTTATCCGTATCAATTGGATACCAAAGTCCATTTAGCTTAATATGACCAGCTTTATTCAATTTAATTGCTTTTTTATAAACAATTGACTCGAAATCAAAGTCTTGTTCCTTAGATAAAGTGAGAATTTGTTTATTTAAAGCTGCAATACCTGAGTTGATAAGTCCAAAAGAATTTAAATTATTTTTTATTTTTAATGAGGACACAACCCTTGATCTATCAAAACTGATTAGTTTATTTTTTCTAAAAATAATTAATCCCCACTTAACTAACAAATCAACAGATACAAGTGTTAACCATTGTTTTTTTTTTGCGTGCTCTTTGATTAAAGTATTCAAATCAAAATTAAAAATAGTATCACTATTTAATATTAAAAAATCTTCTTTATCAGGGATATATTTTTTTATTTTATGTATTCTCTGAGAGATTGATGAATTTTTACCTGTATCTACAAATTTAAATTTTTTTTTATATTTTTTAAAATTTAATAAAATATATTTTTGAATTTTTTCACCCTTATAGCCTAGTGGAAATATCATCTTATCAAAATTGTATTTTAACAAGGTTGTTATAGTATACCATATGATAGGCTTACCATGCACTTTAAGAAGTGGTTTTGGAATTTTTTTTGTTAGTCCTCCCATCCTTAAACCCTTACCACCACAAAGAATAACTGCTATTTTGCTTTTATTAATTGATTTCATTATTGTATTTTTAATATATTACTTAGCCTCATACGTCTATAAAATTTATTTTATGTATAAAAAAATTTTTAAACTTATCTTAGAGAATATATCTTTTCTATACTCAATATTATCATGTTTAAATATTTTTTTTATCTTAAGAAAAAAAAAAATTAATGTTTTCATATCTCCTGAAGGTGGCTTTGGTCCAACAATCCTTAAACCAATAATGCTAAGTTGTTTCTATAGAGAACAATCAAATTTCGTTCTTATATTTGGATATCATCCTAACAGACACAATATTTTGATAAGTAAATTATTTGGAGAAAATTTTTTATGGTTAAAATTATCAAACAAATTTTTTCCTTTTTCTTTAATAAATGAAAAAAAAAAATATTTTGTTTTTCAAATTTTAACTTATCTTTTAAAAAACTTCTCAAAAGTTGAGAAAGTTGAGGATTTTAACAAATTTTTTTGTGAGTATTTAAAAATACCGAATTTACCTGAACAAAGTGAAACTCATTTTGGAACTTATAGAAAAGTACATCAATTTATTAACCAAAATGAAAAATTCATAAGTTATAAATCTGATTATTTTAATTTTATTAAAAATAAAAAAAATTTTAAAATTTATGATAAAAAATGTGTAATTTTCATTAGGGGTGCAAAATATCAAAAAGACTCAACAAAAAGTTCTAGAAATTCAGATATACTTAAATCTTATAAAACTTCTATTATTGAAAATATTAAAAAAGGATGGCAATTTTTTTTAAGCGGTGATGTTGAAATACAAGAGGATTGGATAAAAAATTTTGGAGATAAAATTATCTTTGCTAAAAAAACAAATTTTAATCTAGATGAATACAACTTGTTTTCTGGCTTGATTGCAGATTGTTTTGTAAGCACAGGATCTGGTCCAACTAATTGGAAATTTTTTGATACAAATAAACCCTTTTTAGTGTTAGATGGCTATCCAATTGGTATGGGGTGGTATAAATCAACAGTCGCATATAAAATAGTATATAAAAAAAATTTTAAAAATATTAATGAGATTTTTGAGGACAAAAGTATGAGTTACAATCCTCCAATAGAATGTAGGTTTACTAATGAGCAGCAAAAAGAAAAAATCCTAACTGAATTTTTAAATTTTCAACAGTATGGGAAGGTATTAGGTTTAAGTGGAGAAGAATTAAATTTAGAAGAAAACAGCATATTAAATTGTGGTTTTGCTAAAGCTTCAAAAACTTGGCGTGAAATACAAGAAAGTATTTTAAATACCGAATAATGCAAAATTGCACAATCTTAATACCAACATTTAATAGATCAAGATATTTAAAGCCGTTATTGGAATACATTGTTAATAATAAATATAATATGCCAATTTTAATTTCGGATGGTTCAAATATCCAAAGTGAAATAGATAGTAATAAAATAATAATAAATAAATTAAATAAGGATTATTCAAATTTAATTACTCATATTATTGATGATAGTTTTTTTATGGAACGTTTAAATGCATCTATAAAAAAAGTAGATACAAAATATTGCAAGATTAACATGGATGACGATTTTTTTTCTAAAGAATTTATAGATGAAGCAGTAATTGAATTAGATAATAATAAAGATTACTCAATAATTACAGGATATAATCTTGGATATAATAAAAATAGAACAAATTTAAAAAATTTAAAATACTGGACTGGGGATAAAGAAATAAATATGCAATCAGAGATATTGAAAAGATTTGAATACTCAAAAATTAATTGGCATCCATTTGGCGTTTTTAGAAAAAGTTTACACGAAATTATTTTAAAAGATCATGTAAATATTTGCAAAAATATTAACTCTGAGTCTAATTTTAATCAAGCAATGCTCTTTAGAATATATTCTTACATAATGAAATTACATTCACTTATTCAAGGAAAAGTTAAATTTTTAAACAGATGTATGAATTTAACAATTTATCATGAAGACAATTGGGGAAAAAAACATGCTTTAGTAAATCCACTGGATACTTTTTATGATAAATTTTTTTTAAATTTTTTAAACGAAATTAAGAACATTTTATCACAAAGTTATGACATGGAGAAAATATTTATAAATAAATTACTTCATTATGTGATATTGAATGATAAACATATTCCAAAAAATTTAACTGTTAAAACTAATTTTCAAACAAAAATTTATAATTTATCTCTAAAAAAAATATTTAATTTTGTAACTAATAAAATAAAATTTATTTATTCTAATTCATTTTTTATTTCTGAGGATGGCAAAAAAATTATTAACTATTTGAATAAACAAAAATCAAATGAATACCTTTAAAATTTATTTAAATTGCTACCAAAATAAAATAAAAAAACTGCTATTACTTTTTATTTTGGTCTTAATTGGTACTATTCTTGAAACTGTTGGAATAGGTTTATTAATACCACTCTTAGGTCTAATGGTTAACGATATTGCAATTATCAAATCAGAAATAAATATTTTTTTTGAAAATTTTGCTGATATTAAAATTTATCTTTTATCACTAAGTCAAGTAGAGTTGATTTTGTTAAGTATTTTCGCAGTATTTATTGTATTTTCAGTTAAAACTGCATTTTTATTGGGTCTTGGTTTATTTTCTTCAAGATTCATTTATGAAACACATAGGCGTTTAGCACAAAAATTGTTTGAGAGTTATTTAAGTAGGCCATACAGCTTTTTTTTGAACAAGAACTCAGCTGAATTAATGAAAAATACAACCGGTGAAGTTGGTGTATTTGTTGGCCAAGTGTTAATACCAATAGTATATTTATTCACAGAATTTACTGTAGTAATATTTTTAACAACTTTTCTTTTAATAATTGAACCTATAGGTACTATTTTAGTTTTTAGTAGTTTTTTAATATTTATTTTATCTTTAAATTTTTTTAGTAAAAGTTTTCTTTTTAATTGGGGTCTCAAAAGGCAGAAAGAAACAGGTCTAATTATAAAAACTTTACAAGAAAGTTTTGGAGCAATTAAGGAAGTAAAACTATTAGATATAAATAAAGAGTTAGCAAAAAAATTTGGAAAGCATAATTTTGCTACTCAACGTGCAGAAAGCAATATGATGGCTTTTCAAAATGTTCCAAAATATGGTCTAGAATTTTTTGCAATTTGTTGTTTCCTAGGATTTTTAGTTTATTTTATTAATGAAGGAAAAAATATAAGTTCTGTTATTCCACTTTTAGGAATCTATGCAGCAACAGCTTTTAGACTGTTACCGTCAGCAAACAGGATACTAGCTAATGTAAATGCGATCAGATATGGGGCCCCAGTCATACAGGTCATCAAAGATGAATTATCAGATGTATCCAGGGAAGAAAAAATTATTCATGAAAATAACTACGATTTAAATATGAATTTTAACGAATTAAAGTTTGAAAACGTTTGTTTTAAATATGACCAAAACAAAAAAGATATATTTAGAGATCTGACATTTAAAATATCAAAAGGGGATGTTGTGGGTATTTATGGCCCGTCTGGTTCCGGCAAAAGTACTCTTGTTGATTTAATTTGTGGTCTTTTAGAGCCTAGCAAAGGTCAAATCTATATTAATAAAAAAAATATATCTGAATTAAAAAAATCGTGGCAAAATATACTTGGATATGTTCCTCAATCTCCATTTTTTTTTGATGATACAATTCAAATGAACATATGTTTTTCATATGACGATAACAAAATTGATAAAAATAAATTATTTAACAAAATTAGCGAGGTTGAATTATCAGAATTTATAGAATCATTACCACTAGGAGTTAAAACTTTTATCGGAGAGAAAGCCGCACGTATTTCAGGAGGTCAAAAACAGAGAATAGCTATAGCTAGAGCGTTGTACAGAGACTGCCAATTTTTAGTTTTAGATGAGGCTACAAGTGCACTTGATCAGAATGTTGAGGAAAAAATATTAAAGTCTCTTAATAAGATTAAACAGGACAAAACATTAATGATGGTATCTCATAAAAGATCAACCCTTCAGTTTTGTAACAAAATTTTAAAAATAGATTTAAATGGTGAAGTTAAAATTTGTAAATATCAGGATATAGAGTAATAAAATAATTAATGAAAAATTCAAAGAAAGATATTTGTGTACTAGGTCTAGGATATGTAGGATTAACATTATCTGCAACTTTGGCACAAGCAGGTTTTCGAGTTACTGGAGTTGAGATTAGAAAAGAGATATTAGAGGGGTTAAAAAATAAAAAAGCCCATTTTTTTGAACCAAATTTAAATAAAATTCTTAAAAGAATAATTTCAAATGATTCATTTAAATTTTACGACAAGATACCAAAATATTGGAATGGAAATACTTATATTATTACTGTTGGCACTCCTTTAGATAAAAATGGAAAATCTCGATTAGATTTAATAAAAAATGTGAGCAATGAGGTTAGAGATTTTATCAAAAAGGATGACCTTGTAATTTTAAGATCTACAGTAAAAGTAGGAACCACAAGAAATATTGTCAAAAAAATTATAGAAAGCAAAATTAAAAATTTTAAAATAGCTTTTTGTCCAGAGCGTACACAAGAAGGTAAAGCTTTAACAGAAGTCAAAAAAATTCCACAAATAATTGGAGGGATAAATTTTAAATCTGCAATTGAAGCAAAAAATATTTTTAAAAAGATTACAAAAACTAACATTATTGTTTCATCTTTGGAAACAGCAGAGTTAATTAAGCTAGTAGATAATTCACAAAGAGATGTTTATTTTTCCTATGCAAATGAAATTGCTAAAATTTGTGATGAATTAAATATCAACGCTACAGAGGTAATTAATACTGGAAAATATAAATACAGCAGAACAAATTTAGCCTTACCAGGACCTGTGGGTGGTCCTTGTCTTATAAAGGATACATATATTTTAAATGAAAGTTTAAATTCAAAAAAAATAAAACCAGAAATAGCTTTAGCAGCAAGAAATATAAATGAAAATTTACCTCAAGAGATAATTATTCAAATTAAAAGTGAATTAAAAAAAAGATTTAAAAAAATAAAAAAAGTGTCGTTACTAGGATTTGCATTTAAGGGTAATCCACCAACTGACGATACGAGAGACTCTATGTCTATAAGTTTTTACAGGGAAGCAAAAAAAAAATTCTCCAAATCTCGAATCACAATTTATGATAAACTTGTAAAAAATGAGGATTATCAAAAATTTGATTTTAATAAATCAAAAAGTATAAATGAAAGTTTTAAAGATGCAGAAGTTGTACTTATTTTAAATAATCATAAGTATTTTAAGAATCTAAATTTAAATGAAAAAAGTAAATTAATGAGGAAAGACTCAATTATTTATGATTGTTGGAATTTATTTAATAAAAATAAATTAAAATTAAAAAATGGTGTTACTTACTCTGCATTTGGAAATAAATGAAAAAAAAATTTTTGGTTACAGGTGGTACGGGCTTCATAGGATCGGCAATATGTAGAAAATTAGTTAAAGAAAACGATTTAGTCGTTATAGATAATAATCAACGTGGATTTTCTAGAAGATTAGAAAGTATTAAAGATAAATTAACTTTTCATAAGGCAGATATAAGGGACCAGTCTTCTTTGTTGAAATTCTCTAAAGGTGTTGACTGTATAATTCATGCAGCATATGTGAATGGAACGGAGAATTTTTATGTAAAACCCAAAGAAATAGTTGATATAGCTATCAAAGGAATGATTAATGTTTTGCATGCATGTGAAGTTAATTCAATTAAAGAAATTGTATTGTTATCTAGTTCAGAAGTTTATCAGCACGCAAAGTTAATACCAACTCCTGAAGAAATACCTTTAATAATTCCAGATATAAAAAATCCCAGATTTTCTTATGGTGGAGGGAAAATAGCATGTGAATTGATGTTAATGAGCTATTGTAAAGAGAATTTTAAAAAAGCCATAATAATAAGACCTCACAATGTATATGGAATTGATATGGGATGGGAACATGCAATACCACAGCTTATATCAAAAATAAATATCTCTAAGAATAATAATGAAGAACATATCCAAATACAAGGTACCGGAAGTGAAACTAGAGCTTTTATACATATTGAAGATTTTATAGAGGCTTTTGATTTAGTTTTAAAAAAATCAAAACACCTTGATATTATAAATATTGGAAATGATAGAGAAATCAAAATAATAGAATTAGTTAAAATATTAAAAAAACTAATAGGTTTTAACGGAAAAATAAAAAAAGGAAAATTGAAAGAAGGAAGCACACTAAGAAGATGTCCAGATATCAGCAAATTAAAAAATTATGGCTTTAAACCCAACATTAAATTAGAAAAAAGTTTATATGAAATAATTGATTGGTATATTAAAAATCAAAAATGAAAATTTCTTTTTTCTCTCATTGTCTTCCATCACGAAATTCACATGGCGCAGCAGAGACTTGTTACTCACTAATTAAATACTTCAAATCTCAGGACCATAATATTATCTTAAACATTGTTGCTGACGATAATGAATATAAGCTATCAAATAACAAACAATCAGAAATTGGTAAATATTGTGAAAAAATTAATTTATACAAAATACCAAAAAGAAAAAACTTAATTAATAGTTTTTTAAACAACCCAATTAATTTTTTTTTTCCAAAAAAAAATTTAATTTTCCCCTCATTTGATCTTGAGAAAGATATTTTATATGATTTAGAAAAAGATGGGCCAGACTCAATATTTATATATCACTGGATAGCAGCTGCACCTGTTTTAAACACAACTATTCCAAAGCTTCTTATTACTGGAGACTTGATACACATGCCTTTTGAAACAAGAATGTTGTACAGGAAAAAGCTAGGACTAAAAAAAGAGTATAGTTTTAATTTCTTGTTGAAGTTCTTAGGGGTTTTTTGGTTAGGATACCATTTAAGAAAACAAATGATTAAAATGCTTAACAAAGTAGATGATGGAGGATCATTTGGATGGCATGATGCAAATTGGTTGAAAAAAAATGGAGCCAAAAAAAGTCAATATTTTAAAACATCACTTATTGATACTAATCCTGAATTTAATATAAATAATTTTAACTTTAATAATAAAAAAAAATTTAAAATTATTACGGCACTTAGCAACCTAGAGTCAACATCTACTTTATCTGGTATGGTATTTCTATTCGAAGAGGTTTTGGATAAATTAAAATCACTTATAGGGGAAAAAAATTTTGAAATTCATGTTATTGGTAAAGGAAACTTACCAGATAACATCAAAAAATATACAGAAGATAAAAATATAATTATGAGAGGATATGTAGAAGATATAAATCATGAATTTCATACAGCTGACGTTGTACTAATACCAACAGCAATTTTCTTAGGTTTTAGATGCAGGATTTTAAATGCATTTGCTCAAGGTGCATGTACAATTATTCATCAGAATGATGCAATTAATCAGCCAGAAATTATTAATAGAAAAAATTGTTTAGTTGGAAAAAATGGAGATGAAGTTTCTAATTTGGTTTATGAGGCATATAAAAATCTTGAATTACGTAAAAATATAAGAATTGAAGCTAGAAAATTATATCTGAACAATTTTAGTCCAGATATTTCAACTCCAATAATTTTAGATAGATTAAAAAAATTAGCATATAAGAATAAAGATGGACTTTAAAATCGATAAAAAAATAGTTTCTAAATTAAGTGAACCTTATATTATAGCTGAGGCATGTGATAATCATTTTGGAAATTTAGATTACGCCACAAAAATGATTGAGCTGTCTAAAAAATCAGGTGCTAGTGCAATAAAATTTCAACATCATTTACCAGATGAGGAGATGTTGCCAATAATACCTAAGTCGGACAACTTTAATGAACCTCTTTATGAATTTTTAAAAAAGAATGCTCTTAAGTTAAATGATCATATTAAATTAAAAGAAATCTGTGATAAAATAGGTATTACTTATTTATGTACTCCTTTTTCATTTAAGGCTGCAGAGGAGATAAATAAATTAGTGCCAGTATTTAAAATTGGCTCTGGGGAGATGACAGACTTACCAACTTTAAAAAAAATAATAAAATTCAAAAAAGGTATGATTATTTCTACAGGAATGTCAGTTTTTGATGAGATAACAAGAACTTATGACCTAGTCTCAAAAGAAGTTCCATTAGTTTTAATGAATTGCATAAGTGAATACCCAGTTGATTATAATGATATGAACCTTAATGTAATATCTAAAATGATAGAATATTATCCAAGAGCAATAATTGGTCACTCAGACCATTCATCAGAATTATTTACCAGCTTTTCTGCTATAACATTAGGTGCCAAAATCGTAGAAAAACATGTAATTTTAGACAAAAAAATGAAAGGACCAGATCAAGAAGTTTCCATAGATTTTAATCAATTAAGTGAATTGGTTAAAGTTTGTGGCCAGATTAGCAAAACACTTGGTGATGAAAAAAAAATTCACTCTAAAGAAAAACAAATAAGAGCATGGGCATATAGAAGTATTGTTTCGATTAAAGATATTCCAAAAGGAAAAATTTTGGATCAAGACGATATTTGGTGCAAAAGACCTGGTACAGGAATACCTTCCCATGAAATGGAAAATATAATTGGAAAAAAAACAAAAAATATAATTAAAAAAAATTCATTATTAATGTGGGAAGATTTAGAATAAAAAAATGAAGTTACTATTTCTTTTAGGTTCAAGAGGTGAATGGGGATACATAAAACCATTGATAGATATATGCAAAAAACAAAAGATTAAGTATTCTATTTGTGCCACCAATATGGTTTTGCTTCCAAATTATGGATCTTTGATAAAAGAGGTCAAAAAAAACTATAATGTTAGTGACGAAATATATATGGCACTTGAAGGAAGCAATCATTACGTTATGACAAAATCTTTGGGTATTTTTCTAAGTTCTTTTATTGATGTTATTAAAAGACAAAAACCCTCATGGATTGTATTAGCTGGAGATAGAGGCGAACAATTGATGGGCGCAGTTGCTGGCGCTTACACATATACACCTGTAGCGCATATTCAAGCAGGCGAAAGATCTGGAAACATAGATGGAGTTGCAAGGCACTCCTTATCAAAACTTGCACATTTGCATTTTACTTCAAATAAAGATGCTGAAAATAGATTAATTAAATTGGGAGAGGAAAAGCATAGAATATTTAACACAGGCGCTCCACAAATAGACGACATGAAAAAAAATAAATTTAAAGATGAATACATAAAAAAATACTTAAATATTGACACAAAAAGATCTTTTATTTTAGTTGTAATGCACCCGGTTACTGAACAGTATGGCCTAGCTGAAAATCAAGTAAAAATATTGATAGACTCACTTAATTCGGTTAAACAAAAAAAAATTTGGATATTACCAAATATAGATGCTGGTGCAGACTTAATTAGGAAAACATTGATTGAAAATAGAAATTCAGACACTTTGATTTTTAAAAATTTATCACGAGAAATTTACTTAACTTTATTGAGAAGATCAAAATTAATTATAGGTAATTCAAGTTCAGGAATTTTAGAGGCACCATCTTATTCATTACCAGCAATAAATTTAGGAAGAAGACAAATTAATAGAGTTCAAGCAAGAAATGTAATTAATTCAGAATTTAAAAAAGAGAAAATACTTTTTTCAATTAAGAAAGCTACGTCAAATAATTTTATTAGATCATGTAAGAATATTAAAAACCCATATGGAGATGGAAGTTCATCTAACAGAATTATAGAAATACTTAAAAAAACAATAATTGACGACAAAATACTTGTTAAAAATATAACTTATTAATTATATGAAAAAATTTAAAAATTATACAATACCTCATAATTCAACTTTAATAATTGCATGTGAAGCAATTAGTAAAAATAAAAGCCGGTGTGTTTTAATTCAAAATAAAACAAAAATAGTAGGTATATTAAGCGAAGGAGATATCATTAGGGCATTTTTAATGGGCGCAGATATTAATTCTAGAATTAAAGATTATGTAAATTTAAGCTTTATATTTTTTAAAAAAAAGGACCTCAAAAAAGCTAAAGTAATTTTTAAAAAAAGACAAATCACTTTAATCCCGATTTTAAATGATAAAATGAAAATAACAGAACTAATAACTCTAAATGATATATTAGATTCAAAATAATGAATTTTATTGTTATTCCAGCCAGAGAAAACTCTAAAAGAGTGAGAAATAAAAATATAAAGAAATTAAATGGCAAACCATTAATTAATTATATTTTTGAGAAACTAAATAATAAAAAAATTAAAGAAAAAGTATTCGTTACATCGGACAGTTTAAAAATTAAAAAATTATCAAAATCATTCGACAAAATTATATTTATAAAAAGACCAAAAAAATATTGCTTAACAAACTCAAAAGTAGAAGAAGCATTAATTCATCTTATATCAAAAAAAGGAATGCAAAATTATGAGTGGGTAATAACGATTCAGCCTAACTCACCATTTATAAAATTAAAAACTATAAAAAAAATTATTAATTTAACAAAAAAAACGACTGCCAATTGTATTATGACGGCTAATAGAAATATTTCTGATCTATGGAGCGTTGATACAAAAAATAAAAAATTATTAAAAAGATTGCATTCAAAAGCGCCAAGAAGTTCACAAAAAAGAAAACCTCTATTTGAGGAAAATAGCGCAATTTATGCGACCAGAGTAAAGCATTTAATAAAAACAAAAAAAATATTTGATAAAAAAGTAGTGTTTTATGAAATATCCAAAATAGAGGGAATAGATATTAATGATAAAAATGATTTTTTTATTGCAGATTCTTTAAAAAAAAATGGATTTTAAAAAATTCAAAATTTTAGAAAAATATCAATTTAGATGGTTGGTAACTGGTGTCTCAGGATTTATAGGAAAAAATATTTTAGAATTTTTAATTTCTAATAATCAAATAGTTTATGGATTGGACAAAAATAATATTGATCAAAAACATTTAAATAAAATTTTTTCAAAAAATAGGAATAAAAAAAAAAATTTTACATTTTTAAAAGGCAATCTTCTAGATTTTAATTTTTTAAAAAAACAAAAAATCAAAATTGATTATGTACTACATCAGGCAGCCTCGTCATCTGTTCCATTATCTATAAAAAGACCTAAGTATGTATTTAATAACAATGTAAAGTCATTTACTAATTTATTAAAATATTGCGATTTAATAAAAGTTAAAAAAGTAATTTATGCTTCGAGCAGTGCAATTTATTCTGATGTAACTAATACTAATGAAACTATTAAAATAAAAAATTTAAAATCGATATATGCAAAAACTAAATTTGAAAATGAAAAAATGGCTGAATATTATGCAAAAAATAAAAATATGAATATTATTGGTCTAAGATATTTTAATGTATATGGACCGTTTTGTAAAAAAAAGGGAGAAAATTTGCCTGTTATAAACAATTGGATTAATTCAATTATATGCAATCAAAACATCAATTTATTTGGATCACAAGATCAGACTAGAGATTTTATATATGTAAAAGATGTTGTTAAAATTAACGTAGCCATGGCTTTATTAAAAAATAAAAAATTTATATATAATGTTGGCACTGGTCAAGAGACAAAACTTATTAATCTTATAAAACAAATCAAAAATAAAATAAAAAAATATAGAAAAATATATTCAAAAGTCATCATATTAAACAAAAGAGCTGGAGATATTAGAAATTCAAAAGCTAATATAAAGAGAATTTGTCGAGAATTTAATATTAAAAAGAATAGATTAGTAAATTTGGATTTAGGGCTAAATCAAACAATTAAATATTTTTTAAACAAATGAAAAAAAAAATTTATATTGGTGGTGGGTTTACCGACGACCAACTAATATGGATCATTCCTATTATAGCAAATCTTCTAAAAAAAAATGAAAATGTTGAGTTAATTTTTGAAAATAAAATCTCAAAAAAAATTACCAAAAATAAAATTATAAAAAATTATTTAAAAAAATTTAAAATAAGAAATCAAAGTGAATTATTTTTTTTTAAATCTAAATTAATTAAATATTTTTTAATTTGTTTAAAAAATATATTTGAAATTATTTTATTTACATTTTTTATTAATAGGTCAGATATTTTGAGTAACAAAAAAAATTGGTATAAATTGCAAAAATTACATAGTTTTTGGGATTTAGCGCTGAATTTAAGCAAAGATGGAGAAATTAGACCAAAAATAATAAATAAATTTTATTCAATATTAAAATGTCTTGGTTCAATTGAATTAGGGAAGAAAATTTATTATGAAAATATTTCTATAGTTTTTTTAGGACATACGGTATACTCAAATAGAGCTTTGCTAGCTTTTTTGAGAAAAAAAATATTAAAGTTTATACCCAAGCAGCTTTTAATATACACAAACAATATCCAAAATTTGATAATTCTTGGCATTTTGTTTCATCTAAAAAACTTTCCTTTGTTACAAAAAAATTAAAATCAAAAGAAATATTGAAATATTTTCATGTTAGACAATCTGGAAAAGGTAACTATCTTGACTCTAAAAGAGCACTTAGAGGTATTAAAAAAGATAGAAATTTCAAAAATTTTAACACTCTATTTTTACATGTATTCAGAGACTCTCCTTATAATGTAATAGATAAGAATAGAATTTTTGTTGATTATTTTGATTGGGTAATAAATACATTAAAAATATTAAAAGAAAGTAATGAAAAATGGATAATTAGATATCATCCTAGTCACCAAAGATGGGGTGAAAATCAGAATAAGACCTTACTAAGTATAATTGAGGAAGCGATAGGCTCAAAAAAATTACCAGAAAACTTTATTATTGATAAGGGTACATATTCAAATGAATTTTTGATAAAAAATTCAACAAAAGTAATTACTTTTAATGGCACAGTACAATTAGAAACGGCTTGTTATGGAAAAAAATCAATATCAATCATGTCTTATTTGAAAGATCAAAATTTAAGTTTTTGTCCAAGAAAATTTTACACTTATAGAAAATTATTACTTCTTGATAAAAATTTATATCAAAAAATTTCAAATTTAAATTCAAGCAACATTCTTAAAGCAAAGTATATTTTGTATATAATAGAAAATATTCACTATATGAAAAAAAATCTAAATGGTATGGAAATTTATAGAAATGATGGAAAGAGTATAAGAAATAAAAACTTCCATAAAATAGCTGAGAAATTAAAACAGAATCAAAAACTTTTTGAAAAAAATTCAACATTTTTAAAAAATGGTGGATCTCACACAATGTCGAGAGGGTTTATTGATAATTTTATTGACCAAAAAAAATTTAATATATAAATCTAAAAAATGTATAAATTGCTAATAACGGGAAATTTGGGATATATTGGACCTGTACTTACAAATTATTTAAAAAATAAATACAAAAATAAAATCCATATAACTGGTTTAGATTGTGATTATTTTAAAAATTTTAAGAGTGAGATTTTTAAATTTGAAAAAAATTCAGTGGATCAACAAATTTATGAAGATGTGAGAAATTTTTCAATGGTTAGAAATAAAGTAAAATATGATGGATTAATTCTATTAGCAGCAATTTCAAATGATCCGATAGGTAATAAGTTTGCTAAACAAACATATGAAATTAATATTAAAGCAAATAAAAAACTTATAAAAGAAGCTGTTAAGTTTGGGATAAAAAATATAACTTTTGCAGGAAGTTGTAGTATTTATGGAAACTCTGGCCATTTAATAAAAAAAAGTAAAAAAGAGGATGATGAATTGAATCCTTTAACACCTTACGCTATTTCAAAAGTTGAAATTGAAAAAATTGTAGCAAAGCTCAATCTCAAAAAATCGGTTTTTACATCTCTAAGATTTGCAACAGCCTCAGGGATTTCAAGTGGATTAAGACTTGATTTAGCTCTTAATCAAATGACGTGGAGTGCTGTAATAAAAAAAAAAATCACTTTGCTTTCTGATGGCTCACAATTCAGGCCTTTAATTGATGTTGAAGACATGTGTAGAGCCATTGACTGGTCAACATTCAGGAAAATAAATAATGGTGGCAAATGTCTGTATGTTAACGTAGGCAATAAAAATTCTAATATTAAAATTATCGATATTGCAAAAAAGATTAAAATTCTCTTACCAAAAATTAAAATTACAAAAAAGAAAAATGCTCCCATTGATAAAAGATCTTATAAAGTAAATTTTGAAAAATTTTATAAATTAGCAAAAAATTATACACCAAAGAAAAATATAAATAAGACTATAAAAGAATTAATTAAATACTTTCAACAAAATGAAATTGTAAATAATAGTAAATTTGAGGACATGTTAAAAAGACTAAACTTACTTGATAAAAAAATTGAAAATAAAATTTTAAATAAAAACTTGGATTTATTATAGGTAAAGTTTTGTATTACCAAGACTTATCTTGAATAGAAATTAACCTAGGTTTGGCTGGAAGTTTGAGATTAAGTTTTTTATCATCATACCTTAAGCCTTTGCTGAATTTTTTATTATATCTTGAATTAGAAAAATAAATCACACTTGTATTATTTTTTAAAGTAAAAATACCGTGCCCGAATCCTTTTCCAATAAGTACTCCAAATTTTGATTTTTCATTTAATTTTATTAATTTATATTTTCCGAATGTTTTAGATTTTTCTCTCATGTCAACAGAGACATCAATTATTTCACCTTTAATACAATAAACTAATTTATTTTCCAAATAAGGACCTATTTGCCAGTGTATACCTCTAAAAGTAAATTTTTTTGGATTCAATAAATGAACTACTTGTTTAACTTTAAATAATTTTTCATTATCATAGAGTTTATCTAAACTTCCTCTATGATCTTGAAACGAGCTAAATGGTATTTTTTTGAAAAACATAATAAGATTAATATAAAGATTCACTTATAATAAATTATGAAAAAATTCAATAAAGCATTAATAATTGGCCCTTCAGGGATAGGACTTGCACATCTCAGAGAATTTAAAAAATATGGTATCAAATCTATAGGAATTTTAAGAAAAAATTTTATCAAAAATAAAGAACAATCTGTTTTATTCTTTGAAAAAAAAAAAATCAAATATCTTAGAACTTTTCAGGAAATTAAGAAATTTAAACCAGATATAATTAGTTTATGCTCTCCACATCACAATCATATAGAACATTTAAAATTAATTAAAGATAGATATAAGGGACCTATCATCGTTGAAAAGCCTTTTATTGTTGATAAGAATTTTAATTACAATCAGCATAAAAAATTATCTGATCTATTTTATAAAAACTTTCAAAATATATATGTAAATTTACCAATGATTTTTATTGTCTCACAATTAAAAAGATTTATTAAACAAAAACAAATTAAAAATATTGATTTTAATTATAATACTAAAGGCAAACATCAATATGAAGAAATTGTAATAGATTTATTACCCCATGCTTTATCATTTGTTTTAACGTCTATAAATCAGGAATTAAAAAATTTTAAATTAAGTAAATTAACAATAAATAGAAAAACATCAAAAATATATATTAAAATCAATAATGTAAATTGTTATTTTAATTTTAAACAAAACGAAAAATCAAAAAATAGTGGTCTTAGTTTTTATATTAATAAAAAAAAGTTTACGAGATTTATTGTAAAAAAAGATAAAATAGATGATGTTTATTTTCAAATAAATAAAAAAAAAATTAAAATTCTAAATCCAATGAGTAAGTCCTTAAATATTTCATTGAAACAACTTAATAAACAAATAAATAATAAAAAAAATAAAAGTATTACAGAAAGTATTACAAAAGTTACATGTTATATTTTGGAAAATGCTAACAAAAAATGAAAATTGGAATAATTGGTAGTGGTTTTGGTATTTATGGATGGTTAAACTCCCTAATAAATATCAAACAAGTTAGGGTATGTACACTTAGTAGGTATAAAAAAAAAATAACAAAATATGAAAAAAAGATTTTCTATTTTAAAAATTTAAATAATTTAATAAATTATAGTGATACTCTGATAATTGCAAAAAGACCAATTGATCAAGAAAGAATCATAAATAAAGTATTAAATAAAAAGAAAAAGAAAAATCTTATTTTAGAGAAGCCACTATGTAAAGATCCAGAAAGCTCTATTAAAATCTTTGAAAAAATTACTAAGAAGAAGATTAAATTTTCAACAGGATTAATCATTAAAAATACTTCTTGGACTAAAGATATAACAAATCTAATTAAGAAAAAAAAAATTAATAGTATTTCTATTGATTGGCGTTTTAATGCACACCATTATAATAATAAACTAATAACATGGAAAAGATATTTTAGAGAGGGTGGTGGAAGTTTAAACTTTTTTGCCATACATTTGATTTATTGGATATCTTCTTTTGGTAAATTTAAAATTATTTCAACTAATAAAAACAAAAAAAAGTACGAGGATCCAGATATTAAAATTAAACTAAAAAATTCATTTTTAAAGTTTAACTTAGTTTGTAAAACAAATTCCCACAAGTTTAATTATTTTAAAGTTAATGGCTATGACGATAACAAAAAAATATTTTCTAGAACATTAATAAATCCTTTTGATTTAAATAGAAAAATTAATTTGGACCCTAGAACCGTTTACTTAAAAAAACAAATAAATAATATATTAAAAAATAAATGGGAAAATAAAAATAAGTTTCAACAATACTTACATTTATGGAAAAATATTTATGACAAACATCAAAATACTTAAAATATGAAGAAAATTTTAATTACTGGTGGATGTGGTTTTATTGGATCTAATTTATCAATATTTTTAAAAAAAAAAGGTTTTATGATTTTTTCATTAGATAATTTATCAAGAAAAGGATCGAAACTAAATCTGTCTAGAATTAAAAAACTTAAAATTAAAAATTATAATATTGATATTCAAGATACAAAAAAAATCCTCAAATTACCTAAATTTGATATTATTTTAGACTGCAGTGCGCTAGTTGAAGCCAAAGTTGATAAAGAAAATATTAAAAAAGTTCTTTCAGTAAATTTTTTTGGAACTAACAACCTATTGATGAAAAGTGTTAAAGATAAATCGAAAATTATCTTTTTTTCAACTAGTAGAGTTTATTCAATTAAAAAAATTTATAATTTGATATTTAATCAAAAAAATTTAAATAAAAAAGTATTTATTAAAAATAAACATTCTATAAATGAAAACTTTGACAAAAATGTTCCGAATTCGTTTTATGGGTTATCTAAAAAATTTTCAGAAGATTTAATTAAAGAATATTCTTATACTTTTGGAATTAAGTATTTGATTAATAGATTCGGAGTAATATCAGGACCTTGGCAATTTGGTAAAGTCGAGCAAGGTTTTCTAAGTTTATGGATATGGAAACACTTAAATAAAAAAAAATTATTTTATAAAGGTTTTGGAGGTAAAGGCTATCAAGTGAGAGACGTTCTTCATATAGATGATTTATGCAGTATCATTTATCTGCAAATTAAAAAGTTACATAAAATAAATAATCATACATTTAATATTGGTGGAGGAAAGAACAATTCTATTGATTTAAAAAGTTTAACAAATTTGTCTGAAAAAATAACAAAAAATAAAATCAAAATTCAAAGTATTAAATCTACTGATATATCCGATATCCCT
>MDSV01065244.1_pt1 | contig 34615 bp, 26 predicted proteins | sample 810851 | NCBI WGS metagenome assembly MDSV01 (sample SAMN05326640, study PRJNA326480) | marine metagenome | isolation source: seawater | place: Atlantic Ocean: North East | collected 2012 | reverse complement strand
AGGAATCTTGTCAAATGGCAGTTTGTAAGATCCATTCACATTATGATTGTAAGTGGTTACCTCACCAAACGAAGTAAGGTTGCCAATAACAGTGTCGACATATTGCTGATATGCTTCTGGATCTTCTCTATCAATAACACCTACTGGCTCGCCTATCAAAGCGCTAGCAGCACCTGAGTAATCGAATTTAAGGGCAGACGTCAGATCGTACTTAAACGTATAATTTCTAGTCCAGTTCCAAGTCTTAAGGACCTGTGTGTTTATCAGAAGTGGGGTCTCAATTCCAAGCAAATCAAAAGTGTTGTTCCTCACTCTGGACGTCTCGTAGATTCTCTCCATTTGCTGATTAATACTAATCTGCTTAGGCGCTAAGTAAAAGTTGAAATCAGTTAGCCACTTAAATACGCTAAGCTTTTTAAGAAATTTAATTTTTGAGAATGGCTTGAAATTTTTAGGTCTGTTTTGCCAATTGTAGGATAACCCACCTCTGTGCTCTCTGTTAAGTTGGAACTCTGTATTGATGTCCCTTCTGTAGATTTCATTGAAGCTATAATTACCCGTAAAGTTGCTAATTCTCAAGAATGATAATGGACCTTGACTAGATGAACCTCCTCCTCTTCCACCTGATCCTCTACCTCCTGAACCGGATCCCATGCCTGCACCACCACGTTGAGAGTTGAATGCATCTCTTGATGTTTTAGAATCTCTTCCACCATCACCTCGTGTATCATTTTCACCACCTCTACTATTTCTATCACGGGAACCACTGTCTCCCCTTTTGCTCTTTGTTGGGTTAATCTTAATACTCGAGAAGTTAATACTTCTAAGCCTGTTGACCGATTCCGTCTTCTCCCTCCTTTCTGTTGTCAAGTCTAAATCTGTCATCTCCAAATCCGGGGATAAAGGATCGAACTGTGGAGTTGATATTTGATTAGAATATCCAAGGTACATTGGAAGTTGAAGCCCCAGTTTTTGAGGGAACAGCTTCCCCAGTTGGAGGGTTCCGTTTGCGTCGATGCCCTTAATAGTTTCTCTTGACCTTTCTTGCACTCTTTCCTCAATGCCACCCCAACCAGGAGTTGACATATTTGCTGCAAGATTTACATTTCCAAAGTCAGCTAAAGAAGCATTCATTCTTGCTACCGCAGCCCAACCTCCTTCTTCATTGAAATCTGTTAAACGTAATTCGTTAGTCCAAACAACCGCGCATTTATCAAGCCCATCATCTGAGTAAGGGAAAACATTTGAGTCCTTATCAATATTCCTCACACCCACCATTACCATTACAACGTTTGCTAGGTTTGGATTACCTTTTACACTCATCCGTGCACCAAACTCATCATCGTATTCAGAGTATTCCATGAATACAGGCTGACCAGTAGGTCGGTTGATTTTTAAGTTTTGAAGCTTCTTAAGCTCGATATTCATTTGATTTACATCAGGCCAAATTAAATCTTCGTCTGAAGTATACCAAGGCGTTACTGCAAGAGGAATCTCATACTCATAATAGTTGTTATCGAAGTCAGAGCCAAGTCTTATGAAACCTGTAAGATCGCCATCGTTAAGGTTAGTCCCATCGGCTCCAGGCTCAGCATGGAAATACATCTTTAGACGCTTGTACATTCTCATATCATAATTAATATTTCTGTATGCACCTCTAGCATCTCCATCAGAAAGATCACATATTTCTAAAGCAAGAGACTGTTCATTAAGCCTTCTTGCGTTTACTGCAGCAACGTCGATTTCCCTTAAAATTCCCGGTGGAGTTACATATGGAACAGGCTCTCTATTTCCATTCTCCTCAATGTTTACTGCATTAAGATTAAACGTAGTTGCAGAAGGGTCATCAGGCTCCACTTCCTGCGCCCCAGCAAGGCTTCCTATGTACTTTCTCCACTCACCTCTGATAAGCTCCATACGAGCAAACCTGATAGTTACAGGCTGTGTCCAACCTGTCATAAAGATTCTCATAAACCTGATTGAACGGAAATCTGAAATTGATCCAACTCGTTGCTCAAATTCTCTAACTGGAATCTTAAACTGGTACCACTTAATTGGTTTTTGGTCGTTGTTAGTGGCACTTTGGCTGAGCGTTTCATAAACGTCAGTGATGTAGTTATTTCCTACATTTATCTCGCCCAGGTCTCCGGGACGTAAGCTAATCTTGTATTGGTAGTAGCTTTCAATTGTCCCTAGAGTGATGTCTTCGTTGATATCCTCAGTGTTGGGGATCGTGGTAGAAGTGATAGGGTATCCATTAGGAGAAGCTGTATTTGAATTACCCTCGTATCTACTAAATTTTTTATATCTATCAAGGATGTTTAGTTCAAGAGACTGAGCTTCTGGATTTCTAAAGTATTCGAAATCATCAGCTGAAGGGTCAGCCTCTATATTAGCTAGGGCCTGAGGGGAGAGAGCTCCTGAACTTTGTAAATCATCAATCCAACCAGAGAAGAATACTCTTTCATCAAATGAGTTCATTCCGTCAAGACCCACATCCTGCATTTCATAAGATCCTGTAGTATTATCAAATGCGTTTACAACATTAAAGATTGACGGGTCTGGATAAACTGCAACTGAACTTGTATCAGTGTCTTGATTTGGATTGTTTGCCGAAGGCATCCCGTTCTCAAACTCAAGCTGACTATCGTTTAGCACATCCTCACTTACGTTTCCTAAGTTAATATATAGGTCACCACCCGTCGTGTTTTCTGAATCCTCATTAAATGGATCCATAACCCAAAACTGAATGTACTCGATGTTTGCCATCTCAAAGTCAGTAGTAGTAAGAGCTCTTTGAATTCCTGCCCATCTTGTGCCAGGATCTTCTAAACCTCCTTCTTCAGTGAGACCAGAGGCAATCCCTGTTTCACCATCAACTGGAACATAATTGTAAGGCCCTCTTTCATCAGGCCAATATGTCAAGTCAAATGTTGGGATATTCCTAGGTGTCCCTGGTTGGTAATCTCTATTTGGAAAAATTTCCTGTTCGAGAATTTGACGCATTCTATGATCATGCCTAACCTCGTTGGTTACCTGACCATCTTGAAGTCCTGACCCTGTGTAAAACTGTGGATCAATTGTATACCAAGAAAGAGCCGCTCTGTTATAGTTGTATACAGGAGATGATTCTATCCCACCTTCTGGAAATAGTCCCGATTGGAGTTTAGGAGTTGAAGCAAGGAACCATCTAGAAACTGATCTAATATCAATTGTAGATTGTGATCCCTCAAAGTCATCGATGTAGGCATTACCCTCAGCACCAATTGCTCTGCTATGACCAGGAATTAAGTAAGCACCCTCAGCGCTAATGTCAATTGTAGATGTAGCTGAGGTCTGGTAGAATGGAAGCTTGTCTACCATCTTTGTCAAAAATCTACTATTTGTTTGCCAAGAGAAGTCTGTTCCTACAATAGTGTTGTTTACAGGCTCGTCTCCTATGTCTACCTTCTGGGTTAGCGGCCTCTCCCTCATGTTAAGTAACGTAGCCCCTATTGTGAAATTATCGCTGGCAACAAAGTCAAACCTCGTACCTAATAGTGTCTTCGTTTGAATGTTAAACATGGAGTTAGATTCAAGCGAAACTCTTATTGTTTGTCCTGATTCAAGAAGACCATCATTAATGATTCTAACCCTTCCAAGATTGTAATCGACCGTGTAATCTTGGTTTTCGATAAGCCTTACACCACCGGCAGTAACTGTAACCGAGCCCTCAGGTACGTTAAGCGCGTTCAGAGCAATTTCTGAAGAACTCTGAGACTGGAACTGACCCTTGATGTGGTATCTATTGAGTTCAGGAATTTGTTGAGCAGCCGTTTTAGTACTATCGTAAAGAGGGTCGAAAACTAATGTTTGAATAAGAGCGTTAGCTAGGTTTGGATCGCTTACCCTCTCGTTAATTTCATTTCTAAGGTTATCACCAAAAGGTTCAACCGAAGGGAAGAAGATTCGACCGTTTTGAGAGTTAATCGTTCCTCCTTGAGTTGCTGCATTATCGACGTAATCGAACACACCATCCTGATTTGGCATGGTGTTGATATCCATCCTGTCTAGACCCAGAAGTTGAAGCAATAGTGTCCCGTCGAGCGGAGAACGAGGAATATAGTTTAGGTCTACACCAGTCGATGGGTCATTATACCAAACGTCTAACCTGAAGTCTTCCTGACTTAGTCCAAACGCTTGCATGCTATACACGTTTTTCATCATACCTTCCCATAGTGGAGAAGGATCACCATTATTTAAATCAAGTTGAGTGATTGAAGATTTAAGCATTTTAAGGACTAAGGAACCAGGCGCTGTGTAACCGTCTTGAGCAAGAGTACCAACTTGGTAAGTTTGCCCATCTAAAGTGTACTCATATGCTACTGCAAGAACTTCGGCATTGTTTAGTGACTGCCTTAAAGAAATAAATCCAAGCTTTGAGTTAAATGTGAATTCTGAAGGAGTCAGTTTTCTTGCATTACCTACTCTCTCGTAGTGTACACCCTGCTCGTACCCCATATTCATAGCGTTAATGGCAGCGTTAGCTCCCGTGAACTCCATCACTGCTGGGTTATTCACGAAATCATCGAAGATGTCGTTATTAGCGTTATTTGACGCTCTATTTTGAGTTGGCGATGTATTTACACCGTTTGTAAGCTGAGATATAGGCAGATTCGAACTCATATAATCCGGATGTTCACCTAAATCAGTAACAGCTATAATATTTCTTACATCCTGAGTATTTGCCTGCATATTTACAACCCAAACCTCAATTCTATTGATCATCACTCCCGAGTTAGGCACTGGGAGGCTTTCCATTGCATTGTCGTACTGATTACGGAAATATTGTGAAAGGAAGTAGTGCCTATTTGCCTCGTAATCGTCAGCACGGATGTTGAATTCCTGGGTTTGGGCTCCTCCCTCAACTTCGATATCACGACGCTCACCTTTCTGTTGAGAAATAATAGTCGAATTGTAGAGGCGGCCCCATTGAGTCTCTAGCTTAACACCAAATAGACTTTGCGAACCAGTGATAAGCGTTCCCTGAAGAGGAAGGGAAATGTTACCAGCTTCAATGTTCTTCAAAATATCGTCCTCTTCGCCCTGAAAACCAATGTTCATTTGGTTTTCGAAATCGAAGAGGGACTCTGTGTTGTACTGAGTACCAAGCTCAATTTTGTCACCAATTTTACCGGTGATGTTTAACTGTATTCTTTGATCAAAGTCAAATGTCGTTACCCTTCTCTGACGTTCCGGAATTCTTGGGTTTTCAGTATTAGAGCTATTGACACCAAATGTGATTTCTGCCGAACCCTGAGGAATTATTTCGATTTTATTTGTCCCAAAGAGCATCTCGAATAACTCATTGTCAATCTCTAACTTGGGAGCAAATGCTCTGTTTGCTTGGTCATCTTCTTCCTGAAGTTGGTTCCAAAACTCAGACAAGTTTCCTGAAATATTATAATCAAGGTACTCATCTAGAGTAAATAACGAAGATGGACGGAATAAAAGTTTGTCACCAATTGTTTGCTGAACTATATATTGAGCCGTTACTGGATCGTAAAGTACAGAGTAATCAAAGTTGTCAGGCCAGTTAAGACTTATACCTCCTGTATTCTCAACAGGATTGAAAGAATCTTCACCACCATGAGGTAGTGGAAGATCGATTTCAGTAGAATCTGTGTCGTTTGAGGTTTGGGCGTGAGAATTAAGGCCACAAAATAGCAATGCTAATAGAATGCCAAAGTTGACACTTATTCCAGCGATTTTCTTCACTTATCGTAATATTTACAGCTCCTTTAATGCCAGTTTAATCAATACTTCCAGCGACAATTCGTCTTTTGATTTTTGAACGATACCGTCAAGAGCTTTATCAACTCGTTTCTTGTCAAAGCCTAAAGAAGTCAATGCCAATAACGCTTCTTTCCTGATGGTATTGTGCGGTGAAGATATTTCAGATAATGTGCCCGAAGCTGCAGATACGCCAACTTTATCTTGTAAGTCTATAATGATTCTAGACGCAGTTTTTGCTCCAATGCCTTTTACCTTTTTCATAGAATCAACATCACCTGAAGAAATTACTTCAACTGCAGTTGACGAATCCATTGCTGATAGCACCATTCTGGCTGTGTTTGCGCCCACTCCACTAACACCAACTAGTAGTAAAAAAAGCTTTCTTTCCTCAACAGTTGCAAACCCATAAAGAGTGTGAGCATCCTCTCTAACTACTAAGTGAGTATGTAGAAAAATATCCTCTTGATCAGGTATGGATTCATAAGTCGTGATGCTGATTAATACTAAGTACCCAACTCCCGAGCAATCTATTATAACATGCGTGGGATATTTTTCGACTAATCTTCCGTGAAGATGGTTAATCATGATTTCGATTTGTTTTGGGCATCAACGACTGCTAGCCTAACCATATCAACAATCTCTTTTGCAGTAGAACCCTGCTGAAGAATGTGAACACTCTTTTTCATGCCAAGTAAAACAGGACCTTGTGCTTCAAGGCCACCCATTTCCATAAGCAACTTATAAGAAATATTACCTGCAGCTAGGTTAGGGAAGATCAGAGTATTTATCCTTCGCTTGTAGAGCATTGAGAATGGATATGATTCGCCCAGAAGTTCTTGGTTAATTGCGAAGTTGGCCTGAATCTCCCCATCAACAATTAAGTTTGGATGATTGTTGTGTAAAATTTTCGTAGCTTCAGCCATCTTTTCTGCGTCTTCTCCTTTTGATGAGCCAAAGTTTGAATAACTCAATAGCGCAATTCGAGGAACAATTCTCAGCCTTCTAACAGCCTTTGCCATCAACAGAGTTATCTCAACTATTTCTTCAACCGATGGGTTAACGTTTACAGTTGTATCTGCAAAAAACATGGGGCCTTGTTTCGTCTGCAAGATATACATGCCTGCAACCTTATTTACGCCTTCAGCTTTGCCAATTACGTGTAGTGCTGGCTTAATCACATTTGGGTAATTTCTAGTTAAACCAGAAACAAGTGCATCCGCTTCGCCAGTTTCTACCATCATTGCTCCAAAGTAGTTTCTTTGACGCATATTTCTTTCTGCTTCAATTGCAGTAAGGCCATTCCTGATTCTCTTATTGTATAAAATCTTTCCGTATCTTTCCCTTCTCGCTGCCTCATTATCAGACCTAGGGTCTATAATTATTGCAGTTTTTAGTTTCAAGCTATTCTCTTCGATAATTTCCTCTATTTTCTTTTTTCTTCCAATTAAAATTGGTTGAGCTATCCCCTCGTCAACTGCCTGCTCGGCTGCCTTCAAAACTTTATAATGTTCTGCCTCAGCAAAAACAACTTTCTTAGGTCTCTTAGAGGCTCTGTCACTTAGAAATCTAGAGAAGTTCGTTGCTTGACCTAATCTCTTTAAAAGAGCTTGCTCATATGCCGACCAATTTGTGATGGGTTCACGAGCTACTCCTGAATCAATGGCAGCTTTAGCAACAGCTGGAGCGATGGCAGAAATCAGTCTAGGGTCAAGAGGCTTAGGAATAATAAGGTTTCTCCCAAACACTAATGATTGTTCGTCATATGCCTCGCTTACCTCATCTGGAACTGTAGCTTTTGCAAGAGATGCTATTGCTCTTACTGCAGCAAGCTTCATTTCATCGTTTATGCAAGTAGCTCTTACATCTAGAGCTCCACGGAAAATGAATGGAAATCCCAGAACGTTATTCACCTGATTAGGGTGGTCACTGCGACCGGTAGCCATGATGAGGTCATCCCTTGCTTCAATAGCTTCTTCATATGAGATTTCTGGCTTAGGGTTAGCAAGAGCAAAAACGATTGGGTTTTTAGCCATACTTTTAACCATATCAGCAGTTACAAGCCCTCCTTTACTCAAACCAAGAAACATGTCTGCACCCTTAAGTGCGTCGCTTAAAGACGCATACTTCTTTTTTGTCGCAAACTCTTGCTTCCGAACGTCTAGTCCATCTCTGTCACAATTTACATGTCCCTTGCTATCAAAAACGGCTATATTCTTAATGTTAAGTCCCAACTTCATGTAAAGTTCAATACAAGACATCGCAGCTGCTCCGGCTCCACTTACAACAATCCGAACATCTTGAATATCTCTAGCAGTTAGCTCTAAAGCATTTAAAAGTGCAGATGCTGAAATAATAGCTGTTCCGTGTTGATCGTCGTGCATCACAGGAATATCTAATTCCTCCTTGAGCCGACGCTCAATCTCAAAAGCTTCAGGAGCTTTAATGTCCTCAAGGTTTATACCTCCAAAAGTTGGAGCAATTGCCTTTACAGTAGAAACAAAGTGATCTACGTCTGTAGCATCAACCTCAATATCAAAAACGTCAATATCAGCGAATACCTTAAAGAGTAATCCCTTACCTTCCATCACTGGCTTACTCGCACTTGGTCCAATATCACCAAGACCCAAAACCGCCGAACCGTCACTGATTACTGCTACAAGATTACCTTTAGAAGTATACTTGTAAACATCGTCTGGATTTTCAGATATAGCGACACATGGCTCCGCCACACCAGGGCTATAAGCCAAGGACAAATCCCTTTGTGAACTATACGGTTTTGTAGGGACAACCTCAATCTTGCCTTTTCTACCTCGCGAGTGATAGTCTAAGGCTTCCTTTTTACTTGGGGGTTGCATATAATTACTTAGCTATTACAAACCTTTTCGTTGTAATAGCAATTCCATTAAGTTCTAACGTTGAAAAGTATAAACCTTCAGACAAATCATTTACGCTCAAAACAACTCTTCCATTGTTTCTGAGAGAATTAAATGACCTGATAGCCTTGCCTGTAATATCTCTAATAACAATTGAACTAGTTTTGCCAGCTGGTATTGAGTAATCAATTGAACCTTCAGAAACTATTGGGTTAGGATATGCTGTAGACATCGAAGCTTCGAATTCATTTAGCTCAGAAACATTAGCAGACTCAGTTACTACATATGTTATTGTAGCACATGCGCCAAAGTTTTCATTTCCTGGAGGATGGAAACAATACTCAATAGTTGTAGCACCTACTATACCGTTAGGGTAGAAGTATGGTATGAAAGAAGTGTCTGTTGCGTTTTGAGGAATGTTTACTAAAAAGCCATCATTTGTCGAAGATGCATCTGCTCCGTAGTTGTAACAAATTGGTCCCCAACAGAATTTTTCATATGATCCAACAGCTCCTTGAACAAAGGGGTAATTATATGTATCAACTACATCAATAAAATTTCTAGAACACATGAGTTGAAGAGTTCCGAACTGATTGTTAGACACATCCCAGTGACTAGAGATCTCACCTGACTCGAGAGTATCTAATGCTACAAAAATTGTATCGGTTTCAACTGTAATCTCAGGTTGTGCGATTAATAGACCGTTAGCTAGGAAAATAAGCCCTAGTAATAGTGTGTTTACTTTGGTACGAATCATGTATGCGAAGTTAAGGCATACTAAATGAGTAGAATGCCTTTTCTTTGTATTCTATCTAAACCTGAGAACATGAAATATCTATTAATTGCACTTGCTCTAATTGCAGGAATATGCGTTCACGCTGAAGCGCAAAAAGTCGCGTCAGTAAACCTCGAGAACCTCGAGGGAATGACTGTCAACCCTGCTGACTTAGTAGGGAATGGTAACCCCACGATCATTTGTTTTTGGGCAACTTGGTGTAGCCCTTGCAAGAGAGAACTGAATAATTACATGGACTATTACGCTGATTGGCAAGAAGAAACAGGTGCAGAAATTATTGCTGTAAGCATCGACGATTCTCGTTCTATGAGCCGTGTTGCACCATTTGTCCTAAGTTCTGGATGGGAATACGAAATTCTTCTCGATCCAGGAAGAGACTTCGCTCGTGCAATGCAGGTAATCAATGTTCCTCACACCTTCCTTATTAATGGAGATGGAGAAATTGTTTGGACTCATAACAACTATGCAGAGGGAGACGAAGAAGAATTATATGACGAGCTACTCAAGTTAGTAGGAAAATGAGAAACCTCTTTTATCTTGTCTTTTTGGGTCTCTTCGTAAGCTACGCTGCTCAAGCCCAAAACGAAGAAAAAGAAACCGGTTTTGTAACTGGTAACGTGAGCCTTTTATGGCAATCTTATCAGGAAGACACTTTGATTGGAGCTGTTGTGCCTCCATCAAAAACAGGATTTAATGCCTTTGCAAATCTTATCTATACTCAGGGGAATTTTTCATCTGGAATTAGATATGAATCATACTTGAATTCAGTCCTAGGATTTCCAGGAAGATTTAAGGGAACAGGCATAGGATATAGATTCGCTCGTTACGAAGACAGAAAACGTGGTGTTGATATTACAATTGGAAACTTCTATGAACAGTTTGGCAACGGAATGCTTTTAAGGTCCTACGAGGCAAGGGACTTGGGCCTTGATAACGCAATGGACGGAATCAGGCTGATCCTAACTCCTAATGAGGCTTTAAGAATGAAGTTTGTCTATGGCAAACAACGTCTCGATTTTGACGATGGCCTTATCAATGGCGAAGGAATCATTAGAGGAGCTAATGCTGAACTTTCCCTGAACGATTTGTTCAATAAGTTCGAGGATTCAAAACTTAGAATATCTCCAGAATTTTCATTTGTAAGTAAGTTCCAGGAAGGAGGAAATATCATAAAAGAGGATTCGATTTTAGAGCTTCCGCAAAATGTTGGGGCTTGGGATGTTGGAACGCAATTTCAGTTTGGCACTTGGAGAGGTGGGATAAATTATTCTAGAAAGATAAACGATCCTTCTGCAGATAACGGATATATCTATAAAGATGGAGAAGCTCTTCTTTACTATATCTCTGGTAATGTAAAAAAGCTAAACTTCCTATTCCAAAGGTCTACTACAGACAACATGAGTTTTAGATCAGATAGAGATCTACTGCTTTTTGACGCACCAATAAATAATATCCCCGCAATTACAAAACCTCATACTTACAACCTAGCCGCTACGCTTTACCCTTATGCGACTGTTATCAATGGTGAATCAAGCTTTAGAGGTGAACTTTATTACTCGCTCCAGCGCGGGTCAAAGCTCGGAGGGAAATACGGAACTAAATTCAGCTTAGTATATGCAACTGCTAGAAGCTTAGACACTACAAATTACAGTGGTGTTCAAGGAATAGTGAATGGTTATGAAAGAAATAGCTGGGGTTTTGGCGATTCATTGAACGTTCAAGATCTGAGCATTGAAGTTGAGCGGAAGATTTCTAAGAATTTCAAGGTGAAGGCCATGTACATGAATCTCGTCTTTAACACGCTTGCAACTCCTGTTACAACTGATTACAAAGGACTGGTTAATGCAAACATCTATGTTGTTGAAACACAGATTAAAACTAAGAAGCGCCAGAGTCTTAGAACTGAATTCCAAGTTCTAACTACTGGAAAGTACGAGAATGACTATGGAGATATAGTAGCTGAAGACAAAGGAGATTGGGCGACTATCGTTGCTGAATATACTTGGAGTCCTCACTGGTTTGTGGGGCTAATTGACCAGTATAATTTTGGGAATCCTGACCCCAGTAAGCAAATTCACTATTTATACGGATCGGCTGGGTATATCAACGGACCACACAGACTTAGTATCGGCTACGGCAAGAGAAGAGAGGGGATATTCTGTGTAGGCGGTGTATGCCGTGCTGTACCTGCATCTAACGGGTTTGAGATGACATTTACCTCAAGTTTCTAGACATGCAACCTTTGTTTGGTTGTATTCGTCTAAATTTTGACTATTTTTGTGCACCTATTGAGGTAATTCATTGAATTCGAAAACTAACAAATAAATAATATGAGGCAATTCTACATGCTTTTCGCAGCACTTATTCTAGGACTAGCTGCAAACGCTCAACTTCCTGACGGAAGTACAGCACCCGACTTTACTGCTACTGACATCGATGGTAACGAGTGGAATCTTTACTCACTTCTTGACGAAGGAAAAACGGTAATCTTGGATTTTTCAGCAACTTGGTGTGGCCCTTGTTGGAATTATGCCCAAAGCGGAGTTCTAGAGGATTTATACTCAACATTCGGACCTAATGGCACAAACGATGTAATGATTTTCTATCTTGAATCTGACGATACTACAACAGATGCTGATTTAAACGGTACTGGGGCGGCAACAGTTGGAAACTGGGTATCTATTACCAATTTCCCTATTATTGATAATGCAGGCAGCATATTTGATAGTTATGCTGGAGCATATTATCCAACAATTTACACAGTTTGTCCAGATTACACACTTTCTGAAACTGGGCAAATTTCATTTGAAGCACACGTAGGAGCTGCATTTGCTCCTTGTTCAAATTCTGTTAGTGGTGCTGCTCCACTTATGACATACAACGGAGACACATCTTCTTGTGGCGGTTCAGAATGGTCAGCATCTATTTCTGTTGGGAATATTGGTTCAGATAATGTTTCTAGCATGACGTTTGAAGTCATCGTTAATGGTACAGCTCAACCAGATGTAAACTGGAATGGAAATCTAGCTAATGGTGGAACTGAGGTTATTGATCTTGGGACTTATTCCGAAACAGGTTCACTTGACATCACACTTGCTTCTGTAAATGGAAATGAGTGGGACTCTCACGCAACAGTTGACATTGTAGGGTCAGTAGAATCATCTACTTATGTACAAGTTCGTATTATGACTGACAATTGGCCAGAAGAAACTGGTTGGTCAATCGAAAATTCTAATGGAACTCAAATTGCTGGAGTAGCTGAAGGACAATACGCGAACCAACAAGATCAATTGTTGATCACAGACGTTGCGTTAGATTTAAACGAATGTTATACATTCACAATGACTGATTCATACGGAGATGGCCTCTATGCATCACAGTGGGGGAATTACGCTGACGGATATGCACAAATTGTATCTATGGACGGTGAAACAGAACTAGGAATGGTTCTGGACTACCAAGGTGCATCTGGATTCGAATTTTCTGAGCTAGTAATTGGAATGGAAGCTTCTACTTCTACTAACGTTAACGAAACTGAAGAGCTTGTTTCTTCTGTATCAGTTTACCCTAACCCATTCAATGGCAACACTAACCTTTCTTTCACTGCTACTCAAACTGGTGATGCTTCTATCGTTGTTTACAACCTTATTGGAGAAAAAGTAATCGACATGAACCTTGGTTCTGTTACTACTGGAATTCAAAACGTTCAGCTTGACTTTACATCACTGAATGCTGGAATCTACCTAATAAGCGTTACTGCTGCTGGTGAGACTTCCACTCTTAGAGTAACAAACACTCACTAAGAGACAATAATATCTAGAAATCCGCGTCTTGTGCTTATTTAAGTGCAGACGCGGATTTTTACTTTTGCAAGACTTACATGAAACGAGTATTTTATTTTCTAGCAATTACACTTCTGATTCCATCCTGCGATGTGATTGATGACCCTATTGTACCCTTTGAAGGTGGGTATAGATCTTACCTTTATGGCGATCCTCCAGTCTTTTCAATAACTGAACAAACCGGGAAAAACGTTCTTGTTGAAGATTTTACTGCCCACCAATGTGGTAACTGCCCACCTGCAGCTGTTATAGCTGAGGACATAATGAATGCTAACCCTGGGCGAGTTTTCCCCATAGCTATACACGCTGGGAGCCTTGCGGATACTAACGATGAATATCCTACTGACTGGACATGTCCGGAGGGAGATTTCTTTTTTGGACAATTAGATTTCCAAGCAAACCCTATAGGTCGAATCAACAGAACCGGAGGCCCTGGCAGCTACTTAGCTCCATCTCAATGGGGAGAAATCGTTGAAACCGAATTGAACATAGATACGCCTGTTGAAATCCAGATTGAGACTTCGTGGCACTCAAATGCTGGTCACTTGAACATACACGTACACGGACAGTATTTTGAAAATACAACTGGTGATCACAGGCTTTCAATTCTGATAACAGAATCTCACCTAATTGGTGATCAGCTTGATTACTTAAGTGAACCAGAGCATATCACAGATTACGAATTCAATCACTTGCTTAGAGGAAGTGTAAGCGGAGCTGAAGGATTGGTTGTAATTAGCGATGCTCAGGATGGTGATCACTTCCAGTCTGACTTTACGTTTAACTGGAATGAAGAGTGGGTATATGAAAACTGCCACCTTATAGCTATCGTGAGTGATGAAGATGGGTATATCCTCAATAGTTTAGAAATTCACCTTACTAACTGATGAAAGAAAGGGCATTACTTTTCACCCTTCTACTTTTTTTAGCCCAAAACCCTTGGGCTCAAACCTCAAATTCTGATTCTAAGGCATTCACGTTTAACGGCGGTGTAAATTTAGGTGCCTCACTTTCGCAAGTTCACGGCGATGGAATTGGTGGATTTGATAAGATAGGATTTAACGTTGGAGCTATGGTTGAAATGCTCAATAACGAGTATAAAGGCATACAACTCGGTGTTATTTACAATCAAAAGGGTAGCAGAAAACCTCCTAATCCTAACGCAGGCGACAACACAACTTGGGCTTATAAATTCACGTATGTAGACATACCCGTACTCTATAACTTCAGATACATCATCAATAAGATGGACGTAGATTTTCAAGTGGGAATACAGCCAAGCGTTTTAATAAACTCAAAAGAAAACTACGTAGGCGCATATTCAGATTTATCCTTCGAATTGAAGGACTACGATTTAAGCGGAGTATTTGGGCTTCGAGTAAAGTACGGAGACAGGTCCTATTTGTTTTCGAAACTAACCCAAAGCATAATAGGAATTGCTCCTCTTCAGGGCGATCCAACTGCATATCCATGGTGGATAAAGCGCATGAGAAATATGACCCTCGAGTTGGGGTTTACAATTCTAATGTCTCCGAGTAATTGATAGAAATCTTCTTTTTAAGTCCAAGAGATTGACCTGTTATCTCACCTTCAGCTGAAAATGGAATTTCACCTCCATGTATCATGTCTCTGAAATTCTGTTTGAGAATTCTACCAAGAGCCCCCTTTCTTGTAGCTACTCTCAACACGACGTCAGTCGTGTCGTTTGATGCTAAAGTAATTTGTTCTGCTAGCTCTACATCTCCTGCTTTTATCTCCCCTACGCTAAGTAATATATCAGCGGATTTCAATTTGAATGACAGGTAGTTCGGATTGTAAACCCTAACTACCAAATCCGATTTCATACCATTAAAGCTTAGTTCTAAGTTTGAAAACTTCTCGATCTCGACTACTTCAATTTTATGGAAGCAGCCAGGCAAGGCCATGGCTAAGCTGACGATGAGGAATGCGAAAATTGCTTTTTTATGCATTACTTCTTCGCTTCAGCGTAATACTTGTAGAAGAATGGAATTGTCTCTATGCCTTTGAAGTAGTTGAAGACTCCGTAGTGTTCGTTTGGCGAGTGTATCGCGTCTGAATCAAGACCAAACCCAAATAATACTGTCTTTAGGCCTAGGATTCGTTCAAAAGATGCAACGATGGGAATTGAACCACCTGAACGGACAGGGATTGGCTCCTTGCCGTAAGTGTATTGCATTGCTTTTGATGCAGCTTTATATGCTGGGTTGTCGGTAGGTGTAACTGCAGGGGCAGCGCCGTGCATTGGAGTGATTTTTACACTAACTGACGGAGGAGCGATTTTTTCGAAGTGAGCCATGAATTGCTCAGTGATTTTTTCGAAGTCCTGATGTGGGACAAGTCGCATACTGATCTTTGCAGTTGCGATTGACGGGATTACTGTCTTTGCTCCTTCACCAGTGTAGCCACCAAAAATCCCGTTTAGATCTAGAGTAGGTCTTATACTCATTCTTTCAGGAGCTGAGTATTCAGGCTCACCCTCAGTATCGCCTATACCTATGCTGTCTTTATATGCTTCCTCACTAAAAGGCGCTCTTGCCATTGCTTCACGTTCAGCTTGAGAAAGCTCTAGTACGTCATCGTAAAAACCGTCTACGGTTATTCTTTGGTCTTCATCCTTTAAAGAAGCAATCATATCGCAAAGGATGTTGATAGGATTTGGAGCAGCACCTCCGTAAAGACCGCTGTGTAGATCTCTATTAGGACCTGTGATTTCAACTTCTACGTATGAAAGACCGCGAAGTCCCACGCAAATCGACGGCGTGTCGTTTGCAATAATTCCAGTGTCGCTAACTAGTACCACATCGGCAGAAAGCTTCTCTTTATGCTCCTCGAGGAAATCGTCAAGATTATCAGATCCTACCTCTTCTTCTCCTTCAATTATGAATTTGATATTACAAGGAACTTCACCTGAAGCCACCATTGATTCGAGTGCTTTTACGTGCATGAACATTTGGCCTTTATCGTCGCAAGCTCCTCTGGCAAAAATTGCCCCTTCTGGATGAATAGGAGTTTCTTTGATGATGGGATCGAAAGCTGGGTTATCCCAAAGTTCTATAGGGTCAGCAGGCTGAACATCGTAGTGTCCATAAACGAGAACAGTAGGAGCGCTTTCGCTAACTTTGTACTCGCCAAAAACAATAGGGTGACCAGGAGTCACCATAACTTCTACATTACTTGCACCAGCCTTTGTAAGTGAACTTGCAACAGCCTCAGCACACTTTTGTACATCTTCTGTGTAGGTAGGGTCGGCAGAAACTGAGGGAATGCGAAGGAGGTCAAATAATTCGTCCAACATGCGTTGGCGATTTTTAGATATATATGCTTTGATGTCCATACCCCGAAGGTACAACGCACCACTCAACCTATCTTCGCAAGATGAGTAGAAAAGGTCTCCCAAATTTTGATAACACTGAGCTGGCGTTCCGTCACTTATCAGATGGCGATTTGAGAAGAGGACGAGTATTATTCGAATTATTAAGTCGGCCCATACTTGTAAGGGTCGGTAGCTTTTTTGCAAGACTTGCTCTAGTTCTTAGGATGCCTATTTCTTGGGCAATTAAGCCTACCGTGTATGCGCAATTTTGCGGTGGAGAAACTATCGAAGAATCAGAGGGTAAAATTGAAATGCTTCATAAAAATGGAGTAAAAACTATTCTCGATTATAGCGCTGAAGGTGTAACCACTGAAGCAGAGTTAGACAGCACATGTGATGAAATTCTTGCAGCCGTTAAGGCTGCTGGCAATGACCCTAGACATGCATTTTCTGTCTTTAAACCTAGCGGACTTTCTTTACACGAACTCCTAGCAAAACCTAATAGAAAATTTTCACCTAAAGAAGAAGACCAGTGGTCTAGAGTTCTAAGAAGGATAGATTCTATCTGTAACGCAACTTCAAAAGTGAAATGTAGAGTTCTTATCGACGCTGAAGAAACTTGGATTCAGAATAATATCGATGTAGTAGCTGAAGATATGATGAAAAAGTACAACACTAAATCAGCAGTTGTATTCACAACAGTCCAACTCTACAGACACGATAGACTAGAATATCTCCAGAAACTTGGTGAAAAAGCAAAAACAGAAGGATTTAAATTAGGTGTGAAGTTGGTTAGAGGAGCATATATGGAAAAGGAAAGAGCAAGAGCTAAAAAGATGGGCTACGCTTCACCCATACAACCAGACAAAGAGTCGTCAGACAGAGATTACAATCTTGCAATCAATCATTGCTTAGATAATCTTGAAGTATTTGAAATTTTTGCTGGAACACATAATGCGGAAAGCACTATGACACTCTGTTATGAAATGGAACAGAGAGGTCTCAAAAATGATGACCCTAGAATCACTTTTTCTCAGCTTTTAGGGATGAGCGATCAGATAACTTTCAACCTTGCTGCCCTCGGATACAATGTTGCCAAGTACGTTCCATATGGACCTATCCGAGAGGCAATGCCTTATTTGATTCGTCGAGCAAAAGAGAATACATCTGTCGCAGGCCAAACAACACGTGAACTAAGACTTATTCGAAAGGAGGTGAAAAGAAGATCTGCTAAATGATATTTTAAGGTTATTTCTTAGAAATTCCTGGTTAAGTGCTTATACATATAAGAGTATTTCTCAATACAATAGAGAGAATGGAGCTATTTTAGAGCCATGGATAAACACCATCAAAATCCCGTAATCTTGCCAGCAAGGGGTAAGAGTCCAGAGATTAGCGATTCAGTTTGGCTTGCACCTAATTGCACAGTTGTAGGGGAAGTGAAAATTGGAAAAGAAAGCACAATATGGTTTGGTACAATTATTAGAGGCGATGTAGCATCAATTACAGTCGGAGATAGGGTAAACATTCAGGATGGAGCTGTAATACACAGCACCTTTAATTCCTCAAAGACTGTTCTGGAAGATAGAGTGAGCATAGGCCATAATGCCATTATTCATGGGGCTAAAGTTTGCAAAGGAGCATTAATTGGAATGGGAGCTGTAGTAATGGATCACGTGGTTGTAGGTGAGAGGGCAGTTGTTGCAGCTGGTGCTGTAGTACTTGAAGGAACTCAGATACCTCCTATGACACTCTACGCAGGTGTTCCCGCTAAAAATATAGGAGATGTAAGAGAAGACCTGCAAAAACATCTATCTAACACTGCAGATAGGTACGTCGAATATGCCGGCTGGTTTAAGGGTTCTGAACTCAGACAAGGTCAAAGAATTACCTCCTCTAAATCGATATCAGAACCGAAGAAACGCTGAGCACCTAGTATAAAATTTTCAGTCAAATTACTTACCTGGAATCTGTTTGAAAATCTTGTGTCAACATTCCGTAAGCTTAAATTTTCTAGCTTAGACTTTAAAGCTTGGGCTACAATTTTAGGAGAATCAATTACTTCAACAGATTTAGGTAACATTGACATAACCTCATTCCTTACAAGTGGATAATGCGTGCACCCTAGAATCATAGAATTCACTTCGCTGAAGTATCCATCTTCTAAATAAGCCTCTAGAACAGCACTTGGGATTGAGTCATTATAAAATCCTTCTTCAATAGCTGAAGCAAGAAGAGGGGTAGGCATTGAAATTAAATCAATAGAACTCCCACTTGTTTTATTTAAGGCATCGACAGCACTTTTATAGAGTCCTGAATTTATAGTTGCTCTTGTGCCAATCAACCCTACCTTTTTATTAGAATTTCCTTCTGAGGAAGATTTGCTGCAAATTGCATCAACAACTGGGTGAACCATGTCAATAACCGGTATGCTCTCACCTACAGCTTCCTTTACCTGGTGTAGGGCGTTACTTGAAGCAGAATTACACGCAACGACAATAGCCTTACACCCGCTATTAACGAGATGTAAGGCTATCCTAATTGAGTATTTTTTTATTAAATCTGGAGACTTCTCACCATAAGGCAGGTTTGAAGTATCTCCAAAGTAAAGTATACTTTCGTTGGGTAATAAATCACACGCTGCTCTAGCGACCGTAAGACCACCAATTCCAGAATCGAATATGCCTATGGGACCCAAGACGAATTAAAGTCCTAGCTTAGTTTTAACAAGATCAGTAATATCATCCCCACCACTGTAAATAATTGCTCCAGCAGTAAAGATATACGTGTAACCATGCTCTTCCCCAACTGAGTTAACAGCTTCGATTAACTGAGTCTCTAATGGCTGAAGTAACTCCATTTGATAACTCTGCAGGTCTTGATCTGAAGACTGAAGTAAGCTCTGATAGTTCTGAACTTGAGTTTGGAAATCTCTTTCCTTATTTTGTCTGATAACATCAGGAAGGTTAGAATTTGGATCCTCAAGCTCAGTCTGTAAAGTCTGAAGATTAGCCTCCATCTCAGTTACAAGTGACTGCCATTCTAACTGTTTAGCTTGGTACTTTGACTCGAAGTCCGAGTTATTTACTAGGATTCCTAAAAGTACTTGAGTATCGACATGGCCCAACTTCTGGGCCTGTACTCCAAATGAAAGGCCCGCTAACAGACCGCAAAGTATAAGTAAATGTTTCATGTTCTTTTTAAATTCTTAATTATTTAGACCCAGAATTCCTGGCTCCTCTTGTAGATCCAGAAGTCCCTCCTCTATTGTTGTTTTTGTTGTTTCCCCCTTTTCCTTTGTCTCTGCCAGAATCTTTCCCAGAGCCTTTAGACACAGCATCTCTCTCGACCTCAATAGTCTCGCCAGGAACATAACCCAGCTTTTTGATGAGCCTATCAGAAATGTCATACTTAGGGTTAGTGTAAAGCATATTGCTCTGATTTGATTTATCAAAAATCACCATATAGCCTGAGCTACTAGCAATGCTTTTTAATTCTTCGAATATCTGTTGTTGTATAGGCTCGATTAGTTCTTGACGCTTTTGGAATAACTCTCCATCAACCCCAAACTTTTGCTTCTGCATTTCCTTAGCTTCAGCTCTCTTGTCCGCAATTTCTTGCTCTCTCTTTTGTCGCATCTCATTTGTTAAAAGAACTCTCTCAGCACGATAAGCAACCTCTAATCTATCAGCCGCTTCCAGCTTAGCCTCAATCTCTGCCTGCCACTCAATAGCATAAGTGTTTAACTCTTGCTGAGCTGCATCATACTCAGGAAGGTGTAATAACACGTATTCTGAGTCGATGTAGGCAAACTTTTGGGCATCTACCTGTAATGGGAAAGCAAAAGAAGCAATCAGAGTAAGGACTGCAACTAAAGTTTTAATATTTAGATTTCTAATCATCATCTGCTAAGTTACTTGTTATAGTTCACCCATACCCATACCCATACTGAAGTGGAATTGACTTTGTGGCATTCCAAGATCAGCATTTACATCATCCATTCTCCATCCATAATCTAGTCCCAATAGTCCAAACATAGGTAAGAAAATTCTTAAGCCAACACCAGCACTCTTATACACCTGGAAAGGATTAAATGCTCTGGCATCTTCCCATGTCTTACCAGCTTCAAGGAAGGCAAGAGTGTAAATTGTTGCGTTAGGATTAGTTGAAAGCGGGTATCTAAGTTCTGCTGTGTACTTAGCGGCTACTGGCGCACCAGTCTGAGGATTAGGAGCCGTTAAACTTAAATCATCATAACCTCTAAGGTTGATAATCTCACGACCGTCCATTGCAAATCCACTTAAAAACACTCCACCCATGTAGAATCTTTCAAACGGGCTCAGTCCCACCTCTCTATTGTACTGGCCTATAATTCCTACACCAGCTGCTAACTTTAATACTAGACTCTTTGGTGTTTCCCCAGCAGTGCTAGTTAGAGGCGTGTACCATTCAGCTTTGAACTTCCACTTGTGGTATTCAAGCCATTTGAATCTATCCTCATCGCTTAGATCTTCATAATATCCGTCTTCACGGAACATACTATACGGTAGTGTTGCCTTTACACTGACTTCTAAGTTTGACCCCCAAACAGGGAAAATCGGATCACTTATAGAGTTTCTACTTAGATTAAGCTCAGCAGCTAAGTTGTTCGACTTACCATTATCGAAACTGAAGAACTGTCCGTAATCGTTAAGATTGAAGTGCTGATATGATAGCTTTGAATTGAAAAGGAACCAATCATCTGGTTTTTTTAGCCTTTGGCCAAACCCAATCTCAGCTCCAACAATATTCATAGACTGTCTGGCAGGGTTTATCTCATCGTTAATGTACTTAGGCTGACCATTTGATTGAATAGTCTTCCAAACTCTTGTAAATAAAGCGTTAGGTTTCTTGCCTCCCAACCATGGTTCAGTAAATCCTAAGTTGATATTCTGAAAGAAAAGTCCATTTGATCTTGCAACTATACTTAATCTTTGGCCGTCTCCCGTAGGTATAGGAGTCCATGCGCCCTTTTCAAATATCCTCTTGACTGAGAAGTTCGTGAAACTCAAGCTTAAAGACCCAACAACACGGCCTCCTCCCCAACCACCACTTACTTCAATCTGGTCTGAAGGTTTTTCTTCAACTGTGTATTCAATATCTACAGTCCCATCTTCAGGGTTTTGGATTGGATTTACTCCAAACGCTTCTGGATTAAAGTAATTTAATTGAGCAAGCTCACGTTGAGTTCGGATTACGTCGGTACGGCTAAATAGATCTCCAGGTCTGGTCCTGATCTCTCTGTAAATTACGTGATCGTTTGTCTTAGTGTTTCCATCTACAGTAACGCGTCCAATTCTAAACTGCGTCCCTTCCATCATTCTAACCTCAATATCGATAGTGTCATTTAGAACTCTATGCTCAATGGGCATAGCTCTGAAGGTCAGATAACCGTCATCCTGATATAGTGAAGTAAGATCTAGCCCCTTAGGGTCCATGAACACCCTTGTCTCGAGGTGCTCCATATTGTATACATCACCCTTATTGATTCCCAATAATGAATCAAGGAAAGATGTCCTGTACTTAGAATTTCCAGCAAAAGTGATATCACCAAAATGGAACTGATTCCCTTCTTCAATTTCAATAAATAATCCCAATAAACCGTCTTCTGTTCTGTAAAGTGAGTCTTTTAAAATCCTGGCATTTCTGTATCCAAGTTTGTTATACTCAGCTAAAATTGACCCCTTGTCAGTTTCAAATTCACCCTCTAAATATTTAGAAGCTTTATAAAATCTCCACCATCTTTTTTCTTTGGTAGACTTCATTTTACGCTTCAATTTATCTTCGTCAAATGCTTTAACTCCAACAAAAGTGATTTGATCAATCTTAACCTTGTTGCCTTTGTCGATTTTTACTCTAACAATTGTGCCATTCTCAAACGTTGAATCTACCTCCTGTAAAATATCTACCTTGACATCAAAGAACCCTTTATCAACGTAATAGTCAGTAATTCTCTTGGACGCCGTAGCAACAACATTCTCATTTACAATCCTACCCGTCATTAAATCGATAGTACTTCTAATCGTCTCTTGTTCAGACCTACCAACACCAGAAATACTGTACCTAGTTAATCGAGGAAGTTCTTCGACTCGGATAACTAGATAAACCTCATTGGCTCTTTTTTCTGCAACTTCAATTTTAATGTCTGCAAATAGATCCTGATCCCAAAGATTCTTAATAGCTCTGCTAATATCATCGCCAGGAATAGTAATGTTTTCACCTATTTGTAGAGCACTGAAAAGCTTTACAGCCTGTACATCTGTGTAGTCTGCACCAAGCACAGAAATGCCTCCAATTCTATAATTCTGAGGAATTAACAGATCAAGAACGGGTTCCGTTTGGGCTTGCCCCAAAATAGGAATAGCGAATAACATCGCGGTCACCATCACAATATTTGCAATAAATCCCCTCATAAATTTTCTGAGTTAGACACACCTCCAAAGCGGCGATCCCTGTTTTGATAATCTAATAAAGCTTCAATAAAATGTTCTTCTCTAAAATCAGGCCAAAGGACATTGGAAAAGTGAAATTCTGAATAAGCAAGTTGCCAAAGCATAAAGTTACTAATCCTGTTCTCACCAGAAGTTCGAATCATTAGTTCAGGATCAGGCTTACTAGCAGTAGATAGGTACTTAGAGATAGTCTCTGGCTCAACTTCATCTGATTTTAATCCTTCATCGATGATGGATTTAACTGCAGAAGTGATTTCCCACTTAGAACTGTAATTTATAGCAAGCGTTAGTTCAAGTTTACATTCTGAAGGTGACTCTTCACGGGCCTTCTTGAGTGAGGTTTGGCATTTCTCAGGCAAAGCACTCAAATCCCCTATCGTGGTTAAAGCTACCCCGTACTGAAAAAGCTCTTCCGTTTCATTTACAATTGTGGTAACGAGCAAGTCCATCAAGGCATTTACCTCTGCTTTAGGCCTACTCCAATTCTCAGTACTGAAAGCATATAGAGTAAGATACTTAACACCCAATTTTACAGCAGTTTTTACAACATCCCTTATAGATTCTACTCCGTTAAGATGTCCATAGAGCCTATCCTTACCACGATGTGTCGCCCAACGACCATTGCCATCCATTATGATTGCTACGTGTTGAGGAATTCTATTTAAATCCAAATCACTCATTGCTCCCAACATGTCGTAGGTTTTTTACTTACTCGAATTGAAATTGAGGCAAGAAAATACCCGTATTTGTCATTCCTCCCAGGATCTCCTCTTTGCAGCCCTTCGCTAGAGTCCACACCCTCCGGCAATGCAATAATTCTATCAGCTAATTCAACTGAAAGCTCTCCTCTTTCCAGGAATTGAGCGGAAGAATTAACATAAGAAGTGCTAACGTCATCTAGATAGTCAGTCCACGTTTTACGCATCCCCCATTCAAGTTGGAAAGCGATTGCAGTTCCTAAGTTTAGCTTAAAACCAATGCCAAAAGGAATTGCAAGTCCATTGAGTTTATATGGTTCGACGCCATCATCCCAGCCTTGGCCTTCAGTACCAAGAGGTTGAAGAGGGTGCCAATTTCCAAAACTATCCATTGCTTCTGGGTCGTGATTGTAAATGGCTAATCCCGCTGTGAGAAACCCAGAAAATTTATTCTTAGGATTTCCAAGGACGTGGTTTACATAGTTGAGTTCTCCAGAGACTGAAAATTCCGTGATTTCGTTTCTAAAGTGTAGATTTCTATTTTGAGCCCAAGCATTATTTGAGTCCTCGTCCCATGACTCTATGGTGCCGTTTATAATTTGAAATCGCAATGCAACTCGGCTATTGAAATTATGTCTAAAGTATCCTCCCGTTATAAGATGAATACGAGAATTAAGTGGATTATCAGGATTTATATCACCAATGTAATAAGATGTTCCAGCTTGAAAGCCCACTTCATTACTGCCTACGCCAAATCTTTGTGCTTGAGAAGAAAAAGCTAAATGCATGGCAATCAATACGATATAGAACTTTTTCAAGTATGAGGCAAATGGTTTCATAAGACTAGAAATTCTAACGCACGAAAATACGTGAGATTGCCCTACTTCAAAGTGATTTTTAACTCACTTTATCAACCTGAGAATTAACCTCTTGGGTCCATACCCCAATGCATTTTTGATCGAAGGGTGTTGAAGAAGTATTGCTCATCTAGGTTTAGCAGCTTTACTTTAAAAGGGGCTGGCTTGATTTTAATCTTTGCGTGAGGATTCAATTTGTACGATCTACTGTCAAGAGAAAGCAGGTAACTAGTATCTCTTCCAGATGCTTCAAGGGTAATAACTCCATTAAGCGGAACTACTAATGGTCTGTTTGTCAAATTATGAGGAGCTATGGGTGTAATCAGCGCGACGTCTGAACTAGGAGAAATGATAGGCCCACCTGCACTTAGGCTGTAAGCAGTCGATCCAGTAGCAGTCGACACAAGAAGCCCATCTGCCCAGTATTTATTAACAAATCTATCGTCTCTGTGAACGTCAACCACTACCATACTAGCAGTTTTACGCTTGTGAATTGCTGCCTCGTTAAGTGCAAATGGGAATTCGCCTAAATCCACTCCCTCTGCTTCTACATGAAGCACTGACCTTTCGTCAATCCAAGTTTTTCCAGATACAATCGAGTCAAGTGCCGCATTTATACTCTCAGTGCTAACATTAGAAAGGAAACCAAGGGTTCCAGTATTAATTCCTAGAATTGGGATGCCTCGTTCAGCAGCGAACATAATTGATTCGAGAAATGTTCCATCACCTCCTAAAGTGATAAGCACATCGATATTATCTAAATCTAAAGCAGAGCTAAACCTTCCAAGTGATTCTGGAGGGGTCATGTATTTCTCTAATTCTTTTCGAAAATCGTCAAATAAAAGTGCATTTTTATCAATCTGCGAAACGCGTTCAATAACGTGTTTTACGGACCCTTGGTGCTTATCGTAAAAGGGCTTACCAAATATGGCGATGTGCATACTCATGTCTTAATTCTATTGATTAAGATATCTCATAAACTGATCAAACTTATTGCGAAGTTCGTGCTCAACCTCCGGAGCATCAAAGAAAGTTAGGATTTTATAGTCAAATCTTTTAAATGAGTCTAGTATTGCGGAAATGTTTCTAGTGTTCAATTTAAACGTAATGAACATGTCCCCAGAATCTTCATAGCTGGTATTTAAGCTTGAAATTTGGGCACCATTTTCTTCAACAATCCGAGTAATTTCAGAAAGTGAGTATTTCGAAGTGGGGATTTCAAGAACCATGGTGCTGCCTTCGGCACCCCAACCTGCAACTCTAGCAAGAAACTGCAGAACCGCACCCTTATCAATGCTTCCCCTATAAATTCCTCTATGAACTACAGGCAATAGATCAACTTCAGCACTTGCCATTAAAGCTACAACCTCGTAGATATGGATGTTTGGATCGACAGAAATAGTCGAACAACCTACCTCTGCCAACACTGCACTTTCATCAAACTCTAACAAATCCTCCTCTGAAATAAGGCCTTTATACGTGTCCTCTACCACAAGAGGAAGGTGCGCAAGCTTGTATTCATCCATCATATTTAAGGCACACTTGACAGTGTCAACAGGAAGTAAAAGTGGGATGTCAGAAATAAGTATGTGTTCAGCTGTCATTGTTTAATTCTTAGTAATTTTGGCCTGTGTCAGACAAAGCGAATGTACATCTCACAAAGCTCAGTGTCAACGTAAATAAGATTGCAACGCTGAGAAACGCCCGTGGAGGGAGTACGCCCGATGTTTTATTTGCGGCGAATCGTATAGAAAACTATGGGGCCGAAGGCATAACCGTTCACCCACGACCCGACGCTCGTCACATTACTTATGATGATGTTAGAGAACTTAAACAGGTTGTAACAACTGAGTTTAACATCGAAGGATACCCAAACGAGAACTTCATCAACTTAGTTTTAGAAGTGGTCCCTGAACAGGTCACTCTGGTTCCTGATCCGCCAGATATACTAACTAGCAACGCAGGGTGGGACGCCATAAAGAATCAACAATTCCTGACTGAGGTGATTGCGCGTTTTAAGTCCACAGGTATTCGCACTAGTATTTTTATGGATACTGATGAAGCCCAAATCCGCGCCGCGGCCACCACTGGAACAGATAGAGTAGAACTGTATACAGAACCGTTTTCTATAGGTCATAAAACGATGGGATCTGAAGCTGCCGTTCCGTATGCAAGAGCAGCAATATTAGCTCATTCATTAGGTATGGGTGTTAATGCCGGACATGATTTAGACCTCAACAACCTTAGAGATTTCGCAAATCATGTACCTCATCTAAATGAAGTAAGCATAGGTCACGCACTTATTTCAGACGCTCTTTATTTGGGTATGTCTAATACCGTAGCAAAATACCTCGCTTGTCTTAGATAAATAGTTTAATGGGATTGAATCTTTTCAGTAGAGTTTTAGGTGAAGGACAGCATCACCTTATAATATTACACGGACTACTTGGTAGTGCTGACAATTGGCAGACCCTAGGAAAAAGGTATGCTGAAGAGTTTACAGTCCATTTAGTCGACGCAAGAAATCATGGCAGAAGTCCTCATTCAAATTCACATTCTTACGAGCTTATGTCTGATGACCTGCTTTCATATTTGGATGAAAAGGGGATTTATAAAGCAAACCTATTAGGTCATAGCATGGGTGGTAAGACTGTTATGAATTTTATAGAAAGACATCCTGAAAGGGTTGTAAAACTCATAATAGCAGACATTGCACCTCAAGCATATACTCCACATCATGGCCCCATTTTTGAAGCGCTTTTAGAATGCAATGTTAATGGCGCAGAGTCAAGGGAAGAAGTTCATGAATTTCTGAGTTCAAAATTGGGCAACGAACCAACTTTAGTTCCTTTTTTAATGAAAGGACTCCACAGGGAAAGAGAAGGCGGATACAGCTGGAGGTTTAATTTAAAAACTCTTACTGAAACCTTGAATTCTGTGACTGAAGAAATCTTAATTAGCATAAATACCATCCCTACTTTATTTATCAGAGGTTTGAGGTCAAACTACGTTAGTGACTCTGAACTCGAGAGAATTGAAGATTTCTACATAAATCTAGAAATTGCAGATATTGAGGATGCTGGACATTGGCTTCACGTGGATCAGCCTGACAAATTTTTTGAATTGACTAGTGACTTTTTATCCTAGGCTACACCGTTTTAATCGTCGCTTGTTTCCTTTAGCCATCTTCTGTAAGCGGTAAACAACCTAGATCTAGAAACAAAACCCACATACCTTCCCTCGGAATCGACTACAGGTAAATTCCAGGCACCACTAACTTCAAAAAGGTCCATTACATCTTCCATTTTTGAAGAAATGGCAACCGTAAATTCAAGATTTGCCATCAAGTCGTATACAAGAGTTGAGTCATACCTTTCTGTTTCGAACATTATTTCTCTTATGTCCTGAAGGTCTATGATACCTATTAATGCACCTTCAGGATTGATAACAGGATTAATATTCCTTGTAGACTTACTAATTATTTTAACTAGAGATCTAAGGCTGTCTTCAGATCCTACCGGAATAAAATCCGTCTCAATTTCTTCCTTTAGGTTCATTAGAGTAAGAACACTTCTGTCCTTATCGTGAGTGAGCAGCTCTCCTCTTGCTGCAAGCTCTTTTGTATAAATACTGTACTTAGCAAGTTTCTTAGCAATGACATAACTAAGTGCAGAACTAAGCATTAGTGGCACAAATAGTCCATAACCACCGCTAATTTCAGTTGCTAAGAAAATTGCCGTTAGAGGAGCGTGAAGCACACCTGACATCATGCCTCCTAGCCCTACAAGGACAGCGTTCCCTACAGGGATTGTTGCTTCTCCAAACACCATATTTACACCAAGAGCAAATACAAAACCCAGAAGTGCTCCGCCAAATAGAGAAGGGGCGAAGACTCCACCCACCCCTCCTGCACCAACCGTGAATCCGGTAAGGAGTGGCTTTAGTGCCCAGGCTAAAGTGAGTATGCCTATGAGAGCTAAGCCTTCACCGTCTTTAGTGAGAAGGAAATCGAGGTCGTTAGAGATGTCGTCAGAGTAACCCATAAATAAGGAATTGATAACCTCGTACCCCTCACCATAAAGTGAAGGAAAAGCGATAACAGCTCCGCCAACGAATAATCCTGCTAATACGATCTTAGTTAAGGGGGGTTTAAACCTTGCCACCATTCTTGAGGAGCCCATATAGAACTTAGTAAAGATGACTGAGCCTACCCCAGCAAAAAGTCCCAGCATGATGTAGTAGGGTAGTCTAGAAACCGCAAATGGTGCTAGATCCTTAACTCTGAGGATGTCCTCGCCTTCAATTAGGAAGTATGCTGTAAGAAGGGACGCTAGAGATGCAAAAATTAGTGGAACAAGTGATGCCGAAGTAAGGTCTATCATGATCACTTCAACAGCAAAAATTATTGCTGCTATAGGAGCCTTGAACATGGCAGCGAGTGAAGCCGCAGCTGCGCATGCTATGAGTAACCTTCTACGTCTGAAGTTTCGTTTTGTTCGGGAAGCAATCTCTGAACCGATAGTAGAACTCGATTGAACAGCTGGTGCCTCGAGTCCACCGGAACCTCCAAAACCTACTGATAAAATGCTAGTTACTATTGGAGCAAACAGCCAAGTTCTTTTCAGAGCTCCTTTCCTAGTTGAGAGTGCATGAAGAGTTGCTGGAATTCCACCGCCAGGGTGGTCACCTCCGAGTAACTGTTTCACAAATAGGTAAGTAAGGATTAAACCAATTATGGGACCTAAGCCTAGAATCCATTGCAAGCCGGTAAAGCTTTGGGCTCCGAAAAAACCTGTACGGATAAGTGCAACCCCATTTTTTAGCAAAACAGCCACAAGACCAGCCAACATTCCCACAGCACTTGCCCATACTAGGACTGCCCTGTCTGAACGCATGAAAATCCAGAATCTAGCGAGTAATCCAGAGATAAATTTCTTCCAAACCCACGTCCATAAACGCTTTGCTATCTGTGTTAAACCTCGCACCAAACGAAGGTATGCAATGAAACATCTCTGTCTAGCTATCACTCAATTAGAAATTAACATTATGAAATAATTCATGCGCCACTTCGTTTTTCTTTAATCTTATCTACTTGTTCACTTCTAATCAACTCCTCCGGCCCTTCTGGTTATAGATGTACTAGATACTTGGTCTAATCCTCTTCTTTCTTAACTAGGTTTCCGCTAATGTCAATAAAGCCTTCTTTATATACTACAGACCCCAGTTAATTAACTCCATATGAGTGTTTATATCTATCAAGTTTAATAGCTTTATAAACTATGTGATTCGATAAATTTCTTGATTACCGTGGGGGCAATGAGGACTCCGCGGGTTCCGAGCCCGTTTACGATATAGATACCTGGCACGTCAGAGAGGGCACCAATGTAAGGACGCCTGTCATGAGTGGTAGGGCGCAGGCCGCTTTGGTGGTTGATGACCTCTAGGCTTGAGGTGATTTGGGGTGAGAGGGATGGGGAGATCGCGTCGAGAAGCTCTCGCTTGCCGGACTCTGTGGGTTCGCTCATGGGAACTTGCCACTTGTATGTGGCTCCAAGTTTGAACGTGTTTTCTGCAAAAGGCATGAGCCACTTGACGCGGTTTAAGGTCATGCCGGCTAGGTCAAGGATGGGTGATTTGAGAGTTAGGACTTCGCCGTGATCACCTGCGAGTCTGTAGCCCATGGAGTTTAGTTCTTCCTTTGCTCCTACCCCTCTACAATCGACAACTGCGTCAAATTCTGAAGGGATTCCGTCCGAGATAGACCAAGAAAATTCTTTAAAGGCTTCAAGGGATTTGAAATACTCGATTATGGCTGAAGTCATTACAGGTAGGTTTACCCATCCTGCATCTTTCACAAGTCCAAAACCTTCAGGAGCATCCACCCCTTCAGGAGCATCTGAAGACTGATATGCTGGAGAAATCCAACGAGCAACTTCGTGATCTTTATCTAGCCTGCTTTGCCAATGATCTCTATATTGTGAATTAGGAAAAATCCTTAAAATGGGTGCGGAATTTAGAAATTGAACACCTAGTTCTTCCGCAATTTCAGTATACGTCTCTTGCATCTGAGCCATATGATCTGACGCATCCCATACTTCTACAATTCGTTTAAATGAAACGGGGTTGAAAAGGCCTGCAGCAACTTTTGACGCAGAAGAACTATTGTTATCGCAAAGAGTAACGTCAACCCCTCGCTTTTTTAATTCCCAAGCTGTAAGTGTACCCGCTAGGCCAGCTCCAACTATGAGAATTTTACGAGGCATAATGGGGTGCGTTAGTCAACAACTCCAAGCTCACGAGCTACCTTTTCAAAGGAAGCAAGCGCTTTATCTAGGTGGACTTTAGTGTGGGCAGCTGAGAGCTGTACGCGGATTCTTGCCTGACCTTTAGGGACGACTGGATAGAAGAAACCTATAACGTAGATTCCTTCGTCTAGAAGTTTATTTGCCATTACTTGAGAAAGGCGTGCGTCGCCGAGCATAACTGGAACGATGGCAGATTCGCCATCATTGAAAGGAAGGCCAGCTTTACGCAAACCATCCTTAAAGTAGTTAGTATTCTCTTCTAATCTATCTCTTAGTTCATTGCTTTCGCTGAGCATTTTAAATACTTCAAGAGCTGCACCCACAATGTTTGGCGCTAGTGAGTTTGAGAATAGATAGGGGCGAGAACGCTGACGTAGCATCTCGATGATTTCCTTTCTTCCAGTAGTAAATCCACCCATCGCGCCACCTAGAGCCTTACCTAGTGTGCCGGTAATAATATCTACTCTACCTAATGCATCTCGGAGTTCAACAGAACCTCGACCAGTCTTCCCAATAAACCCTGTAGCGTGACATTCATCTACCATAACTAAAGCGTCGTACTTATCTGCTAGGTCACAGATTTTGCCTATCTCAGCAACATATCCGTCCATAGAGAAAACTCCATCTGTAACAATAATTTTAAAGCGAGCCCCCGTATCGTTAGCAGCCTGAAGTTGCTTCTCCAAATCAGCCATGTCGTTGTTTGCATAACGGAAACGCATAGCCTTGCAAAGACGAACGCCATCAATAATAGAAGCGTGGTTTAGAGAGTCTGAAATTATCGCGTCTTCAGCTGTTAGAAGAGGCTCAAACACACCGCCATTTGCATCGAATGCAGCAGCGTATAATATGGTGTCATCTGTGTGATGGAAATCAGCAATCGTCTGCTCTAGATCCTTATGGATATCTTGAGTACCACATATAAATCTCACAGAGCTCATTCCAAAACCGTGAGAATCAACTGTTCTTTTTGCAGCATCACAAACTCTTGAATCGTTGCTCAATCCTAGGTAGTTGTTAGCACAAAAATTGATTACCTCTGAACCATCCGTAAGCTTAATAACCGCATCCTGAGATGTAGCGATGATTCTTTCGTTCTTAAACAACCCAGCTTCCTCGATTGAAGCTAGTTCTTGTTGCAAATGCTCTTTGATTTTTCCGTACATGCTGCGAATTTAAGGTGCACCCAGTATAAGTGGATAGTTTCTTTCTCCATGACCCATAGGCATATCAAATCTTACGAGATATCCTTCTGGAACGTGATCTAAAATGATCTGCTTGTAATCTTTCCCAAATGGGTTGTTTGAGGTTTGGCCAAACTCCCTAGTGTTATCTTTCAAGTCTGAAAAACCCCCAACTATTAAACCTTTAGCTCTTGCAAAAACGCCGCCTAATTTTAACGCGAGCATCATTCTATCGATATGGTAGAGATATTCGTCTAGATCTTCAAGTAGCAAATATGAATCAGTGCAATCAGGGAAGTAAGGAGTACCCATTAGAGAGTAAAGAACACTGAGGTTCCCCCCTACTATTCTCCCATCAAAAACTCTTTGCGGATTTCCCATCAAGGTATCCCATACCCACTTCACATCTTCCCCATGAGTGCTCTTCATTGTTGACGCCACAGGCGCATGAAGTGAAGCCACTCCTAAATTATTCGACCAAACGTGCAAAGCCGTGATATCTGAAAACCCCACTATCCAAGTCGGGTCCTCTAAATAAGCTTCAGCATCGAGAATCGGTAAAATTCTACCTGACCCATAACCGCCTCTAAGTGCAAGAACAGCACGTACGGTTTTATTCCTGAACGTGTCATTTAACACGGCAGATCTGTGCTCGTCATCCCCACCAAACTGACCGTCTCTCGCCTCAATTCCATCAGGCACAACTGCCTTAAAGCCAGCTGTTTCAATCAAATCGCAAGCCTCCGTTACTAATTCTGGTGTCACATAACGAGCCGGTGCAACTACAGCTATCCCATCCCCTAACTTCAATGGCTTGGGCGCCACCCTTTTTGTTATGCCTTTCTTGTTAGTCATTAATTACCGTGAAGGTAGGCAGAAGGGCGTAACTGCGGTATTTTTACACCGTAAAATGCGTAATACCACCAACAACTCTCCTAAACGTAGACTTATTACATCTGCCCTTCCCTACGCAAACGGTCACATTCATGTGGGTCACATTGCTGGGGCTTATTTACCAGCTGATATTTATGTTAGATATCTGAGGAGTATGGGAGAAAATGTGGTTTGGGTTTGCGGCAGTGACGAACACGGAGCCGCAATTACCCTGCGAGCAAAAAAGGAAGGAATTACTCCTCAAGAAATCGTGGATAAGTACCACGAAGAAATGCAGGAAGCCTTCAAAGGGCTAGACATCAGCTTCGACCATTACAGCAGAACTTCTAGCACGCGCCATCATAAAGTTGCTCAGGACTTCTTCCTCAAACTTCTGGAAAATAACAGCTTTGAGATTAAGACAGAGGAGCAGTACTACGATGTCGAAGAAGACCAATTCCTAGCCGACAGATATATCACAGGTACCTGTCCTAAATGTGGGGCAGACAATGCATACGGAGACCAGTGTGAAAAGTGTGGTAGCACTTTATCTCCCACTGAACTCATAAACCCACGTTCAACCCTCAGCGGATCTGAACCCATTCTCAAGCCTACAACACTTTGGTATTTACCCATGGGCCGTCACGAGGATTGGCTAAGGGATTATATTGAAAAAGGAGTGTTAGACGGCAATCCACACCACAACGCACAAGAGTGGAAGAGCCACGTAATTGGTCAATGCAAGAGCTGGATTGACGGAGGACTCCAATCTCGAGCCATGACTCGCGACCTTAAGTGGGGCGTTCCCGTTCCAGTAGAAGGTGCAGAAGGCAAGGTGCTTTATGTTTGGCTTGACGCACCTATTGGTTACATCACTTCAACCATAGAGTGGGCTGAGAAAAACGGGAAGGACTGGAGAGATTGGTGGCAGAGCCCAGATACAGAACTCATCCATTTTATAGGCAAGGATAACATCGTATTCCACTGCATCATCTTCCCAATTCTACTTAAAGAGCACGGTGATTACATCCTCCCTCACCAAGTTCCTGCAAACGAATTCATGAACCTCGAAGGAGATAAAATCAGTACTTCTAGGAATTGGGCCGTGTGGGTAAAGGAGTATTGCGAAAGCCAACCTGAGGGGTCGGACGTTATGCGCTACGTACTAGCTTCTATCATGCCAGAGCAGAAAGACAGCGAGTTTACTTGGACTGACTTCCGCGATAGGGTGAATAACGAGTTGGCTGATGTGTTGGGCAACTTTGTAAACAGGGTGATAGTGCTTACTCGCAAGTATTACAAAAGCGTTGTTCCTGCAAGCCCAAACCCAACAGACCTCACCGACGTAGATCGAAAAGTCCTAGAATCTCTTGCTAATGCTCCCGCTAAGATCGCAGATCTAATTTCTCGTCACAGATACAGAGAAGGTCAGCTAGAGGCAATGAACATTGCGCGTTTTGGCAATAAGTATTTAACAGAGGAAGAGCCTTGGAAGCTTATGAATACAGACCCTGATAGAGTTGCTACCATCATGCAAATTTCAGCACAAGTAGTGGGTAATTTAGGAGTGCTCCTTGAACCCTTCCT
>MDSV01209557.1_pt1 | contig 34619 bp, 41 predicted proteins | sample 810851 | NCBI WGS metagenome assembly MDSV01 (sample SAMN05326640, study PRJNA326480) | marine metagenome | isolation source: seawater | place: Atlantic Ocean: North East | collected 2012 | reverse complement strand
GGGCACGTAAAATGCGTGCTATAAAAAGTGAAGATTTGTTAATGGGTGCTGCACAAAATGTAGCTGGTAGAATGCGTGAAGAAAGCAAGTTCTTACAAAGCTCATTTAATTTAGAACAAACTTCTGCTTTACAACAGTATGGTCAAACATTAGATCAAGCAGAATCTCAAGGAGGATTTTCTAATTTAGCAGGAAGTGGTGCAGTAGATAAAAGTATGTCACAAATTGCTACAGCTTTTCAACAAGAAAGAGAAGCTTCTCAGTTAGGATTTGATAGAGATAGAACAAGATTAGCACAAGAAACTGAAAGTCAATTAAGAGACATAGAAGGCAACTTAATAGAATTATCTGCTTATAGTGGTAGAAAGAAAAGCGTATTAGGTGCATACAATAATAGAGGAGGTAATTAAGATGGCATATTCAAGTGATACAATATCTGCTTTAGCACAGTTAGCTAGTGCTAGTGCATCTTTAGTTGAAAAAACTGGAGAAGATAAGAAGGCTGCAAGAGATTTAGCAATAGGTTTAATTACAGCACAAAGCCAAGCTAAATTACAGAGTGTTATGGCTATAGAGCAAGCTAAGTTTGAACAAACAATGGAAATAAATAAAGAGTCTTTGCTGTCGTTAAGAGAGTTAGCAGCTGAGAAAATTAAAGTTGGAGAGTTTACTTCAGAAGCATTAGATGAAATTAGTAGAACTGAAGATACTACTGGTTTCTTAGGTGGTATGGGACCTTTTTCAGGTGCTACTGCTGGAGATGTAAAGAAAGATTACTCAGAGTTTTTAGATGCAAATTCAGAACTTTTAAAAAGTAAAGCTACTAATATAGCAGACATTGTTTCTAAGAAAGCTATACTAGGACCAGATAGTCCTATAGTTCAAGAAACTTTAAAAGAGTTAAAATCATTAAGAGATGGTGTAATAAAAAGCACAGACTATGTTAAAACACAACAAGAGTTTGACTTAGATACTAGACCAGAGGGTCCAGTAGTAGGTACAATTCGTACTTTTAAAAGTGCTTTTGGATTCTTAGATGATGAAAAAGACTTGCTTAAACAAAGTGCAAAACAAATAAAACAATATAACGCATTAATAGATTTATTAGAAAACTAGGTATTAAATGACATTCAAAAATGGACAGTTAATATATCTTGACAACTTAGTACGCAATAAACTAATTGAACCTCAAGAATATTTTAATAGATTAGAGTTGGCATACAGAGCAAGTCCAACTTCTTTTACAGAAGAAGAAGTAGATTATATAGAAAAACAATTTAAAAAAGTAGATATAACATTTAATAGAGACTTGGGAGCTGGTGAAGCTAATGTCTTGTCTACTATTAATCAGTTTACTTCTGGTTTGGTAGAAGGTTTTACTACGTTGGGTTGGTCAGAAGATCCAGATACTACTACAGAATCTATAGCTAATAAGCTTGGACACTTAATTGGTTTTGCTCCTGATGTTGTAGCTTCGTTCTTTTCTATGGGACAGTATGTACCTATAGCTGCTGCTAAACGTGCTGCGTATGTAGGTAGAGCTGCTACACAAACAGGTTTACAAAAAGCTGGTGCTGTTGCTCCTGGTTTTTTACGTAAAGAAGTAGCACCTAAAACATTTACATTGCAATCAATACCAATGAAGGTATCTGATTATGTTGTAGAACAATCTAAAAACTTTCTAGGTGGTGCTAGCTTAACTAGTAGTTCATTTTTTAATCGTGGTATACTTGCAAATCCTAAGCTAAGAAACATAGGAGAGCAAGGTGTACATCTTGGTGTAGCATTAGGAGTATCAGCATGGAAAGATGGTCCAAAGGGTATGATGGATTCTGCTATACATGGTGCTGCAGCTGGTGCATTGTTTGGTACTATAGGTAACTATGTTAATGTAGGCAAGTTATATTCTAATCCTAAAACAAGAAAGCTTGCTGAAAAACAAATAAGAGATGTAGCAAACGAAGTAACTAAAAATGCATCTAAAGAAGAAGCTTTAAATATGATTACTCGTGGTACATTAGGTTCTGTAGCACAAGGTGGTATGGCTACGGTTCAAGGATTGCCTGTACCAGAACAAGTATATGAGTATATGTTAGGTGCTTTCTTTGGTGCTACTACTAAGTCTGTAGGGTTTGCAGATAGAACTAAATTTATTATGAAGAATGATATAAAGAACTATGACTTGTCTATGTCTAGTAAAGAAGCTATAACAGTAGCAAGAAAAGATCCTGAGTTTCAATCATTAAATAAATCAGATCAACTATATGTAGAAAGACATATAGCTAAAGTTGTAAATGAAAAATATAATAGATATAGAATTATATTAGGAGATTTACAAGAAGTACCACAAATTAAAAAAGCTTTAAAGACATTAGGTTATGATGCAAATAAAGTTACACAAAAAGAATTTCAAGAAATATTTAAACAGGTAAAGAAAGATGAAGCTGTAGAAGGATTAGAACCTACAGAAAGTGTAGAAATAAAAACACCTGAAGTTACTGAAACAGGTATTCCTGTAGCAGCTATGCAACAAGAAATTAATCCTGTAAAACAAGAATCATTTAGACAAGAAGTATTAAACGACAAAATAGATGTATCGTTTAGTGAGATGAATAAGATTGTAGACAGTAGAGACTTAAATGAATCTAAGGTAGGTATTAAAAATTTAGACCTACAAAAAATAGCTGATGGTATAAGAGAGTTTTCTATCGGTAAGAACGTAGATGAAATAAATATAAAGTTAAATGATATAGCTATAGAAAAAAATTATGTTTTAAAAGATGTTATAACTGCTATTAAAAAAGAATATACAGATATACCTAATACTTTCTTCAGAGACTTTGGTGCACAATATAATAGATTAGGTAGTTATTTAAAGTTAAAAAAATACTTTGCTAAAAGACCTGAGATGGAAATAGATTTAACTACACCTATACCAACAGTAAAACCTATACCAGAAAAAACAGTAGATAGTAACAATAAACCAGTAGGTGGAGATAGACCTGAGAATAAATATAATAAAGTATTTCCTACTGGAGATCCAACTGGTACAATTAAAGCAAGAATAGTATTACGTGAAGGATATATAAAAGGAAAACCTATTCGATACGGGGTTAAGGGTAGTTTAAAAACAATAGATACATTTCAAAGAACCAAACCTTTAAAGTATAAACAAAATTATGATAACGCTGGTAGATTAAAAAGCATAGAAGAAGTTCTTACTCCACAAAAAATAAAACAATTAAAAGGTACACTTGAAAAACAAGGGCTTTATATATATGGGGGAGTAAAAGATAGTGGTAATATTTTACTTCACAGGTTTGCTATATCAAAAGACCCTGGTAAAAAGAACTATATGTCACAAAAAGATATTAGTTATATGTTTAGAGAGTTAGCTAAAGAAGGTATAGTTTTTAAGAACAAAGGTAGAGAAACTTTAAATAATATTTATTACGGTATGTTAGAGTCAGGGTTAATTAATCCAGCTGAAGCTGTAACAGGACCTAAATTAATAGTAGCTATGCGTGAGTATGTAAAGAATCCTTTGTATGCGAATGTAATTAAATTTAATAAGTATGCTAATCTTTCTGCTGGTGCAGATATACCTTTAGAAAATATAGACTTTGCTACTACATTAAAGAATACTAATGGTCGTTTTAATATGATTATGGTATCAGATAGATTATCTAAATTCTTAGATGCTAATGGAGAACCTACTGTATCTGGTAGAGATGCTGTAGTTTATGCAAGACAAGATGTTTATGACACTATACAAACAAAAAACTTTAGACCTGCTGATAATGGATTTTTAAAACTTGTAGGATTTAAAGCACCAGAAACTGGACAAGACCCTATTGGTAATATATTGTTAAAGACTGGTACATTTAAAGCTTCTAAAAAAATGAATGACCTAATGAAAGAAAAGGGTATACATTTTATATTATCTGAGTCTGCTGCTAAAACACAACTAGGCTTAGTTAAACATGATTTAATATATGGATTACTTGGTGAGCGTAAATGGAGTTTTGCACAATCTAAATTAGAACCTTTTACAATGAGACCTGATGAATTTTATTTAAACATGGGTGTATATGAAAAAGAAATGTCTATGGATAATAACATAGCACCATTAAATAAACAGATGTTTGATAAAATAGATAGAGCGTTCTTAGGAGAAGATGCTAAAGAATTTGTTGACGCTGTAAAAACTTTATCTGCTATATCTTTACGTGGTAATGTTGAAGTTACTAAAACTTTTAATGAAGCATTTGAAAAAGGCATAGTACCAAAGAAAGATTTTAATATAGGAGAAGTTTCTGTTGACTCTATAGAACGTGCTATTAATTTAGATATAGAAAATCCTGTATCTATATTAGCTATAAGAAAAATATTAGACAGAGGTAGAGAAGATTACAGAGAAACTATATATGAAGCTGGTGAAGATTTTTCTAAGTCAATGATGGATATACAGTTATATGAAGTTCCTGACATATTAAGAAAGCTAGATTACAACCCTGGTATACTAATGCAACCACAAGTATTAACCTTTGTAAATAGAGCTTTGCTACATTATAGAACAGCAAGAACTATTAAACCTGAATTAAAGTATTCAAAAAATGTTAAGTTAGCACCAAGAGATGAAGAGATAGATTTTGAATTTGGTGATAAATTAAATGACAATACTTTTTTATTAGGTAGAAATATGAAAAAAGGATTTCAAGTTAAGTTGCCTGAAAGTTTAGGTGGAGAACAAACATTAGAGCAAGCATTTAATAAGTATGAAAATAGAAAAGATTATTCTAAGTCAGAACAAATATCATTAGAAGAAGCTATGGAGTTTACTATTATACGTTCACCAAACTCTAGCAATGGTGGTGTAAGAGTTTTAAGATTTGCTGGTTTTGTAGACAGGCAAGGATCTGGTATAGTAACTACATCTAAAAATGACTACCATAAAGGTGGTGCAGATAAAGATGCTGATAGTGTAACAATACATCAGAACATGCCTAACGTTATTAGAAGAGTGTTTAAAAGATATGATAATGAATTAGTTAATCCAGATGGTACTACTATAGGGTTTGAAACTCCTAGACCTATATTCAAAGAGTTCGTTAAAGAAGCTCCTAAAACAAAAGATCCTAAGAAACAAAAGTTGTTTGATATTGCAGAGTCTTTTGATACTGATACAAGATTAGAGACAAGTAGAATGGCATCACGTGGTAAACAACAAATGGGTATTATCGTAGATACAATGACACGTTTTCAAAACATAGCTGATTTAATAAATGTTGGAGGTGGTTCTCTTGTAAGTACAACTAGAAGATTTGTTCCTAAAAAAGGATACGAAGATAGTAGTGAGGTTGTAACTATTAAAATGAAAGATCGTTATCCTGGACAATCTGGTAAATTAACTAGAGCAAAAATGATAAGAGAGTTACAATTAGATCATTTGAATATAGTAGAAATGATGGCTACGTCTGCAGATTTTAGATCTATAGATTATTATAAGCCAATATTAAATAAAGTTTTTGATACTTACTTTACTATAGAATCTACAATACCAACAGTAGGTGGTATACCTAAAAATTTAGTTAATAAAAATTTTGTAGACTATGGTAATAAACTTGTTTCTAAGTTAAACTTAATAGAACAAGTACATAGAGAGTTATACAAGGTAAATGAAAACACTATAAAGAACAGAGAGTTCTATGAAAAGTTAGCACAAGATTATAGAGATGCTTTTCCTGATGGTATACCTTTTTATAATAACGTTATTAGAGGTGTTGAAGAAGCACCTAATTTTTATTTGAATCCATTAAAGTTTTATTTTGATAAAGCTGGATTATCTAATTGGCAAAAAGGTAACATGTCTATACATGAAGTATCAAGTAAACTTATCTTAAGATATCAAGAACTATTAACAAAAGATAAAAGATACGCTCCATTGTTTAAACGTTTTGGATTAAAAGATTTCTGGACAAGTGGAGATGAAGGTAGATTAAACTTAGAAAAACTATTAAAGAATGAAGACGTGTATCAAGTACATGAACGTTTAATGGAGTATGCAGGTTTATATACTGCTATGAAACAAAGCAAAAATTTTATATTTGATTCTACTAGAGGTAATGAAGCAATAGGTAATGAGACTGCAGAAAAAATTGTAATGGATGTTATGGATGCGACTTATAATATTAAGACTTTTAATTTTGAAAATAGAAAGTTAAAAGGTGAAGGCGATGTAACAGGTGAAAGAAGAGTAGAAGTGCAAGATGTAAATGAAATTATAATTACATTAAAAAATAAATACAAAGAAAAATATGATAAGACAACATTTGATAGAATAGAAACATTAATAGACTCTTGGATATTAACACGTGAATTACTTCCTTCACGTACAAATATACAAAAACAACAAGAAAAAGATTTTGCAAGACAAGATTCTTTCTTGAGAAAACAAGTAGCAACTTTTGTAAGAGAAGGTACTGGTGCTACTAATATGTATAAGAGTATGGCTGAAAAATCTAAAGCTTATAAAAAATTAAAACCAACATTAGACTTTGGTTATAAATCTATAGCTATTAAAAACATAAATAGAAAAAATTATTTTACATTACAATACAAACACATACAAGATGTAATGAATAAAATGGGAGAACAAATAAAATTACCTGAAGCTACATTAAAATTAAGAGATGAGTTTTATAAAGATAAGAATACTGATGCACCTATAAACTTAAATAAGATGGATAAACCTAAACCTAAACCTAAACCTGATGCTAAGCCAGATACTCCTAAGACTATAGATCAAGTAGAATCAACACAGGCTATAGTACAAAAAGAAATGCCACAGTTTGATTGGTTAAAGAAAAAATTTGATAGAAACGATACACAATCTGTACAAGAACAAGAACAATTACAAATATTTGCAGACATATTAAGAAAGAATCCTGCAGCTATATCAAGACTTGAAGAGTTTTGGATAGGGTTTACATTTCAAAGAGAAGGTGTTGGTAAAAGATTAACTACATTAACCGTAGATGATTTAACTATATTAAATAAAGCATTAGATGAAAGGTTTAGTGCTAAAAGTATTATTGATAAAACTACTGGTAAGTTTTTACGTAAGCCTACATGGGTAGATCAGATGTTAAACTATAAAGTTATTGGTAAAAAATTAGAAGGATTTAATCAAGAAGAATATATGAAGGTAGCAGTACCAGTTATAGATAAATTTAATCAACAAAAACCTACAGTTATGAATGTTATTATGCCAACAAGTACATTAGAATATGGTAGATTAACTATAGACAAAGCTGATATGTTACAGAAAGCTATGTCAGCTAGCATTGAAAAACAACACAATGGTAAGTATAGTTTATTAGATAGCAAAGATCCAAACTTAAAAAAACATAGACCAATATTAGAAGAACACACTGTTAATACAATAGAATATCAAGGGGGTTTATATCCTACTGGTGCTAAAGTAAGTGAGAAGCAAAGACTAAAAGCTTCTTATGAAGACTCTTTAAAACAAATTAAAAAATTAGATGGTATAAGATTTCCATTTAAGGTTGGTGATAAAGGTAAATCTGAAATGATAACAGCTCAAGAGTTTACAAAAAGATTAGCTGACGTAGTAAGTAAAGATTATGATACTATTAAAAAAGCTTATGTGTTTAGTAATTATGAAAACATTACTAAGTTTATGAAGTCACAAAAAATACCTTTGGGTGGTTATGTTAGAAAACAAAATATTGTAGATAAGAATCATCCAGAGTATGGTACACAACAATTAGAAAAAATATTCCTACGTAAGAGTGGTGTTATAGATGAGAAATTATTACACTCAGCATTTAAAAAATATGATAGACAAGAAAAACCAGATAGAGAAGTATTTAATGAGTTGTTTAGTATTAATGATTTGAATTTTATTATGTATCATTTACATAACAAAGATAGATTAGCATTTAGATTTAAGGGAACTGATCTAGATAAACCTATTAAGAATAAAGCAATACGAGAGCAGATAAAAAAATCTACAGATAATTTTATATCTAGTGAACAATATGCTAAGACTATTGTAGGTGATGTACAACGTGGTTACTGGCATAGAATGGGACACTTTGATATAGAAGCTAACATACCTAAGATTAAAAAGTTTCAACAAGAAAGAATAGATAAAGATATAAAAGAACTACAAGAACCAGGTGGATTTGATTCTGCTAAAGTACCATTAGAAATTAGAATGGCATTAAAGTATGGTGAGATGACACCAGCCGAAGCTATATTAACTTATAAAGAGATACAACAAGCTAAGTTTGATAGACAGACAGAATTTAGTGCTACTGATGGAGCTACAGCTAGTGAAAGAATGGTCATAGATATGCTTACAAGGCCATCTAACAGAGGTTTTATAGGTGAGTATACAGCTGGTATGTTTAAAGCCCGTAGTGAAGAGTTTTTACCTTTCTATAGAAAAGATATAGATGTTATAAAAAGATATAAACAGAAATTAGTTAAAGCACATCTTACTAATTTAGCTGGTTTAAGAACAGAATTATTATTAAGAAGATTTGAAAAAGTAAATAAGAAAGAAGAATTTGCAGACAACTGGGGTAAGTATATGCGTGATGCATTTACAAACATGATGGGTATGTCTAACTATAAAGCATTAAATATACATGGTATTGAAAAGAAAGATCGTACATTATATAAAAGATTTATAAGTAACAACTTAGAATTAAAAGGTATGAGATTAAATGTAGCAGATAGAGAAAAAGTTCTTGACTTTGCTGCAGCCATAAGAGTAACTGGCTATGAAAAGAAAGCTATCTTACTTAAAAATAATAACAATGTTGAACAAGCAAAGATAGAAGTTAGATCTTTAAGAAAATCTAGAGCTAATGAGTTAGTTAATAATGTTAATACTACTGGTAAGTATGGTTCATTGTATCACTTTACTAGTGATGAAAAAGCTGTTGACTTCTTTGGTGGTATAAATAAACTCTTTGGTGGTAAGTTGTTTGGTAAACTACCTCAAGATCCACAAGAAAAGAAACATGCTACCTTACAAAGAATAAGAGGTCTTAGTGATCTTGAAGGTAAGTTTGAATTAATATCATTGTTATCACACCCTAAAACAGCTATCACTAATTTATATGGTGGTACTATGAATACTATATCTGATACAGGTTGGAGTTCATTTAGAAAAGCTAACTCAAGTGAGTATGTTCTTAAGATGTTAGAGGGTGCTGAGTATAAATTTGTTAATGAAAAAACTGGTGAGGTTGTAAAGAAACAATTTGAAACTAAAAGAGATATAGATAACTGGTTAGAATCTTTAGGTGTTTATGATCAAATGTTTTTAGACATGGTATCATTAGATAGAAACTTTGGTAAAGAAGGTTGGAGTAAATTCTGGAAAGAATATATAAGACGTATGAACTCTGAGGTTAGACAAAAAGAAATACAAACTAGAGAAGCTTATGAAAAACAAGAACAGAGTACCTTAAGAGAGTTGGCTAAAGAATATAAAATTTCCGTACCTATTGTAGAAGCTGGTGCTTTACCTATGAAATGGTCTGAACGTATACTTCGTGGTAATGCTTTCCTTGCTAACTATATTAATATGAAAGAAAATGTTCTAGGTGATATCAGTGGACAGGTTGCTTATGATAGTCCAGTATTAATTAACTATGCATTGAAAGGCATAGAAGCATCTCAGTTTATGTATCAAGCTACCTTTAGGCCTAACTTTGCTAACACTTCATTAGGTCGTGTGTTAACTAGATTCCAACCATATGCATGGAATAGTATTGGTAGACGTATAAATTTATTTAAAGAAGCTAGACAGGTTGAATGGAATAGAGAAGTATTAGCTAGCAAGAAATTCCAAAGACAGTTTACCTTTGATATTATGGCTCTTGCTATGGCTAATATTTTTGTTGCAAGTATCTTTGAGTATGCATTATCACCACCAATGAATTGGTTACAAGATACTGCTGCATTATTATTTGGTGATAAATCAGAACGTGATAGAGCTTTCTTTAGTTCTTATCCGCATCCTGCATTAGCTCCATTACAAGCTGTGACTCCCCCTATTGGTCGTTTTGTTTTATCTCCTATAACTGCTTTAGTTAATGGAGACTTCCAACAATTTAGAGACTATACCGTTTATAGTTATTTACCTTATGGTAGATTACTACGTGATGTAGGTCGTACATATAATAGTCCTGCAATGGCTGTTGATTTTATGAGTGGAATACCATTACGTCAGATGCATACGATACGTAGAGAACAGGTAGAGGCTCAAGAAGAACCTCAACCATTAGAAGCTGACTACTCTTTATTTGAAGATGAGTAACCTTTCTTTATAGAGTCATCAACTTCTTTTAATTTTTCATAAAGCTTTAGATACTTCTTATCTTTAAAGATCATATTGTTTTTATTTAAATGTCCTTCGTGCTTTACGCTCCACGTTCTTTTTTCTTTTTCGGTGGCTGATATCTTTTCTTCCTCTTTCATTGTATTCCCTTTCTTTAATTTTTTGGCCTGTCGTTAATATACTAATATAGTTTGCCAACCAATTTGTATTTGCTTACAAGGGTTAACAGGATTGGATACCTGCCTGACTCCTTTTAAGCCATGTTTACAGGCCAATCTTTTTAATAACAGGGCAGTTAAGGATAGTAAACCGCCCTATTATCTTTGGAGTATATGTATAATATTACAAGTCGTTAACACGATCAAGTAATTCTTCTAAGATGATCATCTCTTGTTTAGATACAAACGGTGCTTTCTTATAATTAACTAACGCTGCTTTTAACAACAACACTTCAGCTGGATTATAAAACACCAATGTAAAATCTGTACTTTTAGTCATTGCAATCCTCACATTTCTGATAACCTTGTCGATCACCCATATTAACATCTGTGTTATCATGGTGATCCCCTGATTCTCTAAGTTTTTGTTTGTCTTTTAACTCTTGTTCGATAGCTCCAATAAGTTTCTGAGCTAACTTAATTATAACGGTAGCATCATCTTTATTCATTTCTATCATCATTACTGTCCCTTTCCATTTTTATTAATCTTAACCATTCATTTAATGGTAGTACAACTAACGGTTCTTTTCTGTCCATTCTAGTAACAACAACATCTACGTCGTCACCATGATTGTCAGGATACAACCAAGCTGCTATTTTTTTTCTACGTTTTGCTTGTACACAGTAATCTTCAACCATCACATCAACTACTTCTGACTTACCTAATGATCTACCGTCAGAGGCATAGGCCCTCTTTGCAGAGAGCCCAGCATCCTTAGCTGCGTTGACAACTTCTCTTTCGAGATTGTTACCACGTACTTTATTTCTATGCGTCATAAAAATCCCCAATACCATTACTAGTATCCCATTGTCTAAGAGTAAAATGTAATTGTTTACTTCCTATACCTAATTGAATACCGTAATGTGTACCAAAGTTTGTATCTTTGTAGACGCCTATCTCAAACAATTTAAATAATAATATTTTTCTTCTATTAATACCTACATTGTTTTGGTGTATATATTGTATCATGTTATTCCTTTCAAAGTTCTATTCGTTTAAATGTCATTGTCTCAGGGTTAAACTCTGTAACAAATTCTAATCTACCATCATCTCTAGATTTCTCAGACATAATAGTTCTATAAATTTCGTTACGATTACCTTTTAAAACAATAACTTTATCTGCTTTTTGTACAACATTAGAAGAACCTTTTAATGAGTGTAACCCAACAGTACCTTGCGAAGCACTAGCTTTGTTTAAATGATGTATAGCAAAGATCAAAGTATTATTACGTTGTGCAATTTGTTTCAATGCATCTATAATAACATTTTGTTTTTGTATATCACCATCAAATCTATCTACTTGCATTTCATCTGTAGTATCTACTACAAGTATGTTAGGTTCGTATTGTGCTACAACTCTCTTAACAGCTTCTATCTCAGGAGCAATCACCATTATGTTTAGATGGCCTAACTCATCTTGCAAAGAATAATCTGGATCACTTTTGTATTGATTAATAACCCATTGACTTGTTTGTTCTTTTGCAATCTGACCAAACCTTCTCCATATTAATATCTCGTTCATCTCTAATGATAAGAACAAGGTATCTTTTTTAGCTTTTGCTACTATGTTTTGTACGAATGCTGTCTTACCCATACCAGTATCACCACTGAATATAACTAATTCACCTGGTTTAAATACATAATCAGGAGCACCGTTAAATATGTCAGATATGTTTACACTTCTAGCTGTTAAATCATTTGTTATATATTCTTTAAATGTATTTTCTAATGAAGCTACATCACGTATATCTAACACATAATCTTTCCTTTTAAAGTGTATACATTTTGGATCACAGTATTCCATAAGTATTGCATCATCACATCCATAGATGTATTGATTGTCATACACATTTGCTACTGTTCTCTCTATCTCTTGCACATCTAACTCTCCTTGAGACCACTTAGCTATTCCGTTTAATGCTACAATAAATGGTATTCCTGCTCTCTTCCAAGAGCTAACCATACGCATCATATTTTTATTTCTTGAACCTTGCGTAGGCCCTTCATTAAATATATGTTGCACACATGTAACTACAGAATTAGTATCGCCGCCTCTTGTAGGAGTAAGACTTACATTACTATTTATATTTGATATAATAGAACTTTGTAAATAAGGTTCAACTAATATGCTTTCATCGTTAAATGTAGCATAAAAGTTTGCTTTGGACTTTTCATATCTAGCATATGTAACTTTTGATTTTGCAATGTTACACACTTCTTTATATGTTAATGTCCAAATGTCTTCTAAAGGTATCCACACTTTATACAAATTAGTTTTAACATTCAAAGACCAGTTAGATCTAATGATTCTAGTCTTATCGTATATGTTATCACCAAAACTAAAGTGTTCATTCATTGTAGCTTTTACTTTCTTATGCAAGTTTTTATTTGGTTGAAACCCAAATACATTAAGTAACTCAACATGATAGCCAGTGCCACTGAACCAGATATTAATATGACTACTGTCAATACCGTAATCAAACAACTCATTACAAGTATGTCTAAGATAACTTTGTAAAGCTTCGTCATCTATATCTCCTTTATCTATGTCAATAATTATTCTATCTGGATAAATTAAACCCGAATAATTTTTAACTGATTTATGTTTTATAACATGTTCACCGAAAGTATTATCAAACATATAATATGATCGATACATTTCTTTCTTGAACGCATTATCTTTTACCTTATCTAAGTATTGAATGTATGTCATAACATTATTTCTTTTGTTAAGACCACCTTCAACTACTTCTACGATTCTATTTTCCATCCTTTAACCTTTCCACTTTTATGTTCTACTTCTACTAAAGTTATGCCATGTGCTTTTAAAGTATTACTTTCACGTATCTTTCTAAATGCCCTAGCATAAGTACTTGCAGTGTGTAACTTTTGGTGTGCAAGCCTACCATACAACGGTAAGCTGCCTTCCAAATCGTAACTATAAAATACATCAGATTTATTTTTGATGCTTTTAATCCACGCAATAACTATTTCTTCAGCAGTCATTAAAATGGAACTTCATCGCCATCAAACTTTTCTTTGACAGCTTCAACTAATGCATCAGGTATGGATGTAGACTTATCATAGTCTTTTGGATAACCTTTTGCAACTTGTTGATTGAACCTTGATTCTAATTGTTCTTTCTTTGCTGGATCAGATACAACTCCCCAAGTATTACGTTTGTATTTACCTGTTGACTTGTAACTAATGCAAGATATCTTCTTATCCATTAAGGATTCTAAAGATTTAGTATCTAAAGTACCATTATCACTAACGTTTAGATCACATTTTGTTGCAAGAAATAATGTATTAAGATCTTCAGGATATGCTAACCCTGTTACTACATCATTTGTATCTTTCTCAAAGTTTTGATTTACAAAACAAGTATATGTGTATCCATTACTGTCATCTGTTAACTGTAATTTTAAACTCATATCAGTGTATTGTGAATCCATAACTTGAACATCAGTAATAGTGCAATCGTTTACAAAATAGTTACGAATTTTACCACTACTATTGCTTATTTTTGTACCTGTAATAGCCATTATTTGCCCTCCATTCCAGTACGGTTATCATTAATATAGTCTTGTGTTTTATCATTGATAGCATCTTGCATCATATCATTATGGTTTTCCATATGTTGATTCAATGCTTTTGTTGTTTGCTCAGTATCAATGTATTTGTAACCGTATTCACCTGGATTATATGCTACTCTTACGAGTACATAATCACCAAAGTCATTGGTTACTAATTGAATGTCACCTTCATTCATGTCAGATATTGTGTGCTTACTTGTCTGTTTTGCCATCGTTACTCCCTTCTTTTATTTGTGTCTGGAAGTAATCTTTACATGCATTGACTCGTACAAGCGTATCAAAATATCCGTCTTGTCTTTGCTTTTTGTATTTCAACAACTGTTCTTTACCAATAAATGGTTCAGCATCTTTAGATAATTTATCTAACTCTTCAAGTTGTTTGATCTTTACATGAGATTTTGTTTGAGCAGCTTTAGCATTGTCTACTTCTTCTTTAGATGCTATTGAATAGCCTCCACCAAATCCAGCAAATGCTAATGCTCTTCCAACTGCAGATGTTTCACAGTTTTCTAGTGCTGATGTTTTATTAACAAACCCTGTATTGTCACGTTCAGCTGCGTGTCCAACGTAATACCAGTCGGGATTGCTTTCTTTGTTAGGATATACTATGACCTTAACCAAGTACTCGTTGCATCGTTCACCTGATGGTGTATCTGTAATGTTATTAACTGAAACTAGCTGTGGTTCTATTGTAGATTCAGGATATTCATTTAGAAATGCGTCAAGACGATCTGTTACCAGAGTATATTCTTTGCCTTTGAACTTCATTTAAGTTCCTTTCATTTATATTCATATTATGCTCTTATCGAGCCCATTATTATACAACTAAATTGCATAAAAGTCAAGTGCTAATATGCGGGTCTATGAGTAGATAGTGGATATAGAAGAGGTATAAAACCCGCACACTAGCTGTAAACTTACGTTACAAATCCATTAGAGTTTAATGACATAGTTTGAAAATTAAAAGAGAATTCTTTTAAATAAGGTTCTTTCTTAATAATCTTTTTCACATTGTTACATATGAAACTACCTGTCATATTACTACAATAACTTGTAGCTCTGGCATTGCAAGGATCATCATCTCCCTCTTCATCGCTATACCAATATGATTTGTATTGTAATAGAGTAGGTTCTTTCAAAGTATATTGTTGATAATGTTCTGCACCCATTCTACCATCTATTAGAATGTCTGGTTTCTTATCTTTAATTATATTTTGAACTGCTTCTAATCTATCTTTCATTGAGTCAAATCCTAAGATAACTACATTGTTGTCTTGTGCTTGGTATCTTTCAAACCTACCATTGTAACACTCAACATCTACTGATGGATTGATTGCTATCAATCTATCTCTTAATGCATCTACCTTTGATTTGTTCAAATCATTTCTATCATATACTGAAACACCTATGTTAGGACTCTCAACTATATCCATATCATATAAGAATATACGGGTTGCACCCATCTTACATAATGTTACAGCTGCGGCACTACCAATAGCACCGCAACCTAAGAAATGATATGCATACTCATCAAAGTTATTTATTATTCCTGAGTATCTTTCATTCATATTACTTCAAAACTCCTTTCAAATGCAGCACTTGAAAGTAAATCATCTAAGTCATACTTTGTACCTTTAGGATATATATATTGATCAGCTAATACTATATTGATTACTGAATCTAATAGTTCTTTATCAAGTACTATAACTCTTAACTCACTTTTCTTTGCTCCAAGTTTTCTATTTAAATTACCTAACCTTTTACGACACATTTTGTAATCATCATCTAAAAGATAGTCTTGTAATATATTATCTATATCTACTTCTAAGTCTACCTTTTCCTGATCTGATTCATCAGCCCATAGTTGTATCTGTTCTTTAGATGGTACTCTTGTTGGATAAGAATTCCACATATTACCTTTAATAACAGTACTTGGTTTAGTACACAACTGAGCTACATTGTCTTTAATTTCGTTTGGTATTTCAAACTCTTTATTAACAATAGTAACTTCTGTATCAGTTTGTATTCCTGTTTTCCAATCACTAATGCGTAGTATCTGTTCTTGTTTAAGATTTATAACTAATGAAAAATCATAATCACTATGTTTGTCTTGTTCAATAGCAGTTATATCTGTTGATGACCAAAAGACTCCCATAGTATGGTGACTATGCCACCAACAAAACCAATAAGGTTCATCACCATGTTTGATTTCTGATTCGGTAAAGTATTTACCCATTGCTTCTTTAGTTATATCTGTATTGCCAGCTGTAATTTCTTGTTCTAATATCACAGGTTCAGTAAATACAAATGCATTGTCTATGTATTTAACAATCATGTACCCACCTATTTCACTTTGATATTCATCCCAAGCATGTCTAGCATACTGATGTAATGTTGTCCAATCTTCATTAGACATTATGAATTTACTCATATTAACCTCTTTCCATTAGTTGTTGTTCCATAGCAGTCATGATCTCTTCTGCTGATCCGAACGTTATTGTTTCATCATCTTGTAATGCTTCGTCTAATGTTGTATTAGCTTCTTCGCTACTCATACTACCAAATGGTAAGTCCGCATTAGGATTTACAATTGGTTCAGAACTATTGTCGTTTGAGTAATTTTCAAGATGATCATCTTCATCGTAGTTATTTTCTACTTCGTAAATACCTTGGAGTTCATAACCACAATCATGGCCTAATATATTTTTAAGAACATTTACCATTTTATTGTAATGACCATGTCTTCTGGTAATACATTTATCCTCATCTAATCTATCTACAGTAGCCTGTATACTATCAAACAAAAAGTTTTGTAATACTCCTACATGTTCCATTGTAACATCTTCTCTTTCTATATCAGGATCACAAACATCCCTTATTTGTTTTATTGATGGTATCCAATTAGGGTCTGTAAATTCCCAACCACAAATAAAGTCGCTAGGATTTTCTTCTAATCTTCTATAGTCTGCATGAGTTCCATTAACAATAATTGCATACGATATTCTTTGGTTAGACCAAAAAGCATCACCATTTGAGTATTGATTACCTCTATGAATTTCATCTATGCCGTTCATTTCTAATAGATTCTGATGAATTAAGTTTATTTGCACACTACCTGCATCAACTAACATCTTCTCATCCCACTTACCTTCTGGTAATGTAGATATACTATAGCTAACATTGTTAAGTGGATTAGTTGTTTCTACACAATAACTTTGCCATTGTTCTAGACTTGCAACTAAATCTACAAAATCTAATCTCATGAAAGCATTAAATATATCATCTTGCATATTACCAAAGCATACATTTCTTGATTCTATACTTTCATCAAACATGTTTATTGTATCATGATTTGAAGAACCCACAAATGGATGTTTAATGTTATTAACTATATCAAAATAACCACAAGTTTGAAAACGACCATGATATGAAGTACGATTAGTAGATAAATCATTTGATATTAAGTATCTATCAATCTCTCTGTCTAACTCGTATTGACTTCTAGTAAATGTACCGTACTGTAGTTCATCAAAAGATTTAGTTTGCAACTCTTGAAACAACTGATAGAATGGTAATTTAAAAGATAAATACAAGTCACTATCTAAATCAAGCACACCATAGTGTTCATTTTTATTTGCATTTAGAATAGGTAACTTAACATTAGTGTACTTAAGATTTAAACACAATGAACCTGTTAAGAACTTTAACATATCAATCTGTGCATCTGTTAATGGTTCTTCTGAAATACGATCAAATGTTTGATATTGAAATAAGAATTCATATTCTATATCTTTCTTTAATCCAAATACTAACTCAGCTTCCTTTGCTTTTTCTGTAAATTTATTAAAAGCTAGCTGCAATGTTTCATTTGCTATATCTAAATCAGCATCCGTTGTTGCCTTTCTTGCTCTTAACTGTTTCAATTTACGTTCTATGCTCAATATATCTTTTTGGAAGTTATCCTTAGACCATTCCATATTACGAGCTCTGTTGAACATAGTTTCTAATGAACCAGTTTTCTCGTATTGTAACATTCTTTCTATGATTACTTCTTTGATTATATCTTTATAACCAGGCGACCATCTATAGGTTCTTGTAAAACCCAATGGCTTTATTGGTTCAAGCATACTTCTGTTACCAGCTAAATAATTGTTTGTAACATATCTACTATTAAGTTTCTTTATAGCTTTAGCTACTTGGTTAGAAGGACCTATCACCATTTCTTGTGTAAGATTATTCATATCAATAGATAAATCTTCCCACTTTTCTTTTATCCACATATTACTCTCCATATTGTGAGGGGTAACTTAACGCTACCCCTCTTGTTATTATTATCCACCTCGTTTACTATTGCTGTTGAAAGCAACATAACATAGCTTACCATCTGGATCAGTGTCATCTGCACCTGGTCTCATTGGTGCTAGTCTTTCCTGTCTATTAACCTGATTAACATTTACATTAACTGTACTTGTTTCACCGATTAATGAAGCTGAATGACTATCTGCGTTTTGCAGGTAGGTAATAAATTCAGCTACTGTTGTAACATGAGCTGGTACATTCATATCTGTAATCCATTGCTCTGTGTTAACTTTGTATTTTACACCAGTGAATGGTGTTGATTGAGATTCACTCATTTTCTTTTCCTTTTTTATCATGCTTACTTGCTACTATAAGGAAATATAAAGCATAGTATAAGTAAGCGTTAGCTTTTTTCAAGTATCTATATGCTTTGTCATCTACTAACTGAGTCTGTAACATTGTCTCAGCTATAGAATATATTAAAGCATCTATTACTTCTTCTATTGTCTCTGCCAAATTGTCTCTCTCGACTGAGAAACATTCTTGCAAAGTTATTGGAACTTCATTATGATACAGTTCTGCACCATCTTCCAATCTTTTTGTAGCCAGTCTTTCTACATAATCTACTGACTCATTTCTTTCTTCAAATGTAATATCCTTTACTGCTTCTAACTGTTCACCAGCAAATGTCATTTGTGATTTTAATCTTCTAATAATCTCTTGATTATTACCTTTACTCTTCATCCAACTCTCCTTCGTATTTGAAATCAGCCCAGTCTTTACATACACTGCATAATGCAACCCAAATGTCACTGCCTATATCTTCTACAGGTTCTGAACTTGGATTACTACCACAGTCTAAGCATACTAAGCATCCTTTATCTTCAGTCATTTTTCTTCCTATACCTATCCAGCCATGATCGTTTATATGTAGTTGAGCCAAAGTTTCTACCTTGACTTGTACCAGTAAACCACCACCAACCGTTACCATTCTTTTTGAAGAACTTGTCTCTATCCTTAATATATTCTGGATCTTTAAGACTTTTGTATGGCCATTTGTATGTTCTTTTCTTATCCATCTATGCCTCTTGTTCTTATTTTCACATGAACATACTTAATTTTGAATTGTAAGAATGTTTCATATGGTATGTTATCTATTTCATATATCAATGCTTTCCTAAATACATTTACATTTACCCTAAACATAGGCCAGCATCGATGATGTTCTTCTATTGGTAGGCCATTCATTCGCATATCTATACGCTCTTCTTCCGTTGTATGCCAACCAAAATAACACCACAATCTGTTATGGTGATGTCTCATCCACTCTTGCTCTATATGAACTATGTCCCTGATATCTATTCTATAGTCTACTACATCTGGACTATTAAATAGTTCTTTGATTGTATAATCATTGAATAATGTATACTTATCATAGTTAAACTGATATAATGCTTCTCTAATATTAATCATTATCTATCCTTTCATGTGATGATAGGTTGGTTAATCATTGCTGAAACCTTTACGGCCAACCTATCAATCAGCCACCGAAACTATCTATATCGTTCTGATACATCTATCATTATGTCTTCGACATTCTTAACTTGATGCTTCTCATCTTTGTTAAGCTCTTGTATCACAAGTTTCTTTATGACTTTCTTACTAACTGATCTTTCTTTTATCTCACCTTTAACCTTCACTTTCTTTTACTCATTTCATATCTACGCTGTTGATCTAATCTCTTGACTCGTTCAAACTGATACTTATCATATACTGTCTGTAAATCATGTCTGAACTTTAGTATTAGCATAGCTAACATAAAGAACAATGTGATTAGTGCTACTGATATTAATGCTAACATAATTAAATGATCCATAGTTACCTCATTCTTTTGATGAACCTATGCATATTGATAGGGTTCAATGTTACTATTCGTTCCAATATATTGAATGGAACCTTATTTATTTTATTAACTGTACTATCTGGTACTAATAGTCTATCATGATCTGATAAGACTTTATAGATACAAGTTTCAAGATAGATACGGTTGTTTATATTCTTACTCATAGTGGCCTCTCCTTATTGTATACATTGCCGTTATTGTAGGGTATCTAATATAAAGGGTAGATACATACATACCTACCCTATATAGTTAGAACGATATATCATCAGATGGTTTATCTTCAGTCTTGGGTGCAATAAATGCCTTCAACTGATTATCATCATCTGCATATACAAAGTCTGCTCTTACATTAAATCCATTAGCAAACAAAGACATATCATACTTATTAGATAAACTGGTTAACATAGTTCCTACTCTTTCAAAGTCTGCTCCTCCATAGGATAGATTCTGTAAGGTAGTTTGATCATCTCTATATACAAGGACTTGTGCACATTGCTCGCCCTCTTTACATTTAACTGGTTTCTCATTTACTATTTTCATTGCTCGTGCTTTATAACTCATATACATACTCTCTTTTCATTTGGTTTATGATTATTTGACATTATTCAACCAAATTATAAAACAATGCCAAAACATCGGCGGAGGTGGTTTCTATATATACCACGCACATACATTCTAGTTGCATTTTTTAAAAATGGGTTGTATATTTTAAATTATGAAGATTCCTAGAAAAATGTTATTTGAAATGGTAATGACTGGAAAGTTACAAAAATTAGATAAAAAAACAGATATGTGGATCGAATATGCATTTGAACCAAATAATGAGGAACATATATATATTAAGAGTATGCATTATGCACAAGCTGAAATTGATTTTGTATATGAGGCTGTTGAGATGGGAGTTACTGTGAATAGGGAGATGAACTAGTAATACTTATAGTATACTTACACATGTGTTAAGTATTACTTATAGTATACTACTAAAAAAAGAGGATGTCAAGTAAAATATGATACAAAAGAAAAAAAAGCCAACAATAAAAGAATTAGCAGGAATGATCGGTGCATTGATGATGCAGCTTGAACAATTAAAGTCACACGTTTTCAACGGCGATAAGGCCCTAGATGAATATATAAAGATGAAAGGTGACAAAGAAGACTTCGTAAAATTTTTAGAAGAAAATTATAAAGAAGATGATAAAGATAACAAGACGACTGAAAGCAAATAACTTTGAATCCGTTGATTATGAAGTATTTCCCAAGAAAGAATTTGAGGAATTGGGTAAGAAATACAAACACTGGAACAAATGTAGCCCTGGCGATTGGGGGATTAGTGACGACGGTTATGTGGCTGAGTGCTTACAGCGTAACATTTATGGTACAAGTGTTGAAATGGTGTTTCCATATGGTAGGCAATGGGCTAAAAAGACTGCTAAGTTAAAGTTTGAACCCCATTACTATAGTAAAAACTACAGTAATGTGTCTACAAAGAGCTATGCAGAGATAGAAGCTGGCAAAGATAGGGCTAATTTAGCTATAGATGCGTATTTAGCCTACAAATTAGCAGGTGAAACACCAGATATGGAGAAAATAGGTAGGATTTACAGGCCTGACCAGGAAAGACCAGCAATAGCTGTAAAGAAATTATTAAAAACTAAAGAGGTTAAGAAGATTATGGCAGATAAGCTAAAAGAAATACTAGTAGAGAAAGAAATAGATGAAGGATATGTGTTAGATGTTATGAAAGATGCAGTAGATACAGCTAAAATGAAAGAAGATCCAGCTAATATGATACGTGCAGCTAAAGAACTATCTGTATTTTTAGATATGCAACCTAAGAATAAACAGGTTACAGAGTCTATAGAGATGGACATGTCTCATCAAATAGCAGATACCTATGATAAACAGACTAAGAAGTTAAAAGCAACGCAAACGAGAATGATTGATGAAGACAACGATAAAGATTGAAGGTAAGAAATTAAACGTTACGGAGTTTTTAGCTGTATTAAAAGCTGTGGCAGAAGATTTTAAACTTAAAGTTATAATAAAAGATTAATGGATAAAGATAAAATATTATTAGAAATGCAACAAGACATGCTTTTGTTTGGGCGTATGGTTATGCCTAATATGTTTAGTGAAAACTCCCCAGGGTTTCATTATGACATAGTAAAAGAGTTGAGGGGGGATAATAAACAAATAAATATTATTGCTCCACGTGGACACGCTAAGTCATCTATAGTGGCTGGTGTTTACCCATTATGGCATTTAATGATGGATAAGGGTACAAAAGTTATTGTTTTGGTATCTAGAACACAATCTCATGCTACAAAGTTAATGGGAACGATTAAAGATGTACTAGACTATTCTCAAGAGTTTAGATACTTTTTTGGTTACTGGGGTCAGAACTCGGCGAGAAAGTGGACAAATACAGAGATAGAACTAAAAGATGGTAGCATAATTATATGTAAAGGTACAGGTCAACAGATAAGGGGGATTAAACATGGTAATCAAAGACCGACATTATTGGTACTGGATGATCCTGAAGATGAGGTTAATACAAAAACTGCAGAAGCTATGGAATATAATTTACGTTGGCTCTTGCAGAGTGGTGTTCCATCCCTTGACCCGTTACGTGGTAGAATCTGCGTCATTGGTACTCCGCAGCATGAGCGGTGCATGGTTGAGACCCTGAAAGATATGAAGGGTTGGAAGAACTTACAGTTTAGTCCAGACCTTGAAACCAATACAGCCTTGTGGCCAGAGGTGTGGCCTATAGATAAATTAAAAGAAAAGAAAGCAGAGCTTGACAGTATTAATAGATTATCAGTGTTTTATAGGGAATATCTATGCCAAATAGTAGGAGATGAAGATAATTTGTTCCGTGCCGAAGACATAAAGTACTATCAAGGCTATATAGAAAGAGATGAACAGGGATTGTCAAATCTCATACTGACGAACATAAATGGTGAGGAAGTAGATGAGATTAGACCTGTAAACGTGTTTACTGGAGTCGATCCCGCATCTAGTACTAAAAAAGGAGCAGACTATAGTGTTATATTTAATATTGCCATTGATTCTGATAATAACCGCTGGGTATTACCATATTATAGAAAAAGAGCAACACCTTTAGATTTAGCAGATGCTATCATAAATAACTTCAAAGAGTATAAAAGTTCTAAGACTAGGATAGAATCTGTAGGATATCAGGAGATGTTACGTCAATACATCAAAGAAAAAGCAGAAGAGATGGGTATGTTTATCCCAGGACTAGAGATTAAAGAAAATCCTAGAACTAGAAAGTCTTATAGATTAGAAAGTTTGCAACCAATATTTGCAAATGGTAAAGTATATATACAGAAAAACATGCAAGCATTGTTAGATGAGCTAACTTTATACCCTAGAGGTAAACATGATGACTTGTTAGATGGATTTTTCTACGCAAATAAAAATTGTTATAAACCTGCCCATGATGCAGAACTAGTGTATCAAGAAGAAGACTACTATCTTCCTCAGAAAAAAAGTTGGAAATTACAATAAAAGACTTGACAAACTATATAATAAAAACTAAATTACGAATAAAACTTAATGAAAGATAAATACAGATTGGATATGGAAAAGATACTCTCTGATTTAAAGATTAAGATACCGAAGGGATATATAGAGGTTAAACGTGCCGAAAACGATACAAAAAAAGACAGCAGCCACAAGAAAACAAAACAAGACAGACAATAAAACTGTTTTTGGTTTTGATGAAGGGCGTATTAGTGCGTATACAATACCTGAAGAAGTAGAGTTAACAAGAGAATTATTTACAGAATATAAGAGTTCAAGAGAACTTTGGGCACAAAAATTTCAAGAATCAGTAGAGTTTAGAGCTGGAGCACAGTGGACTAACGAAGAACAAGAAGTATTAGAGTCTCGTGGTCAAGCACCTATTGTAGTCAATCGTATTCACCCTATCGTAGAGACAGCAAAGTCTTTACTTACTTATAACTCACCACAATTTAGAGCTACTGCTAGAGAAGACTCCGATGTTAAGACAGCTAAAGTGTTTTCAGATTTATTTCAATACATATGGCAGAAGTCTAGTGGTGACGAAGAACTTAAAAAAATTATAGATGATTACTATGTTGGTGGTATGGGAGTTATGCAGACGTATCAAGACCCACAGGCTGACTTAGGAAAAGGGGAGGTTTGCATAAAATCTCTTAATCCTTTAGATGTTTTTATAGATCCTAATGCAAAAGATATATATGCAAGAGATGCTGCACATATTTTAGTGTGTAAGTACATGACAGATGAGTATGCTCAGTTAATATATCCTGACTATATGGATATTATTGAGAATGCAAATCCAGAACCAGACAATGAAGATGACTACCCTGTAACTAATTTAGCTGCAACTGAAGGCCAAATGTTCTTTGGAGACGATGATACTCAAATGCATAACAAAAGAAAGTATACAGAGAGATATACTAGAACAACGGCTAACTATTACAATGTATATGAACCATTTTCTCAAAGAGAATTCTTATTCGATGATGAAGAGTTTGATAAATATATTGATAGGTCTTATATAAAAATAAGAAAGATTACTGGAGAAGAAGTAATTATATTTGAAGATGAGGCTATATCAGGATTAATAGACGTTATATTAGAAACAGGTGGAACATTTCACTATCAACTGCCAGAACCACAGATGGATGAAGCTGGTAATTTAATTCCTGTTCCTCCAGTAAGAGTTAAAGGTGAAGAAGATGAAGATGGTATACCTGGTAGTACTACTGTTTTAATACCTATTTCACTAGAAGAATTAATCGGTATGGGAGATATTACAGCAAATGAAATACAAAAACCATGTATAGAAATGGTTGTAACAGTTGGAGATCATTTATTATATAAAAGAATGTTACCAACAGAAGATTATCCTATTATACCTTTAATGAACGTACATCACCGTAATCCATATCCAGAGTCTGATGTTAGACTATATAGACCTTTACAGGAATATATTAATAAAATACGTTCATTGATTATAGCACATGCAAGTACAAGTACCAATGTAAAGCTTTTAATACCAAGAGGCTCTGCTGATTTAAGACAGATAGAAGAAGAATGGAGTAAAGCTGGTACTAGTGTAATTGAATTTGATGCTGAACTGGGTGCACCGATTGTAGCTGGCCCAGTCCCACTGCCAAATGAGTTGTATAAGAATGAAGCTGATGCTAAATATGATTTAGAATATGGCTTTGGTATATTTGAACTTATGCAAGGTAGTGGAGCAAGTGCACCGTCTACTTATCGTGGTACATTAGTTGTAGATGAGTTTGGCCAGCGTAGAATTAAATCAAGAAGAGATGACATAGAAAACTTTTTAAATCAAGCTGCTAAGGTTACAATACCATTAATACAACAACTATACACAGAAGATAAAGTAATTAGATTGGTACAACCTAGTGGAATAGAAAAAGAAGAAAGAATTAATTTTTACAAACAAATGGAAGATGGAGAAGTAGCAAAATATCATGATATTGGAGTAGGAAGATATGACATAGTAGTTGTATCTGGTTCTACATTACCTACAAATAGAATGGCATTATTAAATACTTACATGCAAATGTTCCAAATGGGATTAATCGACCAACAAGAAGTGTTAAAGAAAACAGAGTTGGTAGATGTAGAAGGAGTAATGGAGAGAGCTGGACAGATGAATCAAATGGCTGGAGAGCTACAAGCATTACAAGAAGAATTAAAGAAGGTCAAGGGAGATCTTCAAACTGCTACACGTGAAGAAGTACATGCTAAGAAACGTTTAGAAGTAGAAAAATTCAGCGGGGACTTAGATAAAATATCTAATCGTGCTGATATGGCAGCTAGCTTATATAAAGCTAGACTTAACGATGCAAAATCAAATCTAATAAACTCTGTTACACCTGAGTTGAAAGATCAACTGGAGGATGAAGATGATTTCAGTATTACTCCGTTGATGGACCAGGATATGGAGAGTTAGAGCAAGGAGATAAATAATGCAAAATGAAGAAAAAATAATGGACAATGTTGATGAGCAACAGGTAGAAAGTCAGACTGCAACTGAACCTGCCTCTCAAGAAGACATTTTCGCACAAGTTTTTGGTCAACCAGAGACAGAACAGTTTGTTGCAAAAGCTGAATCTGCACCAGAAATAATTGAGGAAAGTCAACCTTCTGATGTTCAAGATACATCTGATCCTAAGAGTGATAATGACAGTTATCAATACTGGCAAAGTCAAGCAGATAAAAAAGCTACGGAGGTAGAGTTGTTAAAGTCACAAGTTTCAGAACTTATGTCAAGAGCATCTCAACCTGCACCAGCTCCAGTTGAAAAGGAAACAGAGACATTAAGTAGACCTGTTAAACCTCGTAAACCTGCTGATTATGATCACTCTGAAGCACTGGCTGACCCTGAAAGTATGTCAGGTAAATACTTGGCAAAACAGGATCAGTATATGGATAACTTAGCAAATTATATGGAATCAATGGATCAACAACGTGAAACTAAATTGAAAGCAACACTAGCTGAACAAGAAGCAATGACTCGTAATCAAAAGGTTATGAATGATTTGCAAAGTAAATATAGTTACACACCTGATCAAGCAAATGATTTTATACAACAGATGAGTAAACCAGACTCTCTGTCTTTAGATAATTTAGTAAAATTGCATAGAATGAACACGGGGAATGCCCCACAACAAGTTACACAGGTTAATCAAGTAACTCCAGAAGCTCAACAAAAGCAACAACTAATGCAATCTAGACAACAGAAGTTAAGTATACCTAAGCCAATAGGTGTACAACCAGGTGCTAATGTGCAGTCATCAAAAAGTGTGGAAGACAAAATGATGGATTCTATGATTGGTCAATTCAAGAAAAAGAATCCGTTTTAAATTAAGGAGAGAATAAGATGGCAAATGTATATAGCATGACACCAGGAGAAGCAATTCAGGGAACTTCCATCAATGTTGATAGACGAATCTTCAACTTTGGTGAAAGAGTAGCTGAGTTAGCTCCTCAACAATCGCCTTTCTTCACTTATTTGTCCAACGTCGCTAAGATACCTACAGACGACCCTGTATTTAAATTCTTAGAACAAAGACACCAATATCAAAGACGTAACTTCGCAATGCAAGCAGCAGTAGTATCTGATGCTTACGGCGGAGGCGGTACTGGATTCAATATTGTATCTGGTAAAAACTTTGATGTTGATTGTGGCTATGACAAATTCGGTAGAGAGGTAGCAGATCAACAACCTAACTTCTTGTTAGAGAACCAAATTATTGCTGTTCAATGTCAATATGACGCTGACGGTAGTGATGGTTCAGACGTAGATGCAATAGCATACTACAAAATTACAGCAGCACCTGATTTAACTTCAGATGCAGCTGCAGCAAGACTTGTAATGACTTTCTTAAAACTTAAGTTAGTTGCAACAAGATCAGCTGACGGTGCAGACGCAGCAACTAAAGGGTTCCAAACACCAGCTTCAGCTTCAAAACTACGTTTTGATGAGAACTTGGAAGGACACGTAGTTGGTTCAGCGTTTGCTGAAGGATCTACAGACCCAGAATCATGGAGCGATGAGTTCTACAACAGAGAAGGATACTGTCAAATCTTTAAGACTTCAGTACCTCTATTCTCTGGTACAGCTTTAGCTACACGTTATCGTGGGGTAAACAACGAATACATGAGAGTATATCAAGAGAAACTTATGGAACATAAGATGGACATTGAGCATGCTATGTTATTCGGTGTTGGAATTGATGATTCAACTGCATCAGGTCCAATTCGTAGAACACATGGTATCGTACCTTACACTGAAGCTTACGGAAAAGTAAAAACTTTTGCATACGCATCAGCTAACTACGATCACTTTGTAGATGCGATGGAAGATGTATTCTCACCAGAATCTGGAAACAGTGGAGAGAAATTAGTATTATGTTCAAGAAAAGTAATGTCTTACTTTAACAAGTTAGGTGGTACTTCTTTCTTAGGTAATACTATGGCTTTAAATAGTCAAACAGGTAGTGGTTTAGATATTCAAAATATTCAAGGACAATTTGGTCACTTGGTTACTAGAATCTCTACATTATATGGTAATTTAAACCTTGTAATGGAACCACTATTTAGAGGTGCTCATGAGAACACCGCTATTATGATTGATCTAAACAACGTATCATATAGACCATTAGTTGGTAACGGAGTATCAAGAGATACACAAATTATCACTAACGTTCAAAATCGTGACGTTGATGGAAGAAAAGACATGATTCTTACAGAAGCAGGTCTAGAAATTCAACTTCCTGAAACACACACAGTGTTACAGTTTAGTTAATACAAATGGGGGGTTGAAATACACCCCCCACTTTAAGGAGAGATATGAGTTTTAAAACACAGATAGAAGCGATAGTAGGAGATATAGATAGTCCTGATTACAATACTCAAGCAGGTTTATACTTGGTTGAAGGTGTAAAATTTATTACAAAAAGTTTAATGAATGAACCTAGTTTGTCTAATAGATTAACACAAAGTAGTACATTAAATAATTCACCTACTACTATAAGCACTGCAAATATGTTAAAGATTGTAAGTATTACTAGGAACGATGGTTCACGTGATAGAAAAGCAACTGAAATACAACCAGAAGATGCTGCAGATTATACAGATACTAATAGTATTTATTATACTAGCAAGTTAGACCCTAAGTATTATATATCAAACGGTACTTTAAATGTTATACCAACCCCTGCAAATGGACAAAGTGCTTTAGTAAAACATATAACACCAGATACAAGTGTAGCTACAAGTGAGTCTTCTATAGATAATTTTCCTCCAGAGTTAGAAAGAGGCGTAGTTTTATATGCTTCAAAAGAATTATTAAGATTATTTTTAAATAATAAAAATGCAACATTAGTTGCTTTATCTTTAGGAGATGTTAGTCCTCCTAGTGTTGTATCTGTAGACAGTCCTGCAATTGGAAGTTTTCCTAGTGCACCTGCTTATAACAAACCAACTATTAGTTTGGATTATACAGCACCTGGAGATTTAGGTGTAGATGATTATTTAACTAACGAAGATGTTGAACTTGCTGAAATAGCATTACAAAAACATGCACAAACAATATCAAATCACCAAACTGAAGTACAAAATGAATTAAATGAATTTAATGGACAGCTATCTACATACCAGTTAGATGTTCAAAAATTAATAGAGCAAGCACAATTAGATGCTGAAGAAGAAACAATAGAAGTGCAAAACTATGCTGCACAAGTAGAGTCTTATGCTGCACAGGTAAACGAAGAAGTTCAAAAATACCAACTATCTTTTCAAGAAGTAGTACAAGATTATAATTGGTATGCACAACAATATCAATTAGCAACACAAGATTTAGTTGCATTCTTAAGTCAATACATACCAATAGGAGGAGGGCCAAGTGAAGTTACAGCAGATGATAGACAAGGTTAAAAAACATCACCCAGATTTAAGTACAAATGAAATTATACATTTACTTAATCAGGCATCAGATGAATTTTGTTCTAGGACTTTAGTGTTAGACGAAGCTACTCAATTTAGTACAGTAGCTGATCAAAGATTTTATGGATTAAAAGATTCAATACTAGAAGTTAAGTCAGTAGACTTGCAAGATAGTGAAGGTAATGTAAAAGAAATTAAAAGATTATTAGGTAGACCAGAATATAGGGATTTAACATAATGCCAAATTATAGTAGAGTATATACAAGAACAGTAAAACAATACATATATTGGTTTGAAAGAGACTCAATAGGTATTGCTTTATATGACCCACTAAGAAGTGAGAAGAATAGATTTACGTCTGTTGATGCAGCATTTACGATAACATTATTTTATCATAAGAAAGCAGACCATTTTAATACTTTGGATTCTGCACAATCTGCAATGACAGAAGAAAGTGAAATACCACAACAGTTTCATCAATATCTAGTTGATAAAGCTATATCATTAGGTTATGAAACTAAGCCAGAAGAAATACAATTAGCACCATACTTTGATAGTAAGTTTGAAAAAGGTATTAAAGAGGGTAAGATGTTTGCTAATAGAGGTAGAGTATCTGGTATGAGAAGTGTAAAACCAACTAATTATTAGAGATAGATATGCCACGTAAACGTTCAAAGATGCCAGCAAGAAATAAGAAAAATTTTAGGAAGACTAAAAAAGGTGCTGGTATGACTAAGGCTGGGGTAAAAGCTTATAGAAGATTGAACCCTGGTAGTAAGTTAAAGACAGCTGTTACTGGTAAAGTAAAAAAGGGAAGCAAGGCTGCAAAGAGACGTAAATCATATTGTGCTAGATCAGCAGGACAAATGAAGAAGTTTCCAAAAGCAGCAAGAAATCCAAATTCAAGACTAAGACAAGCACGTAAAAGATGGAAGTGCTAAAAGGAGAATAAGATGCCATACGGAAAAGGGACATACGGAAGTAAAGTAGGAAGACCTAAAAAAAAGGTAGGCGTAGGAATGAAAAAAAGAAAAGCTATTAGAAAATCTGCAAAACAAAACGCTTCATTAAGAAAGCTTAAAGGTAAAGCAAAAAGAAAATATGTATCAGGTGCTAAAAAAGCACTTAAATCAAGATTGAAAAAGTAATGGCTAAGAATCATCCTATAGATAAAGCTCTATATAGTAGAGTAAAATCAGAAGCTAAAAGAAAGTTTGATGTATATCCATCAGCATATGCAAATGCATGGCTTGTAAAGACTTACAAAAAACGTGGTGGAAAATATAGAAAAGGTAAGTAATGGCAGAGACTGGTTTAAAAAAATGGTTTAAAGAAGACTGGGTAGATATTAGTTCTAAAAAAAAGAACGGTGGATATAATAAATGTGGTCGTAAATCTGCTAAAGGTAGTAAACGTGGGTATCCTAAATGTGTACCTGCTGCTAAAGCTGCACGTATGACAAAAACACAAATAGCTTCTGCAGTAAAAAGAAAACGTGCTAAACCGCAAGGAGTAGGTGGTAAGCCAACAAATGTGAAAACATTCGCATGAGAGGTTTAAGACCACAAACAACCAGGCATACAAATGGGAAAAAGAAAACTAGGCAAGGGCGTAGTCATAATACAAAGTATGGAAATAAAATGAGTAGTAATTATTATAAAAAAAAATATAGAGGGCAAGGTTAGTGGCTAATACGTGGAAGAAAGGCAACTTTGGATTAGAATCTTTTAATGATATAGCATCATCAATGGATTTACTTATGCAAAGTTTTGATGATAATTTAGATGGTCTTTATACTAATGTATCAATACCAAGTGATGCATCTTATACTGATGTATCTATACCGAGTGATGCATCTTATACTGATGTTGGAGATACAACCGAACCTACATATACAGATATAGGAGTGCAAACATAATGGGTGGTAGTTTATCAAGTCCGAATCAAATAAAAGATGTTTATAAAAAATTAGTTTTTTTAGATAATGGTGTATTAAAATACGATGACGGTAGTAGTGATCAAACAATTCTTACAATAAGTACTATTGTAACTGAAACCAGTACAGATACATTAACAAATAAAACAATTAGTGGTTCTAGTAATACGTTATCTAACATAGCAAATAGTTCTTTAACTAATAATACTATAACAATAGATGGACAGTCTACTGCTTTAGGTGGTAGTGTTACTACAACTAACACTCAATTAAGCACAGAGGCAGTACAAGATATTGTTGGAGCTATGTTCTCTAGCAACACTGAAACTCGTATCACAGCTACTTATCAAGATTCAGACGGTACAATAGATTTAGTTGTTGACGACCTTGATACTGACACTCAGCTGACTACAGAAAACGTACAAGATATTGTTGGTGGTATGTTCTCAAGCAATACCGAAACGCTGATATCAGTTTCATATCAAGACGGAGACGGTACTGTAGATTTAGTTGTTGATAATGATTTATCTAACTATGATAATAGTAGTTCAGGATTTTTAACTGCACACCCTAATATATCTGCAGCAAGTTCATCAGATAATTCTGGAGCTGTATTTATTCAAGATGTCACTCTTGACAGCAATGGACACGTTACTGGATTAACAACAGCAACAGCATCTACTTTGACAACAGAAGAAGTTCAAGATATAGTAGGTGCAATGTTCTCAAGTAATACAGAAACTAGAATATCTGCTTCTTATGAAGACAGTGATGGTACGATTGATTTAGTTGTTGATGACATGACAGCTAACACTCAACTATCTACTGAACAGGTTCAAGACATTGTTGGAGGTATGTTTGATAGCAACACAGAAACTAGAGTATCTGCTACTTATGATGATACTAGTGGAAAAATAAATGTAGTTGTAGACGATATGACTGCAAATACACAATTATCTACTGAACAAGTACAAGATATCGTAGGTAATATGTTTACTAGTAACACCGAAACTAGAATTACTGCAAGTTATGATGATGGCGATGGAACAATAGATTTAGTTGTTGATGATTTAAATACTGATACCCAATTAACAACAGAGCAAGTACAAGACATAGTAGGTGCTATGTTCAATGGTAATACCGAGACAAGAGGTAGCTTAACATACGATGATAGTGATGGAACTATTGACTTGGTAGTTGATGATATGACTGCTGATACCAATACACAACTTTCTACTGAGCAGGTACAAGATATAGTAGGAGCAATGTTTGACTCTAATACTGAAACAAGAATATCAGCTTCATACCAAGATGGTGACGGTACAATAGACTTAGTCGTAGACGATATGACAGCAAATAGTGTGAGAACAGTTACTGCTGGTGGTAATACTTTAGCTAATAATGAAACACTAGCATTTACCGCAGGTTCAAATGTAACTATATCTGAATCTGGAGGTGCTGTTACAATAGCTTCGACAGATACTAATACACAGTTATCGACTGAGCAGGTACAGGATATAGTAGGTGCTATGTTTTCAAGCAATACAGAAACAAGAATTACAGCTGAGTATCAAGACGATGATGGCACTATTGATCTTGTTGTAGATGATATGACAGCAAATGATAATACTCAGCTATCGACTGAGCAAGTGCAAGATATAGTGGGAGCTATGTTTACAAGTACAAATACGGAAACAAGAATTACTGCTACATATCAAGACTCTACTGGAGATATAGATTTGGTTGTAGATGATATGACTGCTAATGACAATACTTTTAGAACAGTAACTGCAGGTGGGAATACTTTAGGAGCTTCAGAAACATTAGCTTTTACTGCAGGATCAAATGTTACAATTAGTGAATCTGGTGGTGCAGTTACAATAGCATCAACGGACACTAACACTCAACTATCTACAGAACAAGTTCAAGATATTGTTGGAGCAATGTTTGATTCAAATACTGAAACTCGTATTAGTGCAACATATCAGGATGGCGACGGTACTATTGACTTAGTAGTTGATGATATGACTGCCAACACTCAGCTCACTTTAAATGATGAAGATGATATGGCTTCTAATAGTGCAACTGCTGCAGCATCACAACAAAGTATTAAAGCGTATGTAGACGCAGAAGTAGCTGGTGTAGTAAATTCAGCTCCAGCAGCTTTGAATACATTAGACGAATTAGCAGCAGCTTTAGGAGATGACGCTAACTTCGCAACAACAACATCTACTGCATTAGGAAATAGATTAAGAGTAGATACAGCTTCACAAGGATTAAATGGCACACAACAAGCCAATGCAATAACCAACTTAGGTATTACTTCTACCAAAGCTGAACTAAACATAATGGACGGAGTAACAGCTACCACAGCAGAATTGAATTATGTAGATGGGGTAACTTCCAATATACAAACGCAGTTAGATTCTAAAATTGAAGCAACATTAACTACCGAGCAAGTACAAGACATTGCTGGTGGTATGTTTTCAAGCAATACAGAAACTGGTATTACTGCAGGATATGTAGATGGCGATGGAACTATTGATTTAACGGTAAATTATTTACCAGCAACAGATGATAGAGATGTAAAACCAAACGCAATAACTACTTCTGGTGTAAAACAAGTAAGAGCATACTTTGCATCATTAGGTGGATTAACTGGTAGTGCTGATAGTGATTATCAAGATTTATTAGTATTAGATACTTATTCAGATGGTACTGGTGGAGATATGAACGCTTTAGCATTTGACAAAAGCACTCACAATATTTATCACTATT
>MDSV01125728.1_pt1 | contig 34619 bp, 37 predicted proteins | sample 810851 | NCBI WGS metagenome assembly MDSV01 (sample SAMN05326640, study PRJNA326480) | marine metagenome | isolation source: seawater | place: Atlantic Ocean: North East | collected 2012 | reverse complement strand
AGAAAAATAAAAATATGCCTAAAAATATGAATTCATATTCTGAGTTAATTGAAAATGTTAAAGATAGGCCCGGTCATGATTTTAGATACAGCATAGATACTACAAAAATCAAAGAACAGCTTAATTGGGAACCAGCTGAAACGTTTGACTCAGGAATACTAAAAACTGTTAACTGGTATATAGAAAATCTTGATCGCTTTAAAGATAGCAGTTTAGACTAGATGAATAGAATCTTACTTCTTGGTGCAGGGGGTCAGCTCGGACAAGAGATATATAAAGATCTTTCCAACAATTATGATATTTTGTCTCTTACAAAAAAGGAATGCGATATAACAAATTATTCTTTTGTAGAGGAAAAAATAAAACTATTCAAACCTAAAGTAATTATTAATGCAGCTGCATACACTAACGTAGATGACGCAGAAAATAATGAATCTCTAGCTGACAATATAAATCATTTAGCAGTCGATAATCTTGCACGGCTTTCTAAGAATTATAAGGTTGTTCTCATCCATTTCTCTACAGATTATATTTTCAATCATAAAATAAATGAGCCAATCAGTGAGGATGAAAAAGAGGATCCTATAAATGTGTATGGTCTTACAAAATATCTCGGAGAAAAATCAATAATAAAAAATATGGAAAATTTTTATATTTTAAGAATTAGTTGGGTGTATGGTAAATATGGAAAGAATTTTCCTAAGACAATTTTAAGGCTTGCAAAAAATAAAAAAGAATTAAATATTGTTGATGATCAAATTGGATCTCCAACCCCTACTTCACTCATAAGTTCAGTAATAAATAAATTGTTAGTGCTTCATTTTAAAGGTGGCGATTACTTTGGGATTTATAATCTTTCTCCGAGTGGAAGTTGCTCTTGGTATGAAATAGGAAATTTTATATTGGAGCATGTGAAAGACAAAAAAAATTTTAAACTTAAAACAATTAATAAAATTTCATCTAAGGAATTTAAGTCTCTGGCAAAAAGACCGAAATACTCATACTTAGATAATTCGAAGATTAAGAAAGTTCTTAATGTTAACATTCGTGATTGGAAATATTATTTGAAAGATTTTATAGACAGTAATTATGAAAATTAACAGAAAAGGAATAATTCTTGCAGGAGGATCAGGCTCAAGACTCTATCCATCAACAAAAGCCATTTCAAAACAACTTGTGCCTGTATATGACAAACCGATGATTTATTATCCATTATGCACTTTGATGGAAATGAATATTAAAGAAATTTGTATAATTTCAACTCCTGAACATATAGGTTTATTTGAAAAGCTTCTTGGTGATGGTTCAGAGTTAGGACTAAGTTTTACCTATGTAGTTCAAAGAAAGCCAAATGGTCTAGCAGAGTCATTCTTGCTCGCTGAAGATTTCTTGGATGGATCATCATGCTGTCTTATTCTAGGAGATAATATTTTCATAGGAGAAAGCTTTATAGACAAAATTTCAGAAGCAGTGCAACGCAATCTTGGGTCATCTATATTTGCTTATAAGGTAAGAGATCCAGAAAGGTTTGGTGTCGTTGAATTCAATGAAGATTACAAAGTAATTTCTATTGAAGAGAAGCCAAAGAATCCAAAATCTAATTATGCTGTTACAGGAATATATTTTTATGATCAAGATGTAGTTGAATATGCCAAGAGCCTTAGGCCTTCTCCTCGAGGAGAGTTAGAAATAACTGACCTTAATAACATTTATTTAAAAAAAGAAATTTTATCTGTTGAAATAATACCTGAAGATTCATATTGGTTAGATGCTGGAACACCTAAATCTCTTATGGAAGCATCAAACTTCATTTATGAACTTGAACAAAATAAGGGTGTAAAGACTTCATGTCCTGAAGAGATATCTATCTATAAGAATTGGATTGAACCAAATGATTTTGCTGAAAGAATTAAATATGCTAGCAATGAATATGATGAATATATTTTCAAGAGATTTAAATTATGAAATCAACAAACCTGGAAATACAGGATGTGATCATGATTGAGCCTTCAAAACATCTTGATGAAAGAGGTTTTTTTATGGAATCCTACAATCAGAATGCATTTGATAACATAGTAGGAAAAAATATCCCTTTTGTGCAAGACAATATTTCTTTTTCCAAAAAAGGTGTTTTAAGGGGCATTCATCTTCAATCTGATCCATTTTCTCAAGGAAAACTTGTAAGGGTCGAAGAAGGAAAGATATTTGATGTTGCTATTGACCTTAGAAAAGGTTCTAAAACATATTTAAAATGGGTTGGAGAAATTCTTACAGAGGAAAATCTGAGGCAATTATGGATTCCCGAAGGTTTTGGTCATGCTTTCCTAACCCTAAGCAAAAGTGCAAAAGTTTGTTACAAAACTACTAATTTTTATAATAAAGATTCTGAGAAAACTATTCTTTTTAATGATCCTAAATTAAAAATAAATTGGGAACAATTCGATTTAGATATAATTATTAGTGATAAGGATAGAGAAGGTTTACACTTAGATGAAATTTTGGATGCCCTTTAAGATTAAGGAATGTTTGAAAGAATTTCTTTATAAAAAAAAAATATTTAATATAATTCAATAATGTATTTACCACCTTGCAAGTCTTTTTTAGAAAAAAAATTTAAGGGTTTTGGTAAAAATAAAGCGGCTCTTTTATGGGTTCTCAATAATACTTATTTTGATCAAAACTATTATCATGATTCCAACGAAGATCTTCAACAAGAATTTGAAAAAGATGATAGAGATGGTTTATTTAAGCACTACTTAGATAATGGATGGCAAGAAGGAAGATTTCCTTTCCAAGTTACTGTAGATGATTATTTTTACTTAGAAACTTATCCAGATGTAAGAAGTTTTAATGGATCTTGTCAAGATCACTTTGTGAAACATGGATACAAAGAAGGTAGGCTACCATACCTATTTAATTTAGATCTTGAAAATTACAATAGAAACTTGAAAATCCTAGAGCCTAGTCACAAGATAATTGAAGGCAAAAAAGAGATGTATGATCATTATGTAAAGATTGGATATCATATGTTACTTAAATAACCCGTCTATACTGTATCCAACAATGCCAAAAAGAACAAATTCCGCTTTTTTTACAATATGCTCAGCAAACTATCTTCCAACAGCTAAAATCCTCATAGATACAATTGAAGAAAATACTACATCAGATATTTTCTTAATAATTTGTGATAAAAAAAGAGATTCAATTGAAGAGTTTTTTATTAAAAATAGAGTGCATATCATATATGTAGAGGATCTTGAAATTGAAAATTTCAGAGAATTTATTTATAGATATTCTATTTTAGAAATCAATACGTCAATTAAGCCATTTGTTTTTGAACACTTGTTCAAACTTGATTATGAAAAAGTTTTCTATTTTGACCCAGATATATCTATTGAAGACTCTTTGGATGTTCTTAAAAATATTCTAGATTCCTCAAATGCTGTGGTAACTCCTCATATAATGTCGCCGTATACAGACAGTAAAAATCCTAGTATGGCTGATATATCAAATTCAGGTATCTACAATCTTGGTTTTTTAGGTCTTAAGTCATGCGATGATGTCAATAAGAAATTCCTACCATGGTGGCAGGAAAACTGTAGGTTTAATTGTTTCAGTGATATTGAAAAAGGCTTATTTACCGATCAAAAATTCTGTGATTACTTGCCGTCATTTGTAACTAATACAAATATTTACTACGGGCCAGATGCAAACATAGCATATTGGAATCTGCATGAAAGAGAAATAACAGAAAAAGAAGGTTCTTTTTTTTCTAACTCAAAAAAAGCACTTTTTTTTCATTTCTCAGGAATAGTTTTTGACGAAAAATTCAACTTTAAGAGATTAAGCAAACACGAAAAAAGATTTGGTAAAAAAATCTCTTATGGGCTTATGAAGAAAATAGAACAATATTTGTCTCAGATTAAAATTAACACACAAAACTTTAATAAGCTTGGAATAAATGATACCTATATGTTTGATAATATTAATGGTATTTATTTAGACGAATACAAAAGAATTTATCTCAGAAACCTGTCTAGAAAAAATCAAGAAATTGATTTTGACGTTATAACTGATGAATGGTTTTATAATCCAGCATCAGAATTTTCAAAAAATACGGGAATTCTTAGAGTTTTTTTAGGACTTTATTTTAGTAGGAAGGATCTTCAAAATGCCTTTGATCTCTCAAGACAATATGATGCTGAATCTTTTTTAGGATGGATTAAACATGAATTAGATGCTGGTAATCTTCCAGCTCATTGGTCAAATTATCTTAAAAATGATCTTTTAATTGCTGGCACAGGTGTCAAGCTTAAAAGAAAACTCTTTAGATTGCTAAAAAAAGTGGTAACAATTATTCCTATTCTGCAAACTAATCCTCTCATAAACAGATTTAAAAGTAATGTTAGATCTTTTCTTCTTGAAGAATCATTTTTAAAATCAAAAAACTCATACGCAAAAAAAAGAATATTTCCAAAAAAAGATACTACAGATGCTACAAAAGATGGTTTAAATATTTTTGGATATTTTGATTCAAATTCTGGAGTTGGTAATGGGGCAAGACTGATGAGAGAGGTTTTAAATGAATCTTCAATTAAAACATCAGTGTTCAATGTAGAGGCAGAAGATAATTCGAAAATTAAATGTAAATCTGATTCCCAAAAGGTTTGGGATATTTCTTTATTTCATATAAATGCAGATCAAACTCCGAACTGTTTACCATTTGTTTCAATGAGGGCACAAGAAACATATAAAATCGGTTTCTGGGCATGGGAATTGGAAAGGTTTCCATCTCCTCTTCTTGATAGTGGAAGATTCCTTAATGACTTATGGGTGCCATCGAATTTCATAGCTGATGCAATAATAAGATCATGCAATTTTGATCCAAAAGTTATTCCACATCCAGTAAGAGATCATATAGAGGGCTCATTTGGAGTTTCAGATAAATTTAATATTGGTGAAGGTTTTATTCTAACAACTATTTTTGATTTAGATTCATATGTTGATAGAAAAAATCCTTTTGGCACGATAAATGCTTTTATTGAAGCATCAAAAAATATGGCTTTTAGGGATGAAGCTAAGCTAATAATTAAGGTAAACGGCTCTGTGGGAAGAGAAAAATTTTTAAATAAGATTAATATGATTAAACAAAAGGATGACCTAAAAATAATTGTTATCGACGATTTTCTTTCTGAGGAAGAAATGATTGGTCTTCGTAACATCACTGACTTATTTTTAAGTCTGCACAGAAGTGAAGGTTTCGGCCTAAATTTAATTGAAAATATGAATGCTGGTAATCTTGTAATTGGAACTAATTATTCTGGAAATACTGACTTTATGAATGATAATAATAGTTTGTTAGTTGATTTTGAAATGGTGCCTGTCGGTAAAGATCAATACCCTTTTGGAGAGGGTCAATTTTGGGCTGAACCAAAAATCTCAGATGCGGCTGAAAAAATAATTTGGGCTTATGAAAATAGATTAAAAGCAGATAAACTTTCATCGAATGCTCAAAGCTATATTAATGAAAACTTTTCCATTGACAGTATAAGTAAATCTGTCAAAGCACAGATTGATCTAATTTAAAACATTAATGTTGAACATCTTGAGAAGTCTTTCTTGAATAATCTTTACTTTAGGATTTTTTTTGATCTCAAAGATTTCTTCATCTGTAAGAATATGTTTGCTTTTTTGAATTGCAAATTTCTTGCCTATTTTATCTCTACTTCTAACTGAATGCGATTGGTAGCTTAGAGTAGTTTGAATTAAATTCTTATGTTTTTTATCTATATTTATTTGAAGAAAATTAAAAATTTTTTCAATTTCATAAATATTTTTTTCTGAATTAAGATGGGCATAATCAAATACATACATTTTTTCACGATCGAGAAGATCAATACCATCAAGGTAATTATTAAAAATATTTAAACAATACTTTGTAGACTTTTTAACATCCCATTTATGCCCAACTGAAACTGAATTAATTACTTCAAGAATATTTCTGAATATAATTACATACTTAGCCTTTGGGAACATTGCCGGCAAGTTTTGTAAATAATCATCAAAATGAGGATACTTATCCCCCCAATAAATAAAGTTATCTTTCTCTTCTTCTTTAGATAATTTTTCATAAAAAGATAGTAAAAAATGACTGCCATTTGCCATAATATATTTAGCTAGTCTTTTGCCATTGATGAACGGATATGGATCTCCATTTTTTTCATGACCACCTCTAATTTTTCTAACCTCACTTAATAGCCAAGCAATTGATCTCATCTCGTCTGTTATAAGTATTTTCTCAGAAGTATTTAATACTTGTGTAAGAATTGTTGTACCAGATCTTGGAGGACCCATTAGAAAAAGAGGTATTTTTTTTGCGCGTTCCACGAAATATATATTTTTAAAAGCTTCTAATAATTATATATTAATTTGGTGCCCAGAGCCGGACTTGAACCGGCACGAAGTTGCCTTCGAGGGATTTTAAATCCCTTGTGTCTACCAATTCCACCACCTGGGCAAACAAGAATATTAGGTTATTATAGTATAGAATTATTTGAGAATTCTTTATTGATTACTCATTATCTGATTACTGATCCAAGAATATGTTGGCATTAGACCGTCATATAAGCTCTGAGAAGGCTTCCAATTAAGCTTCTCAAAAATCAATCTATTATCTGAATTTCTTCCTCTGACACCCAAAGGACCATCGATGTGATTAAAGGTTATATTTTTACCTGAAATATCTGTAATTATTTCGGCTAATTTATTAATAGTAACCATTTCTTCAGAGCCTATATTTACAGGGCCCTCCCAATCAGATCTCATCAATTTTAAAGTTCCCTCAACACATTCATCAACATAAAGAAAAGATCTTGTTTGCAATCCATCTCCCCATATCTCAATTGAAGAGTTATCATCAGCCATCGCTATTTTTCTGCACAGAGCTGCTGGAGCCTTCTCTCTGCCACCATCCCAAGTTCCTAGAGGACCAAAAATATTGTGATACCTGGCAACACGAACATTCATTCCATAGCATTTACCATAAGCAAGAAATAATCTTTCACTAAATAGTTTTTCCCATCCATATTCGCTATCTGGATTAGCTGGATATGCTGAATCTTCAGAACAAAGTGGATTATCAGGATCAGTCTGATTATGTTCAGGATACATACAAGCAGAAGAACTATAAAAAATCCTATTAATATTTCTCTTTCTACATGTTTCTAAGACATTAAGATTTATTGTTGCAGAATTATGCATAATGTCAGCATCATTTTCACCAGTGAAAATGAATCCTGCACCTCCCATATCTGCTGCAAGCTGATAAACCTCATCAAACCTTTTACTAATTACTCTCTCACAAAATGATAATTCTCTTAGATCGCCTTGAATAAAATCATCAGCTTCTGTGTCATCATATTCTGGAAATTTTAAATCACAGCCAGTTACAATAAAGCCTTCTTTCTTTAAACGTTTTACAAGGTGGGTTCCTATAAAGCCACCAGCTCCACAAACAAGTGCAGTTTTACTCATTGAAAATCCTTATTATGTTTATAAAAAAAACATTATAATAGTTTTTGAAAGATTTTATTTAATTTTCTCCAAATAAATCTCTACAAAATATCTTAAACTCAATTGTTTCTAAATCGGGATGCATTCTGTTAGCAACAATTAAATCATTATCTTGCTTAAATTTAGTTATATCTTTTTCAATCCTTATTCCATTAAATGAATTAATTTTTAATAGGGGCTCAAAAATACATAGCTCAATATTAGGTAATTCTTTTAAAGCTTCGATAATATCTAAGATAGCAGCTTCTCTGAAATTATCAGAATCTTTTTTCATAGCAAGCTTAAAAAAACCAATCTTCTGAGCCTTTGTTTCTTTTATTTTTTCAGTTAAAAATTCTTTTCTTGAGAAATTTGATTGGATGATGCTCGAAATTATTTTTTGCGGCGTATCTGCAAAGCTTGACTCAAGTTGCTTAGAATCTTTGGGTAAACAATAGCCCCCATATCCAAGAGATGGATTATTATGAAAATTGCCTATTCTCTCATCAAGGCATACCCCATTAATTATCTTTAAAGGATCAAAACCTTTCTCGAATGCAAAGCTATCAAGCTCATTAAAAAAAGCAACACGCATGGCAAGATAAGCATTTGAAAATAGCTTTATAGACTCTGCCTCGCTAGGTGAACAGATTAAAGTACTTGTTTTATTTTTTTTAGATACAGCTAACAAAAGTTCTAAAAACTCTTCGCCTTCTATTTCTTCTTCACTACCAATAACTATTCTTGATGGATATAAATTATCGTGAATTGCATGACCCTCTCTTAAGAATTCTGGGGAGAACATTATGCGATCAGTTTTAAATATCTTGTTTAATCTTGCTGTATGGCCAATGGGTAGAGTTGATTTAATAACAATTCTAAATTTCCCATTTTTATCCATTAAATTTTTAACAATATTATCTATGATTGAGGTATCAAAAGATTTATCTTTATCACTATAATTTGTTGGAACAGCTAAAATAACAAAATCAGTATCTGAATAATCTATTAATGAGTCGTCTGCATAAAATGATATTTTTTCAATACATTCTTTAAATATTTTTGAGTCATTATCTTTGAAATGAAATTGTTTATTTTTAAGTTCATTGATCTTTTCTACATCTGAATCAATAAGTTTAATCTCAGATTTAGTTGAAAGAACAGTGCTTAAAGAAAGACCAACAAAGCCAGCCCCAAAAATAACAATCTTCATATGTTTAGTTAATGATTTTGTAAAATATGTCTCATAATTTTATCATTATCTCTAAAAGACATGTCTTTATCTCTGCATAATAAATATACTTTCACGCTCTGAAGAAAGATTGAAAGGTTTTGCATCATTATCTTTGATGAAGTTTTGCAACTTCCTATAGGCACTGATGAGAATGTGGAAAGAAATAGACGGGTCAAGGTTTCTTTAGGTTCTATTTCAGAAATTTTAAATGTGTTTCCCCATTCTAAGAAATATAGTTTTGAGATAGGAATATTCTCATTAATATGATTCTTAACATGATAATAAGACCTCCCAAGTCGATCAAAATCCAAAGGTATTTTTTCTGCATGCTTGATAAACCTATTTGCAATAGCATCACTTAATTTCACAAGTGGAAGTCCTGGTATAACAGCCGGTTGTTCATCAGAAAAATCAATACATGACACATCTTCGGTGATAAAATTACAGTCATGAAAGCTGATGCTTAAACTAGATTTACCAGATCCAGAAAGGCCAGAGAATAATATTGCTTGATTGTCTACCTCAATTGCGCTCGAATGAAAAACAAGCTTTTTTTTCTGATATAAACAAAATCCTAGGATGATATTAATAATTGATTTTGCTATATCGCTATCACTAACTTTTTTTGAAAAACGAAAAAAAGATATTTCATTACCTCTTTTAATGTTAAAAATTCCTATATCCTTTCTAGTTAAAATACCTTCTTCCAAGTCAATTTTGTCATTAACGCTTTGGTTTATATTTTTAGAGAACTGTTCTCTTATTAAGATATCATTAGTTTCTTTAATTTTGGATTCATTCAAGAAAGGAAAGCGGATTACTGAGACTATCTGAAGATTGTATATATGATAAGAATAAAAAGATGTTATGGATTTAAGAGCTTTCGCCGATAGGGTTGCCCTGGAAAGACACACCATCAGAAAAGCCGTTAAACTTAGCTTCTTTGATTAGATCTTTTGCATCTCCAAGTTCAGATACAACAGGTTTTGACCAAGATGTCTTTAAATTTTTACTCATGATATGAATTATACATAATTTTTTATTTTTTTAAAAACTTTTATAAATTGAAATTATTATTTTTCATCCACACATCAAGACTATAAATATTAAAGAAAATAACATAAAGACTATCCTTTGAATTAGAGTCCATTTTTTTCTTTAACTTTTCTAAATCTATTAATTTATAAATATTTGTTTTACTTTTTCCCATCTCATTAATAATAGATCTATAATTTTCCTTTATATCTCTTTTCCCAAAAAAACTTAAGTTACCTTTCGAGTTTCTTGCATATACTTTTGTGGGAAGAATATCTTTTAATGCTTCTCGATAATAATACCTTGTAACACCATTCTTCATTTTCATATCTGTAGGAATATTTATTGTAAAATCTAAAATCCTTTTATCCAGAAAAGGAAACCTACAGTCTATATTCATTCTTGAGGTAATAAAATCTATTTGCTCTAAAGTATTTTCTATTACTCCTGATTTAAGAAATTTTAATTGCTCATCATACTCAGACACAAAATTATGTATATTAGATTTTTTTAAATCGACTAGTTCAGGAAGTAACCGTCTATTGATTAAATCAGAATTATCATCATACTCCAACTGAAGACTGCTGTTAAAAAAGAATTTTTTTAATGATTTCATCATAGGTTTGAGAATATTTATTTTTATTTGGTGTCTTATTGAAAAAACTAGTCCTCTCTTTTTAAGAAAGTACAACTCAACTAAAAATTTGATGAATCTTTTCTTAATAAGAAGCTCTTGAAGCTTAAATGTTCCATGAGAAATTATCTCATCTCCAAACAAACCATCAAAAAATACTGATGAATCATTTTTTACACAACGCTCATACATATTGCGATGTATGTACCCATTAACCATGGAATATGGTACGTGAAAGATATTATTATTTTTCATTTCATTTAGTGTGCTTGAAGTCTCATATGATAATGAAATATGCTCATGCACAAGTTCTGTCTCTTTTAAAACATCAGCAATAAAATTAGATTCATCAGCAATCTTAAATTCTTTTTCGTTGAGCCCCTTAAAGTGAATAGAAAATGATGATTTCTTTTCAGCTACTTTATGTCTACTTATCAATGTTGCAATTGAGGAAGAATCTAATCCTCCACTTAGCGAAGTGCAAATAGGGCCATTGGTATTAGAAATTTGATCATTTATTACTTGAGTGTAGATTTCATTAAATTTTGTAATTGTGTCTTTCAAATTAAAACGGTGTTTAGACTCTCCAAGAAGTTTATTGAACTCGATTGAACTTTTATCCTCTTTTTTGAAAGTAATAAGCTGTCCACCATTTAATTTATATATATCTTTAAAAAAAGTTTCATTATTTTTTGAGAATGATGAAAATATAAAATTGACTAGTTTTGATTTGTTTAATTCCTTTTGAATTCCTAAATCAAAAATTGGGGCTAACTCTGAGCAAATTATCAGGATATTTTCATCTTCATAATAATGTAAGGGTCTTTGGCCAAAGAAATCCCTTCCTACTACGACCTCTTTTGTGATTGTATTAACAATAATAAATGAAAAAGGTCCCTCTAAAATTGAAAAGCCATCTATTCCCAATTCTTTATAAACATTAAATATTAGTTCTTCATCATTATAAAAATTTTTATTATCTCCCAATGCCTGTAATATGGTTTTCTTATTATCAATTCTTGAATCTGCTATTACATAGAATTCGTCTTGCTCAAAAATAAATTCATTTTTTTGACTTGATAAAAAAAGATCTATATTTTCATAGTTTTCGAATATCGTTGTCTTTTGACCTCTTTCCTCAATTCTGTTTGAGAAATCTTTAATTTGCTTCAATATAGGACTTTTGGTTTGGTCTTTATGAAAAATTAAACCTATTCCGTTCATTTGAACTCAAGTACTCTATTATAGTTTTTTGATTTTCCCTCAAAGTATTCTTTCCCATCATGCTCAACCCATGCATGTGAGCTAAACTTATCAGATTCATAAATTACGCCAATAAAAAGTGATGCTTTTTCATTGATCTTTTTGAAAGACTTAAAAAGAGCAATAGAAATAATTAAGCAGCTTTTAATTCTTAAAAAAAGTGAGATTGTACTGAGAATCTTTGGAAGATGCTTTGGATTAATAGAATTATTTTTAATCGGTTTAATTATTACTTTTGTTTCATTTAGTATACTTTTAAAGTCAGACAGGTAAAAAACTAGTGTCAGCTTAACGAGGTAAAAGTATATATAAAAGGTTATTGGAATGTAGGAAAAGATTTTACCGATTTTTGATAACTTCATTAAGTAAGCCCTTTTCAATTGCGTCATTAAGAAAAATATTTAAATCATTTTCCAAAACAACCTCATCCTCATCAAAAACATCGATAAGTTTCTTAAGAATGTCTTTTTCAGATTTTTTACCCTCCTGTATAAGCTCCCAGATAAAAACACCGGAGCCCTTTATTTGTAAATACTTTCCTGAATCAATATTCAAGACTATTATTTCATTTTCTATTTTTGAAGAAGCTAAATTTGAGGAAATATCAAAATATAAATTTCTTTTACTCATATCACTAATAATGAGAAATTTTACCATTCATCATAGACTTTTTGATTGAAAAATCTAAAAGTTTGACGCCTAAGATGAGGAAAAAAATTGCTTGTAAGGATAAATTAAAGAAGATTTCATTCATAGAAAAGAACGAAATATCTTTAATAGAAAATAAAGATCTTAAAGCTTCAAGAATATTAAATATAGGAATGAAATGATAAATGAGTGTTAGGTTTTCAGTGATTATTTGAGGTGGATAAAATACTCCACCTAAAAATATCGAAATCATATTATGAAAAATTGAAACCCAAGACCCCCTGAAGAATAAAATAGTAATCGAGCAGGCTATAAGAGAGATACCAGAAAAAATAATAATAGATAGCATTATTGTCACCACAAAAAATAGAAAGCTTTGTAAAGAAAAATTTCCAATAGAATCAATACCTAAATAGAGGATGAAAAAATAAATTATCATTTTCGTGATAGCTAGGAAAATTGGGAATGAGAACGAATATAAAAAAATACTTAGGTTACTTATGGGAAGAATAAATATCTCTTCAAGAATACCAATTTTTTTATATTCCTCAATTTGAAGGGCTGAGTAAGAAATAATCGTATTAGAAAAATCTAAGATAAAGATACCGATTAGGAAATAACCGAAAAAATTGTTGAATACATAATTTTCTGGATTTTCAATGCTAATTCCAACAAATTTTGAGATAAAAAAAATAACTAGTAACTGAAAGAAAATCTCTGTGAATAAAATTATGAATCTTAGAGGGTAGCTTTTAGCAATGTATAAGTCTTTTTTAAATGTGACAAAAACTTTAAAAAAAATACTCATTCACTTTGCCATTAAAAATTTATTATCCTTGAGATTTTCTCTTAGGACAATTTTTGATGATTTATCTTCCAAAATTAGACACCTAGAAGCCATTTTTAAACAATCCGTTACGCTATGAGATGAAATAATGCATGCCCTTCCAGCACTATCATTAATTTCATCTTTAAGAAGATCAAGAAAAAAGGATTTAGTTTCTGTATCAAGTGAATCAGTTGGCTCATCAAGTAGCAGTAATCTTGGTTTATGCATGAAGGCACGCATAATTGATAATTTTTTCTTTTCTCCTGAAGACAAATCCATAACTTTTTTATTGAGGATGCCTTCTGGAAGCTTAATTTTTTCAGCAAAATTACTTATTAGTATTGTGCTTTCCTTAAGTGATAAGTCTCTCATCATTAAAAAATATTTAAGATTCTCAAAAGCAGTTAATCTTAAAAAAAAAGATCTATCATTTGATGAAATATAACCTATGTCATTAAGTTTGTTTCGGCTATGAGGTTTTAAGGTAACATTCCCACTATCTTGGAGAATAAATCCAGCTATAATCTTTATTAAGGTTGTCTTTCCAGATCCATTTTTACCCATTAAGAATAGAATATCTGAATTGAATAAATTAAAGTCTATATTTAATAAAATATCTTTACCCTTAAATCTTTTACTAAGATTCTTTACTTCTAGAAGAGTATTCTTTTTCATGATTGATAATTTGGAGTATTCTCCTTACCCTAAAGTTGTCATTCCTGAATCTTTTTTTAAAAATAAGGTTAATTATGATTACTATATACTTTTTGAAAGTATTTAGGATATTGTAAATCTTTTTGATAATACTTTTCATAAAATTTTTATTCCAATGAGCCTTAGGATTATAAAGGAGTACTCTCTTAATTCGAGAAAAGAAATCTTTATTGAATAACTTAAGTGATGAATTTGTAGATGTATTTAACATAAGCAAATCAACAAATTCATCTAGGAACTCATTATTAAAAGTCTTATTGCTGGATTTTTTTATTAAAAAGCGATTATGCAGATCATATTCTGCCAAAATTAATAGAAAGATCTCAAGCTCTTCTTTTAAGTTTAATGTTTTTGAGAGTGACTTTGCTTTTTCAATGCTAAAATCTTCGATTTTAAAGATTTGTAAAATATCATCTATAACTTGGATGCCAACATCTAAACCTTGTTTCGTTGTTGCATGGAATATGAGATGAAGCAAAAGTAGTTCAGGAGAAGTAAGTCTATTATTGATACTATGAGATTTATATTCTTTGATATTATCTAGAATTAATTTAGCAAAATGATAGTTATCAGAATTTGCAATACGAAAGTGAATTTCCAAACATGTACCGTTTCTGTTAAATAATTGAGGAAGATCATAACCCTCTAAATTTTTAAAATCATATTGCTCATGTAATCTGCTTTTGAAGAAAAATCCAGCTGTATTTGCTGCTTTTACTGACTTTTCTAGATCTTTGGAATTAACTAGAATATCTATATCACGAATATTCCTTGTAAAATATTTATTTAATAAATTTAGATGCACCCCTTTTAAAGGTGTGTAAGAAATTTTACTTGAATTAAAAATTTGGGAGAGTCTTTTATAGTCACCCATAATTTTTTGATTATTTAAAGCTCTCAGCTGAGAGTATCTTAATAAAATCTTAAATTGTCTTTCTGTAATCCTTTCTTTCAATTTATTTTCAATAAGCCAATCAAGGAGTCTGTTTTCAATTCTCCCAAAGATAAAAATGTCTATCAAGAAATCAAGCTCCTTATTTTTAAGTGACAAAAATCTTTCAGAAGTTAGTTTCCCTGATAAAAGACTAAAAACAATTTGAATGACATTCTTAGAAAGGGTCATTAGTGAGCTTTATGCTTAAAAAGTGAAATTGGGGTTAACAATAAAATCTTAATATCTTTCCATAGGCTCCAAGATTCAACATATTTAATGTCTTCATTGACTCTTTTAATCATTAAATCTAGGGAATCAGTCTCACCTCTGTACCCTCTGATTTGAGCCAACCCTGTGAGACCAGGTTTTGCTTTAAATCTAAATTTATAATTTTTAATCTTGCTTGCATATTCTTTATTATGGATCACTGCATGAGGTCTTGGGCCTACAAGTGACATCTCACCTGAAAAAATATTCATGAGTTGTGGTAACTCATCAATGGATAATTTCCTTAAAATCTTTCCGATTTTCGTTACCCTTGGGTCATCTTTTTTAGCTTGAGGGAATAATTCAGATTCATGTACATACATTGTACGGAACTTATAAATAATAAAAATTTTTCCATTTTGGCCATTCCTTTCTTGCTTAAATAATACCGGGCCTTTTGAATCTATTTTTATAAGTAAAGAGATTAATAATAAAAATGGAGATAGAGTAATTATAAATAAAATACATGCAAAAAAATCAAAGAATCTTTTGATAAGTTTACTTAAAGGATTGGATTCAAATGAATTTTTTGTAACCAAAACAGAGTGCTTATCGATAAAAAAAGTTTCATTAGCTTCATAAAATCTTATCCGCTCTTGATTTGAAACTAAATAAACATCAATATTTGTGTGCTTTGCTTTATTGACGACAAGCTCAACAAAATTATGATTTCTATAATCTAGGTTTATAAAAATCTTAGATATGTTTATCGATTTTATAAGATTTTGTAAATCATTTATTTCTTTTTCATTCAGTAATTTAGCAACGACATATCTATCTGATATTTTAGTGTCCTTAAAAGAAGAAATTAAAATTACTTGCTCTTTTTTAAGATTAAATTCTTTGAAAGATATGAAAATAAGTAAATTATTAAATACTCCACATATTAAAAAATAAGAAACGCTTAGGTTATTAAGATTAAAAAATATTTCTGAATTGAAATAATCGAAAATTAGATACAGGGTGAACCAGGAAAAAAGGGCTCTTATTGAATTTTGGATGTTAAATTTTATTGAGGAGACTCTCAAAAGTATTTGAAGTATAAAAATACAAAATAATGCAGTAAAAAATCCAATTATAATAAAATAAGTCTTATTATCAGCTTCTGGAAATAGAAATAAAATTAATATGACTGACGAAAAGCTAAGCTGTATCCAAAATCTAAACAAAAATATATTTTTCTGCATTCTACTAATTTAATTTTTAAAAAAATATTCCATGGAAACGGATGTTTTGATTGAGAATTTATCATCCTGAAATGGATTATTATCATCTATATTTGTAATAAGCCTAAGTAAAAACCTATCATTAAAATTTTTGCTATAGTCTATGATAAATGAATTAACCTTAAAATTATTTTCAAAGATATAATTTTTTTCGCTGTTATTTTTATTAATGTCTGCTTTTAAAAACTTGAATTTAAGACTATTTTCATTTGAAAAAACTTTAGAATAAGAGATGCTTAATGCTGAGGAATCTGCATCAATAGATGCTCCTATAGGCATGTTTAAGTATCTCCAACCATCAAGGTATAGAAAATGATTATATGAATAGTTAGGTCTATTTTTTGTTTCGGTGTTTGTATAATCAATATTAAAAATTGCTCTATCAGGATTTTTAAATATTTTTGTCGCGCCTAGATTATATATAATCCTTGACGGCAAATATCCTGCTTCATCTTGACCAGAGATTTGGGTATAGAGAACATAATCATTTATTCCATTTGGGAAAAGATTTAATTCTAAGGTTGCCATTTGGTTCCCGGGTTCACTTTCTCTTTTTATTCCTGAATCATTCCGATTATCCCTCCCAATAATTAAATTTATTAATGATTCAAGGCTTTCTGGCCTACCCCGTCCTCCATATTGAGCGGTCCTTGATACTGACCAAGAAAACTTATTGGAAGGATAAAATCTTGCTTTAAAACCAAGAAATTTTGCATTTGGGATTGATCTATCATCCTCAAGTTTTCCTAGTAAAAACTTATAATTGACTGGACCAAGGAAAGATAGCCAGTCTATTTTATGAGGTATTAAGTTTTCAATAGTTGCTGAGGGAAAAGGCCTTGATGCGTTTGAGAGTGCCAAGCTAGTTTCGGGGGAGAATGACCACCAATGGCTCATCTTCCCAACTGTGAAAGATTTGTTGTCTCTAAATATTGAAAAATAGGAATCATCATAAACATATTTATTATCTAATCTTCTTATTTTTAGTCTTGCTGATTTATTTTTGTTAAATGTTTCAAGATTAATGAAAGAATGGTCGTGTTTATAAAGCCTTTCAGAGCTATCTTGAAAATATAAGTCGTTCGAATGTGTCTGATATCCAATTGAAATTTTCGAGTTTAGTGCCTTCTTATTCAAAAATTTTAAGATCTCCTCAGTTTCTTCACATTTTGACAGCAATACAGAGTCATACACTCTTGATAATGGGTATGGATAAATAGAACTATTAAGAGTTATATCCTCACATTCACCAATAACTTTATAAATAATTTCTTCAGTATGCTTGTTTTCAACGAAAGCATTAGAATGTAAATTAAATGAGCAAGATAAACTTAGTACAAATAAAAAAAATCTATTCATGGTTAAGATTATATTAGATTGAAAGTAATTTTTTTGAAATATGTAAAAAATATGTACATTTTTTTCCTGCCAAAGTAAAATAAAAAATTCGTTATCCTTAAAAAAATTTTTTAATGAAAAAATTACTTTTTGTTCACATCCCAAAATCTGGTGGAACCACCATCAGATATTGGCTGAGTGCAAATTATCAATTTAATCATAGCCCCATATATCTTTTTGAGCATCAAGACAAACGAGCTGATGAAAAAAGGTTACTAAAGTTAAAAACCTTTGATGATTCTCATATCATTGAAGGTGGGCACTATGTAAACTCAAATTTTAAGAAAGGACTTTTTGGATCTGATTTGTCTAAATTAAACTTTGAAGAAAGATTTCCTGATTATAAACTGATTACGTTTATGAGAGATCCTCTTGAAAGAGCAATTTCACTTTATAAACACTTAATCGGATTCAGTAATTTAAAGAATCTTAGAACAAAAAGAATAATGGCTATGTTTTTAAGAGGCTGGTTTTATAGGAGAAGCTACAAATATAATTTGCGAGAAATGCTTAAAGAAAAAATGCAAGACTATAAAGATATAAATACTTTTTTGTTACATTTTGATTGTGGTATTTCTGACAAATATTTTCCTTCCTCATTAACGGATTCAAATTATATGAGAATAATTGATGAAAGATATTTTTTTGTGGGGACAACTGAAAATATTGAACTCTCACTAAAAGAATTTTCTAAAATGATGCCTTGTGTTGAAAACTTGAAGCCAATAAATAGAAAGAATATATCTACCAAAAATTTTAAAAAAAATCTTGTTGCGGGATCTGTTAAAGATTCGACAGTAGAATTATTTAAAAAAAAGTATGAACTTGATTATAAAATATACGATTATATTAACTCAAAATTTTACAGTCACAAAAATTGATAATGAGCGAACCACTTAAATTTAATATACTTGATACGGACGTCTATTTTCCTTCAAGGGATGATTTTAATTATTTAATAACAAATATAAATGAAAATAAAAACAAATATATAGTTATAACAAACACACATGGAGTATATTTAGGGCAAGTAACAAAAGAAATGAGAGATGCGAATAAATTTTCATATATGTGCGTATCAGATAGTTACGTTCTCAATTATTGTGCTTATTTCTTATATGGCAAAAAAGCTGAAAAAGTTTTTTTAGGTTCAAAAATAATGACGGAAATTTGTGAAATCGCAGAAAACAAAGGAAATTTAAGTATTGGTTTGTTCGGATCAACTCAAAAAAATATTAAAATGCTGAAGAAGAACCTACTTATTAAATATCCTAAATTAAATATTTCATATGATTATTCACCTCCTTTTAGAGAGCTGACATTGGAAGAAAATCAAAAAATTATTAAAGATATTAATGAGTCACAGGTTGATATTCTTTTTGTTGGTTTAGGTTGCCCTAAGCAAGAAATATGGATGTTAAAAAATTCTAAACATATTAATTGTCTATCTTTGGGTGTTGGAGCTGCATTTGATTTTATTGCGTATCCACGCAAAGAAATACCTAATTTCATTCATTTTATTGGTTTGGGTTGGTTTTTTAGACTATTTTTTTCTCCAAAAAGACTATTTAAGCGATATATTATTTTTGGTTCTTTATTTATTATAAAGTTACTTAAACAAAAAATTAATCATTTGAGAATTTAAAAATGTTATCTATTGAGTTGAATGAATTAAATAAAAATTGGATTGATTTCTATGTTGGCCAAGGCAAGCTTCCTATGTTCAAATCTATTTTTGAAGAAAATAATTTAATTATTACTAAATCAGAATCGAAATATGAACAACTTGAGCCATGGATACAATGGCCATCATTTTATAGTGGCCAGCCATTCACCGATCATAAATGTTTCCATATCGGAGATTTTTATAAGAACAAAACTGATTCAATCTATGAAGATATCCAAAAAAAGAATTTATCTGTTCTAGCTATAAGTCCTATGAATTGTTATTTCAGTGAAAAAAATAATTCTTTCTTTTTACCAGATCCATGGGAGGAGTTTGAAATTAAAGGAAATAGCTTTTTGAAGACAGTTTTTAAATCTATATGTAAGAAAGTTAATTCAAATGCAACCGGTAATCTAGGTACTTATGATTATTTAAAGATTTTATGTGGATTTTTTGTATATGCAAGATTTAAGAATTATCCAAAGTATCTTAAATTAGCCCTAAGATCTTTAAAATATAAATGGTATCAGGCGATATTTTTGGATGTTCTTCTTGTTGATATCTTCATAAATTTAAACAGAAAAAATTATTTTGCTTACTCGTCTATTTTTTTAAATGCTGGTGCTCATATTCAGCACCATCATCTTTATGATTCGGATTGTTACCATGGAGAAAATATTAATCCTGAATCATATTCGAGAGCATCTTCAACAAATGTTGATCCGATATATGAAGTATTAAGTTGCTATGATGATCTCCTAAAAGATTTAATTAAATTATCAGAAAAATTTATGGTTACAACAGGCTTGAGTCAAATTGAAAATCCCTCCCCTTATCATCAATATAGATTCAGAGATTTTGATAAGTTTTTAAATACATTTGAGATAAAGTGTGAAAATGTAATTCCTCGAATGAGCAGAGACTTTACAATTTTTTGTAAAAATAAAAAACAGCTAGAAGAAAATACTGAAATTCTTAAAAATATTTATATCGATAATAATAAATTATTTAAATTAGATATTGATGAAGAAAATTGTTCAATCTTTGCAAAAATCGCTTGGAGTGGTGCTAAAGATAGTTTTAAAAGAGTTAGATGTAAAGAAAAATATTTCAACCTCCTCGATGAGGTTGCCTTAGTTTCAATAGAAAATTCAATTCATTCATCATGCGGTTGGCACTTAAGAAATTTTAGGTCCGATGATGAATTCAATGAAGAAATAAATATTTGGGATCTTAAAGAAGTCATACTGTCTAATATTTAACGATTAATGATTTATATTCTGTTACTTTGATATATTTATATTTTGATATTTTTTAAAGGTCTTCCTGTCAAAACAAATGCCAAAGAAACATATAAAATAAAAGATTGGACTGAAAGAGGTATTATTTAAAACATTTGGTAAAAGTATGCATATTAAAAAGATAGATATCTCAGAAATCTTAGCATTCTCTGGTAAAAGGTTTTTACAAGCAACATAATTAATGAAATTATAAAAAATGAATGTAAATATTCCATACCCTAGTAATATTCCTGCATAGCCGTTAAGAGATCTTGGGTTATTTTCAATAAGAAAAAAATTTATGCTGTAATCAATATTCCAATCTCTGCCTCCACCAAAGAATGGGTGTTCTAGGAATTTTGTGTACATATACTCAAAATTTAATCTTCCTCCATAATAGTGGTATGCAAGTTCAGATCCTGATGCTGCGGCTAGAAAAGAGGAAATCTTTTCACCCAAAAAACTAACATTTACATATGCAATAGCTCCCAAGAAAAAACAAGAAAACAAAATGAGATAATTATTTTTAATGTAGTAATTAAAAAATATTAAATGTAAAAAAAGAAATATATACCCTCCCGTTGACTGTGTAGCCAATAAAGACATGTAAAAAACTGCCACTATTTTATTTGATAGTTTGACATTATTGGCTTTTAAGATTTCATAAATAATAAGGCCAAAAAAAAGTAAGTATGCATAAATAGCTGGCTCCCAAAAAGGACCAAAAAATCTTTGAGAGTCCTGTTCAAAATTAAAAAAAATAAAGCTATACCTTCCACCACCTGTTCTTACTTCATATAAATATGCAACATCTGCTAAATAATCAATAAGAAGGTCTCCAAGAAGCAAAGAAAATAAACCAAAGAAAATATAAAATATTAAACTAATTACACTTAATCCATACAAAACTCTTAAGTAAATAAAAAGTATTCTTGCTCCAGCAGCTTTAATAACTAAATATGTTGAAAAAATGCAAATTAGTACTCCAATGTCTTTTTCTAAAGAAGATGAAGAAATAACTTGGACTGCTAATGAGATAAGGAGTAGAGAAAAAAAGATAATAAAGTAAGTATTGAGCTCAATTTTACTAGTTTTTCTAAAATAATAGATTATGCTGAAAAAAAAATAGGTTAATGTAAGAGCAAATTTATTCATAACAATAAAAAGGGGAGAATAAAAGGTAAAAAACCAAAAAAATAATACGAATACACTTGTTGTCCCTTCATAAGGACCTCTATTAAGACTTAATTTATTTGCTGTAGCCATAATTCGTTAAGAATTTAATGTACTGAAAATCAATCAAGAAATAAATAAGACTTAAAATAATTATCAAAGTAATTGGATTGAAAAATCCAGTAAAAGATAAAAGAAAAATAAGTATTATCATTATAAAAATAGAAATTAAAGTAAATTTTAATGCGTCTCTAGAATATCCAGCTAAATGGATTAGTGTTTGACTCCTCGGTATGATTATTGAGGTAGCAGTCCTGAAAAATAAAAAAATAAGAAATAGACAACAAGCCGAAATAAAAAGATTAACTTCAAAATAATCCTTTAAATCATTTTTAAAAAAAATAATCAAATAAATAAAGAAACCAGATGCGGCAAGCGTCAAAACATGTATCCTAAAAAGATTGTCTCTGTAGTTTCTATAGAAAGATGGCAGCTTGGACTTTCGATCAATTATCTTTTTAAAATCAATCCTTATCGATTGCTCATACATATATGGAATAATCCCCGCAAACTCGATCAAATACAATGAAAGGCCTATTACAGCAGTTATGTTTGGATCAAAAAACTGTATAGATATAAATAATGTAATTAAACTTGGAGAATTATAGATAACTGAAGTGATACTTTCTTCTAAAATCTTACGATCTTTTATATAGGAATAATTAAAAGTACTAAGATGCTTATCTCCTTTTTCTCTTAAAAGTACAAGAAAAAAGAAACATACCAGTAAGTTTAATATCCATCCAACAGAAAAACAAAAGATTAAATTCTCTAGATTTAATAAATTATTGAAGTAAAAAAAGAGAACTGAGAACAATATAGACAGATTGGCAATAAAGCCAGTAGAAAGACCTGAAAGAAAATCATATCTAATTACTTGAAAATAGTGCTGAAATGTAAAACTAATTGAAATACTGCAAAACCAAAATAGACTCATAATTTTTATAAAGTCGGAGGTGATATAGATAAGATTGAAAGATTCCATCACATGCCAGAACAAAAAAATTACAAAAGAGAACAAAAATGTACCTATGAGGCAAATTCCAAGATGCTTATAAAAGAATGTTTTTTGATTTTCCTTAAGGATTAGATTGAAGAAATATTGTCCTCCGAAAAGAGTCTTAAAAAAAGGTGTAAAAAGATAAACTACTTTCCTTACTAAAAAAAAAAATTGCGATACTTTCAGCAGGGACTAATAAAATAAAAAAAGAAACAGTAAGCATAATAAAAACACCTAGAAACTTAAATACAGCTCTAAATAAGAAGTTATTATTAAAATTTATGTTAAATATCATAATCAAAATCTTTTATTATTTTTTTATATTTCTTAGAAATAAATCTCTTTGACCATGGGCCATACAAATGCTTAAGGTCTCCAGAGGAATTGATTTTCCCATTTGCATTTGATTTTTGTGTCTTAACCCTGAGGTCAATCCTTTGATCATCAAAAAATTTTTGTAAATCATCCTGTAAATATTCCATTCTAATAAAGTTATCAATTACATTCTTTCCTCTAAAAAAGAAATGATACGTATAAGGTTTATAGAAAAATAATAAAAATATATTAAAAGTAAATTTATTTTCAAAGGAAAAAAAGTATTGTGTAATTGTTCTTAAAGGGTTATTTAAAAAATATTTTACTAAAGAAATATTATTATTTTTTCTTTGCTCATATAGCAAAAATCTTTGATATCTATAAAAAGATATTGCATGTATGAAAGGATTTCTAATTGAAGTTATTATCTTAAATTCGTTAAGTTGCTCTTCTCTTTCAAATAATCTTGCAATTTCAAAAAGCTTCGCATGAGGATTATTCAATTTACTTCGCTTGAGAATATATTCTTCTTTAATCCTAAATTCACTATCCCTATTATCAAAGCATATAAACTCGTCACCAACCTGCATCTGTTGAAAGTCAATATACTGTTTATTTTTTTTTAAGAATCTTATAATGGCACTAGATCCAGTCTTTTGTGTCCTCACATAAATAAATTTATTCTTAAAATCAATAAACATTACAAAAGTGGAAATTTATAATTAAATCGCTCAATAATATGTTTTTCATTTTGATAAACAAGATCAATACATTCCTCATCATAGAGATTCTTTATATAGCTTGATGTATCTTTGTGCTTATTTAGAAAATTTATCTTTGCTTTTAACCCAAATTCCTTTTTAATAATCTGAAAATCTTTCTCTAAAGATTCAAATCTTAAAAGATAATTAAAGTCATCCAGATTTTCTCCCAAAAATTTTTTTTGTCCCTTATAAAAATTCTTTAAAAAAATCTTAAATATCTTTCCATTATTAGGTTTCATAAAAATTGATTTTAAGAGGGCTAATCTTCTTCTGTTATTTAATTTAAAGAAATTTTTAAATAACTTCTTTACTATTACTTCTTCATATAAAAATCTTGAAATTGCATGTGAGTATGGATTCCTAACAATTGAAAATTTAAAAAAATTCTCAAATTCATCATCCCTAAATAATTCTTTTACCTCATGAAGTGAAAGGTGAAATTTTTTTGGAAAACTGAGACTTTTTTTTGATGACGAATCTTCTGTTAAAGCAAGCATTGAATTTGAAATCAAAAAACCCCCATGAGTTAGAATTCTTTGTCCCCTAGTTTCCTCTTTCCAAACTGTTCTCATAAGTGATGTTGAGGCTACTTTTGTTGATCTAACAAAAACATATTTCTTTTTAAAGTTAATTAGCATTCGGATTCTCTCTTGAAGCAATTATTTCAACGCAATTTTTGACATTATCTAAACAGTTATTGTACTCATCTAAATTCTTTAATTTAAAAGGATCGTAGAGTGCAAAGCTTCGATCATAAGTATTGATAAGTTTAATATTTTGGTTTTTAAAATTTTTTTTTAAAAAGAGAAATACAAAAGAATCTAAAGCGAAAATCTTATCCGATTTTGATAAAAGATTATAAGAAACTTTTCTAGGTTGATGATCGGTGTCTTGGATGCCATTGGTTTTTAGATAATCTTGAGATCGAGGATCCATATTCATTGCAAGAAAATCATTTATGCCAGCTGATTTTGAAATAACATTATCAATATTTAAATTATTAAAAATTTTTTCTGCAACAGGGCTTCTACAATAATTTGAGATGCAAATAAATAAATACTTAGTCATTCCCAATATTGTCAATTTGATTAAAAAAACTGGCAAATGGAAAAATCTGACTAAAAAATCTATTCCATTTAGTAACTGCTGACGAGGAAGCATAAATTATATCTTTTGGTCTTAAAAAAACCTCATTTGCTAACAAAAATTTCTCGGGTGTTGAGAGGTCAATTTTATAGATTACTGGACCGAAATCTTCTTCTCTAATTATATAAATATGATTTGCATTAGAGAATCGTGGATCTAGACCTCTGGATGATCCAATTGCATCTGTGAGGGATATTTTCTCAATACCGATTATGATGCTTTGAGGAGTAAGAACTTCACCAAGAAGATATGCCTTTCTAGATTCATTAAATTCAGTCACAGTGATATCAATTTGAGGATCAACAAATTCTCTTGAGAGCTTTTCTGTTATAAGGTTTCTAGTCTCATCAATAGTTAGACCTTCCACGTAAACCAAACCAGCATAAGGGAAAAAAATTGATCCATCGCTATTGACAGTTCTTGCAGTCTGTGGATTTGATAAACCTGGACCTAAGCCAGTCATTGGAAAAATATCTTCAAGACCCCAAACCACAAAATTAAGAATATCTCCAGGGCTAATAAAATATGAAAATTCATTATTCATTTTCTTTACTGAAGAGCTGTCTAAATCGATTACAGGTATAAAAGTATCTTTTTCATCAAAATAAACATTATTACCACCAAAAAAATCTGGCTTTGGTTCTTGCATACCTGGAACAAGAGTACAAGAAGTAATAAGGAAAAGAGATAAACAATGGGAAAGTGTTTTTTTAGATAATTTATAGTTATTATTCATATTTATAATCATAAGAGTAATAATTATATGAGTAATCATCCATGTAATAATAGCTTCCAAATTGCTTTTCAAAGTCATTGTAAATGAATGCATCAATTTTTAATTCTAAATCACTAAAAATTCCTTGTGTGAGATCTAAGTCTCTTGTTTTAGATATATCATGCCTTACAACACATACTGTTAAATCAGATTTTGCAGATAGGTTTAATGCATCAGGCAATGCATTAGCTGGTGGAGTATCAAATATAATAAAATCAAAATATTGTTTGGCATCGTTTAGAAATTTAGCAAAAAGTTCTGATTCTATTAATGAAATTGTATTTATACTTCCTTTTTTAGCCCTTGGAATAAAATAGAAAGTTTCACTTAACTTATTATTTTCTATATTGCCAAAGTCACTAAAGACTTTATTAGAATCCTGTGTTTCCATTTTAAAGAATTTATGAAGATTACCTTTTCGATTATCCATATCTATTAAAAGAGTTTTAAATCCGTTTTGACTCATTGCAAGAGAAAGAAGTTTACATACTGTAGATTTCCCAATTGATGACGCAGAACCAATAACATTTATAACTCCTGCTTGATTTGCTTCATTATCTCTCATGTTTTTTAGGGCTAATGACACATTTGAAGAAATGTTTAAGATATTATCTTCCAGTTGAGAGTTAAATGTTAATTTATCCAAACCCTCCAATCGTTGAACAATTCCAAACATTTTTGAATTCGTATATCTGTCTGTTACCTCAGATGGATATTTAAATTTTCTGTTAAAAATAACTCTAAAAATATAGTAAAGAATGCTTAAAATCACACTCAGCATAATCCCATAAATTATAAAAGAAGACTTCAGTGGGAATATTTTTGAGTCAAGATATGCAGAATCTATGACCTCCACACTTCCAGTCGTAGATGCTTTGAGTATAGATATTTCAATTCTTTTAGTAAGTAACTGTTCATAAATGCTTTTATTTATTTGAACTTTGCCAAAAAGATTTATATATTCTTGCTGCGTTTTGGGTAAATCCTTAATCTTCTCATTTATTTCATCTAGTTGAAGTTGGAGCTCTTTCTCCTGCTTGTTAAGAGAAATAATCTGAACATTATTTTGGTTAAATTTTGATTCAAGTTCGACTTTTTTAATTCTAATTGATCTAATTTTTTCGTTTATAACTGCTAATTCATTTATAAATCCTTCATTCTCGACATCGACATTTAATGTTCCGTAGAGGCTCTGAAAATTATTAAGCTCAAGTTCGGATTGAGCCAATTCATCTCCAATTGAATCTAATTGTTCTTCAATAAAGAAGAGTGAATTATCAGCTTCTTGTAAAGACTCACTTTTATCATTAGAAATAAAGATACTATTTGATGTATCTATTAATTTCTTTCCAAAAATAACATCACTTGTTAATGTAGAAATGTTTAACAGGTTACCCTGCTCCCAAGAATATCTTGATACAACATTTGGTTCAACTTGTATCGAATCATAAACAAATTTTTTGAGTACTCGGGGGTTCTTAAAAACTATTTTTAAAGTTGTTTCAGTTTTTAAATCTTCAATTATAAAAAAGCCATCCTCATAGAATATCTTTTCTCCAAATTCGTTAACACTTGAAATTAGATTTGACTCGCTATCAAAAACAGAAAAATTATTTAAGTTATTCTTTTTTACATATAAGACTAAATCTGTATTATCCTCAGATAAAGAGTTTCTTTTGAAATTGTTAAAACCAAAATTGTAATCAGAGATTTTTATGAAGTCTTCTTTTCTATCTAAAAAAGTTTCTTGATCAAAAATTGAAATATCCAACTGAAGTATTTTAACTAGTTCAAGTATATTTGAATTAGATTTATAAATTGTAATTTGCTCATCTAGAATTATCGATCCAGATGAAAAAGGATCGCTAAAGTCAAGGCCTAATTCTTCATTGGCTGGATTAATTTCTATTACACTATTTATCTTATAAATCTTTGGCGTATATAGATATATTAAAATTGTACTAGATAGAACAACAAAAAAGATTGCTAAAAAATGGTAAAGATAAAGGAAAATATTTCTTAAAAGACCAGAAAAATTTATGTCAATATCAGCAGTGCTTTGTGTATCCATTCTTATATTTAAAGTTTACCCTCTTCTCTCATTTTTTTTCTTATCTTAGTTGCACTTATGTCAGTTATAGATTTTTCAAAAACTTCTTCATCAAATGCATAACCAACTCCTCTCCCATAAGTAATGTTAACTATATTAGGTACTAGCATTATTTCATAATCAATACCCCTTTTAAAATTATCTTTGTCTAGGGCTTCCTCGATATTATTGCAAACATCATCCCAATTAAATGGATTGTCGTCTTGATCTTTTCCACCTGATGAACCTTGAACATCTCTAACTTGTATTATGACTTGTCCTGTTTTAGCAATGCATCTCTTAAAAAGTTCTTGGTGGCCATCATGCCAAGGCTGCCATCTTCCAAGCATTTGCACTGTTGGTTTTTTCCAATCAAACATCTTTTAATATCTCTGATGCTATAATTTTATGATTTTTATCATTCCACTCAGTAATATGAAAATCGCAATCTATTGGCTTTACAAATATTTTGTTTGTATCTTCAAATCTTCCTTCTGATATAGTGTCCATCCAGATTGTAATATCTGCATTAAATTCATCTCTTGTTTCTTTTGTAGGACAAACAAAATCACAAATTACAATTCTGTCATTTTGTTTTTCGAAATCTGCAAATGTCCTCATTCTCTGTGACTGACGTTTTCTTCCTTTATCTGAAAAATCCCAATCATTAGCCATTTCTCTAACCTTATCTGCATTATACCAAGCAGCCTTCAAAATTGGTTGAAGCCTCTCAGTTAGATAAGTTTTTCCACTCCCTGGTAATCCCATTACTAAAATTTTCATAGTCCTCCAAAAAGCAATATTATATTACACCTAAAATATAAAAGTGTTTTTTTTATACACTTATATTAATAGTATGGAGGCTGAGGCCGGAATCGAACCGGCGTTAACGGATTTGCAGTCCGCTGCATGACCACTCTGCCACCCAGCCAAAAAATCGAATTATATACCTAATTTCACTAAATCTTTTTGATTTATCACGCCAACGAGCTCATCACCTTTCATGACAGCAAGACATCCAATCTTTTTTTCTGCCATCTTTCTAAGGCAATTGGAAGCTAATTCATCCGTGGTGACAGAAATAAAATTTTTGCTCATAAGATCTTGAGCAGTCATATCAAAAAAGTAATTGGTTTTATCAATTGCTCTTCTAATATCACCATCAGTAATTAATCCAATAATTTTCTGTTTTTCTGATAACACAAAAGATATACCCATACCTTTTTCAGAAATAGTCTTGATTACATCTTTAGATAAATCTTTGTAGCTAACAATCGGTAAATCATCACCAGATAACATTACATCTTTTGCTGATAACAACAACTTTCTCCCCAAAGTTCCTCCAGGATGTGATTTAGCAAAGTCTTCAGGTTTAAAATCTTTTTTATTCATTAATGATATTGCTAGTGCATCGCCCCAAACAAGAGTTGCAGTAGCGCTTGAGGTTGGTGCTAAATCTAGAGGACATGCCTCTTTCTCAACTCTTATTAATTGATGATAATCTGAAATCTTTGAAAGCGTTGACTCATCATTCCCTGAAACTCCGATTACAGAACAACCTAATGTCTTAATGACCGGGATTGTTTTCAGAAGATCTTCGGTTTCACCGGAATAACTTATAGCAACAACAATATCTTCTCCTTGAATCATTCCCAGATCACCGTGGAAAGCTTCTGTAGAATGAATGAAAAATGAACTAGTACCTGTGCTTGATAAGGTTGCAGAAATTTTTTTGCTTATATGTCCAGATTTCCCAATTCCTGTAAAAATCAAACGTCCTTTGCAGTCACATATTATATTGACGATTTCTACAAAGCTTTCATCAATATAATCTTTGAGTCCAATCAAGGCCTCAACTTCATCATTGATAACCTGTTTTGCTATATCTACTATTTGTTTTTCTTTAGTCATTTTTTAAATGTCGATATTGTATATTGAAAACCTGTTTGAATAGTTACTAAAAGAGCAATTATAAGAACGATATCGGCAAAGAAAAGAATCATCATATTATTTATTGTAAGACCAAATAGATACAAAAGAATGGCTAACATCTGAATTGCAGTTTTTGTCTTTGCTAAAAAAGTTACTTTTGTTTTTTCAGACTGGTTATTTCTAGAGTTGATATCTCTCAAGGCTGCAACCCAAATCTCTCTCGAAATAATTACAGCAGATATAAAACCAACCAAAAAACTATTTAGATTTATGCTTAATCCAATTAAAACAAAAACTATTAATAGCTTGTCAGCTATTGGATCAAGGATTTCTCCAAGCACAGATTCAGAATTAGTTTTTCTTGCAAGATAGCCATCAAGAAAATCTGAAAATGAAGCGGTAGCGAATAACAACAACGCTATTAGATAATGACTTTCAAGATACAAAAATAAATAAATAAGGATTGCGCAAACAATTCTGGAGAACGTAATAATGTTTATTATATTTGTAATCATAGTATCTGTTTAATTTCTGATGCCATTGTCTCATTTATATTTTTGATAGTCATTAATTCATCTCTTGAGGCTTTTTTAATAGCCTTAAGACTCTTAAATTTTTTTAATAATGCCTTTTTAGTTATTGGGCCAATGCCCTTCACTGAATCAAGTGAAGAATACTTATTTGATTTGCGTATTTTTTTTCTTGATGCAGTAATTGCAAACCTATGAGATTCATCTCTCAATTCATTCAGAAGCTTAAAAGATTCTGAATGGGGATCAATTTCTAAAACTCCCTTGTTTGTATATATTGTTTCAGTAGCTCTAACTCTTCCTTTACCCTTCGCTATTCCTAAAACAAGAATTTCTTCCATATTAAAGTTTTTGAGAATTTTATTTATAAAATTTAACTGTGGCCTTCCACCATCAATTAAAATTAAGTCAGGTCTTTGACTTTCATAATATTTTAGTCTCCTTGAGATTACATGTTCCATTGATGCAACATCATTCCCAGCAATATCATTTGGAATATTGAATAGTCTGTAATCTTTTTTTGAAGCTCCACTCTCTGCAAATACAACACATGAACCAACTCCTTGCTGCATATACTGATGACTTATATCAAATGCATCTATTCTTTCTACTTTTTTTATTCCAAGCTTCATAGAAAGTTCTTTATATGCAAAAGCATATTTTTCTTTTTTGCTTAAATGATTTTTAATTATTTGGGCAGCATTGTTCTTTGCAAGTGAGACTATAGGCTTAATAAATGCATTTTGTGTTTTTGGGAAAGTGATCTTATTTGAAATATTATCTTTAATGCATTTTTTAATGAGATAAAGCTCGTCAAGAGGTGATGCAAAGAATATTTTCTTTGGTAAATTTACTTTACTTGAGTAAAAGTTAAAAACTGCTAACTCATAAAGATTATTTTTAGTTTCAAGGAAAGCATCTTTAACTATATGTGTCTTTGTTCCTCGTATTTTTCCATCTCTAATGGTTACTATGCATATTCCAGCATAGTTGTGTACTTTTTCGACAGAGAAGACATCGGCGTCGATTCCATTAGGAGTAATAGCTTGTTTTTCATTAATAACTTCAACTTGATTAATCCTATTTCTTATATGTGCTGCTTTTTCATAGCTAAGTTCATCAGAAGCTTTCTTCATAGCTTTTTTTAAATTAGAAACCAGATTTCTTTTTGAGGAGGTAAGGTAATCTTTAGACTTGTCTATATCCTCCATGTATTCTTCTTTCGATATATTGTTAGTGCATGGCGCACTGCATCTTTTCATCTGAAACTCAATACACGGTCTGGTCCTTGATTTGAAGGTTGTATCAGAACAGTTTCTTATCCTGAATATTTTCTGAATGTCTTTAATTGAGTTTTTTACTGCCCGAGAACTGATAAATGGACCAATATAGTTTTTATTAACAGAGCCTTTTGTTCTTTTGAGATAAACCCCTGGGAATTCTTGATCTAGTGAAAAAAATATATATGGATATGTTTTGTCATCTCTTAAAAGAATATTAAACTTCGGTTTATTTTCTTTTATAAGATTTTGCTCAAGCAATAGTGCCTCAACTTCATTATTAGTTATAAAAACTTCAATATGATCCGTGAGTCTTCGTATTTGGTTTGTTTTTCTGTCCTTGAGAGACCTCCCAAAATAAGAGGAAGTCCTTTTTTTTAAATTTTTTGCTTTACCAATATAAATAAGTTCTTTTTTAGAAAAAAACTTATAGACACCCGGGGATTCAGGAATATTTTTAATTTTATCTTTCAAATCTTACAATTGCTTTTTGGTATTAATTTTACCTAATTCAACACCCCATTGGTCAAATGCATTTGTATTCCAAAAAATGCTATTGAAGATAGTTTTATTTTCCCACAAGGATAATAGCTGCCCTATTGAATAAGGGGATAAATCTTTAAGCTCAATTTTAGTAGCCCCAGAAATATTTGTTTTTTTATGAATATCTGTTTCTTGCTCATTCCCTTGAACTAAGGATTCAATTTGAGCAACCATCTGTTTGTAATTGAGCTTATTGGACTGAGAACAAATAAAATATTTATTTGACTGTTTTGTTCCTTGAAATATATGTTGGAAGAATGAGTGTTGTGATTCAGGGCCATAACCACCCCATATAATTGATCCTGTTTGGTAATCAACTTTTTTGTTGTCTGAATCAATACTTTTCCCATTTGATTCCATTTCAACCTGTTGTGCAAAACTTATAAAATTCCTTAGCTTGTAGTCATAGTTGACCACAAGGGTTGTTTCTACATTTAGTAAATTATTATAAATAATATCTTGAGCTGAAAGCTGGAAAGCTGGATTATCTTGTGGGCTCTTTAAGCATGCGTCATCCATTTCCTTGCCACCCAGTAAAAAATCTTTATATCCTTTCTCTCCTTCTAATAAACATAAAACTAGATTTATAGGACTCCAAATTGAGAATCTTCCCCCTGTTGAGGAGCAAAAAGTAGCTATATTTTTTTCATGGACACCAAAATCTATGGCTTTAGATTTATTTGCAGTAATTGCGAAGGTTTTATGATGAAGATCATTACCGCAAACCTCTTTATAAGATGTTAGTGTTTCTAGTGTTCCAAAAGATTTTGACGAGATTACTAAAGCATCATCGTCTTGTATCTGTATATTAGAGTATTCATCAGAATCACTTCCTGTTATGAAAATGATATCTAAATCATACTTATTAAAAATATCATTCATGAGCGAAGGTCCAAGATTCGATCCGCCAATACTAAAAATAATAACTCTTTTGAAGTTTCTTCTAATTTTGTCTGCTAATGATAAGATTTGTATTTGATCTTCTAAGAAATCTTTTTTAATTCCTTTTTTATATTCAAAATGAGTTACAGATTTTTTTTCTGTAAAATTGGTTATTTCTCCAGTAATAATATTCTTAAATCTTTTAATTACTTCATTTACTTCAGCATATTTATAAAATAACTCTAGTCTCTCATTATTTATAGGATGAGAAATCTGATCTATGGAAATTGCTTCCGTAGATAATTTCTTGTCACTCAATTGTGAAGTTCTTATATCTTTTAAGCTTTGAATGAGTGAGTTGAATTTCACAAGAAAAGCTCCACAGCTTTCCCTGGATCCTCAGATTTAGTAATAGGTCTGCCAACAACAATAAAATCAGCACCTTTTTCATAGGCTTCCGAAGAGCTCATTACTCTTTTCTGATCATCATCTGAAAAATCATTTCTTATTCCGGGAACAACCTTAAGTTTATTAAAATTCTTCAGTTTATCGAGTTCATTTGGAGAACAAACTATTCCATCAATATATGTATTAGAAGCAATAGATATTAAATTATTAAAATAAACATCAAACTCTGTATTAGTTATTTCAAAAATATCATCCTTTGAAAGACTGGTAAGAATGCTTACTCCAAGGATTTTTATATTTCCTTTTTCTAGAGAGGCAGCTTCAATCATATCTCTTCCACCATTGAGATGAATTGTAGTCAGAGCAACATTAAAATTAGAAATCTTCTTTACAGAGTTTGCTACTGTATTTGGAATGTCATTGAGCTTGAGATCAAGGAAGATTTCAAATCCTTTTTCGGAGATTAAATCTAATATTTTCCAACCTTCTGAGATAAAAAGCTCAAGTCCAACTTTTACTAGGCATTTTTTTGGATCTAAGTTTTCTAGAAAGTTTATTGCTAACACAGAACTATTAAAATCAAGAGCAACTATTAATTTCTTATTCATAATATCTTTGTAAGCTTTTTTGATGGTTTGAAATGAATAGTTTCTGTTTCTCCAAGATATGAAACCTCTTTTGTCTTAGGATTCACAAATTTTCTGGGTCTTACATACTTCTTGGAGAATGTTCCAAATCCTCTTATCTCCACTTTCTCGTCCATAGCAACGGCTTCGACTATTTGATTGATAATGAGGTCTATTGAAAGCTTTATTTGATTATTAGAAATACCAGGAAGTTGTTTTTGAATATATGCTTCTATATCAGATCTGTTAAGTTTATTTGTTTTCTTATTCACTCAGTTTTAGAGAAATTCTTTCTCGATCAGAATCAATTCCAAAAATAACACACACTATTTTATCCCCCTTTGAGAATTTTTCTAAAGCTTCCTTAGCGTTATCATCTTCGGAGATGTCTGAAAGGTGAACTAAGCCATCTATGTT
>MDSV01184236.1_pt1 | contig 34640 bp, 27 predicted proteins | sample 810851 | NCBI WGS metagenome assembly MDSV01 (sample SAMN05326640, study PRJNA326480) | marine metagenome | isolation source: seawater | place: Atlantic Ocean: North East | collected 2012 | reverse complement strand
CTGCGGCAGTCGCATAGCCTGGCCATTGCGCTGGATTGCTAATCCAGTGGTGTTTCACCTCGGGAGTTCAAATCTCCCCTGCCGCGCCAATAACTAGTCAAAAAAGTCCTCGAAATCAGCGGCATTCAGTTGGCTGCTTCCCCTGTTCTTTCTTGCTTTCATAACACGTGCTAGACGCTTCCTTCTCTTGACAAGAAGCGGTAGAGCAATCATGCTGAGGACCAAGGTGATGAGCGAAATCATTCCGGTGGTTTGGAACTCGTCATCTTCCATGTAGTCGGTCAATGTTCCTAACCACTCAACACCAAGCGGTGGTTCAGGTTCAGGTTCAGGTTCGGGGATGAGGTGTTGGTTGAAATCCCACCATTCATCGACGATTGTGATTCGAATGGAATTCGTAGGATAGTTCGCTTGGTTGAATTGGTTGCCGACAGAATCCACTGGTGCTAAAATGTAGTAAAATGTTCGATAAGGGCGAATATTTGAGTCATCTTCGCCGCTTTGATTGTAATATCCCATGGTACCTTCTTCACCGGTCAAACCGGTCTCTAACGGTGTCAAAAATGTCAAATCAATTGCTACAGGTTTTTGATCAGTTCGATACAAATTCCAAGTTACGTTACCATTGGTTTCGTGAGATGGCCAAGTCCATGTCATGTTGACATCATAGCACATGTTCCAATCATTTTCTATTTTATAGCATTCAGTATCGTTCGTAAATGAGGAAGAAATTTGCATATTTGAAACACTTTTTTCCGGTGCAACTGCATCGCCACAGAATGCGGTGCTCTGTCCACTCGCATCTCTCGATATTTCGATGTGGAGGAAATCAGGTTGCCCTTCTCTATCTGCTGGCATGATTGCATACGAAGCGCAAACATTTGTTGGTAGTGGGGAGGGGTCAGTCCAACTGTTCGTGTCTAGGGCGACAGATGTCACCAAAGTTGATGCGGTAAGTTGTTCCCAAATATATTCGTTGAAATCGAGATATGGTTCTGGGAACACGGTTCCTGCACCATTTGTAATTGTTAATTTGTATATATTCCAAGACCCGATGTATGGGTTTTGAATATCTCCTGAAGGCTCCCAGTCGAGTTGTAAAATTCCTCCTTCAAGTTGAGTTTGAACTATTTGCCCCGAACTTATGTTCGCTGCAGGGACTTCGCCTATAACCAGAATAACTCCTGTTTGGTAAAGCGTTACGTCGAACGAATGATCAGCGTTTTTGGTGTATTCAGTGATAAATGTCCAAATGTTGTCATCAAGCGAAGGTAGATATCGAATATCAACGGAGTCGAGCGGGATATTTTGAGGCAAAAGTGCTGATGTGTTTAGGTGGATATCGATTCGTTCAAGTCCAGTAATGTTTGAATTATCCTCGCTAGAGAGAATTTCAAAGGAAAGAAGTAACAACGGCTCTCGACCTTCTCCAATCCCATACTGTGTACCTAGCACAGGCAAAATGGATTCGTGGTTGAGGTATGAAGGAGATTGAGTTACAGCTTGTCCAGTAAAAAATGGCTCGTTGTCAAGTGAAATGTAATTGAAAAGGGAAATGTCTTTGTGAACCGAATCAAGTGTGCCGAATACATCGGTAACTCGGAGTGTAATTGTATGATCGCCAAGACCTAATAATGAACCTGAGATGTTGAGAACTTGGCCATAGCCGAGGTTCACGATACCCGAAACCCACCATGAATAATTAAGTGGTCCAGCGGCTGTAGAACCGGTTCGAGCAACCATTTCGATATATTCTCCTGTCGTGTAAGTTCCCAAAGGATTGCTTTGATCAATTCTTGCACTAATGTTTCCAGCAATGATATCGGCGACTTCATTGAGATTGTTGTTTCCAGTTTTTGAGTCAAAACCTTCGATGAAGTTTGTAGCGATGCTCAGAATTAGAGTTCGGTCATCACCAATGACAGTAATGTTGAATTTACATGTTCTTGATTCACCTGGATGGATGTTGCTCAGTGGACAGAGTTGTTCGTCCTCAACCATTCCATCTGGATTATAGATGAGGAAGGACACCATGGTGTTCGATATGGACATGTACCCGTCGTTTGTTATTACTGAATGCATCATTTCTTGTCCATAGTAATACTCAGCAGAGCTGGATTGATGGCTAGGGTTCATCGATGTAGCTGCCAAGTCGATTGAATTGTTAATTACCAATGTATTCTCAGTGTAATCATTTGCTGGATTCAAATCTGAGTACGGAGTTCCTGAACTGTTGAACAGACCCCATTTTAGGATAAACGTCCCCTCATTTGGATGATTGAATACAGGCATGTCTCGGGTAAAGGCCGAACTACCGCCCCACGAAGGTAAGTTTGAAACGTTCGTATACGACTCTGAAAGTTTCGTTGTTCCATCCTCAGTCCAAAGTTGCCAGCCCAATTCAGCAACAAAATTACAGGTGCCGCAGGCAGTCACTGAGCCACGTATTTCCATTGAATAATCTGTATTTGAGTTAATAATGGATTGTGAGCCCTCATAGGCTAGATTCTCCAAAGTACTGGTGGGATTGAATTGCTGATTTGTAGCAAGGTCGACGAAAGATTGCGTGAGGTTGATTTTGAATGAAAGCATATCGTCAGTTGGGTCTTGGTCTTGCAGTTCAAAGGCAAAAACAACTGTATAGACTCCCTCATCCCCCGAAGGATTCCAGCTGTTTGGGGATTGATAATCTGCCGTCACATCAGAATAGATGGTTGCCAAGGAAAAACTTCCACGCTCATCGTATGTCGAAATACAGAGTGATGAGGCCACATCTCCTTCGCAAACATACCACCACAGTGCTCTATTGACGGATTGTTGCAAACCTTGATTCTCGATAGTCGCACTGAAGAAAACAGTTTCCCAGGAAGACCTCCATGAATCTTCGACTGGGGAGATGGCCGCCTGAAGAGATAAATCCCCTTGTGCATTTGCGGACGCACCAGGTAAAGAAACCAGTCCAGTGAGGCTTGCCAAGAGAAGGAGAGCAACGAAGCAAAAGCTTCCACTCTTTCGACCCGATTCAGGTTCAGCATGGCGCGACATTAGAGAGTCCCTCGCAGCGGGGCTTCAAAGACTCATCGCCCCCGTAGGGGGCATATTCGCCAAAATGAGATGTTTTTGGATGTCTCCAAGCGGCAACCTCATCAAGCGGTTAATCCACCCAACACCATGCGCAGCAGCGGTCTTTGTCGTCTGAAAAGAGACGATTCAGCCCTCACAGCTGTTATCGAGTTCCTGTCGGCGTTTGCCCTGTTTCTTATGATTCTCACGGCCTTCTTGTCACTTGCTCAACTTCAGATGGGCTCAAATGACCCCAACGTCGACCGTATCGATCGGGCTGCTGTACAAGGTCTCGACCGTCTCACCTCCGATGGAGGATGGTTTGTACCGATGGGCTCTGATGGACTGGATTTCACAAATTCAACTCCCGACTGGCACCTGATTGATGCTGTCGCTCTCGACAATGGTCGCGTACAAACTGGACTGGTCAATAATGGAGAACTTGATTCCCTACGAATTGAGGCTCTGCATAATGTTTCTGAAGAAAATATGGCTTTAGGATTGGGATTGGATAGCGGTTATTCATTGCATCTTTCCATCAAAATAATTCAGTCCAACAATTCCTCAAGAGTGGGCTTAGAGTTGTTTTCAGGTGGTACTGAACGTTCCTCTGCATCAGCCTCGTCTTCGGCAAATCGACAGTTCTCTCAAGACGGAGAAATTCTTAGGGTGATTCTTGAAGTTCACAAAGGTGGTAAGAAAAACAATGACCTCTATTTATCGGAAGTGATGATAAGGCCGATGTCCTTTGGGCCTGAATGGATAGAAATCTATAATCCGAATGACTTCGCCTTATCTTTGCGTGGATGGTCATTCAACCACACATCGCCAGATGGGGCAAATAATCTGTTGTTCCGAGAAGGTGTTGTTTCAGGTAAATCAACTGTGATTTTTACCGGTGACTCGACCTCACAATCTGCAGAAAATGCCTCTCAAATCATCGATCTTTCACAAGACTCGTTTCTTGGAGTTGGTTCAATAAATCTGCTTGCTGACGGCCGAGGTGTTTTGACATTGAGATACACCCAGATTGATGAAGCACGCCCTTATGATGTGATGAAGGTTGAATGGGGTGGGGATACCGGATTATTCACTTCACTGGGTCAGTCGCTTGAAGCCAATTTCAACGGTTCACAGGTTACTTGGTCCGTACAATCTTCTCCATCGCCAGGCGATGCCTTCTGAGAGGCACTTAGCAGAGGAATTCCAAGCCTGTTTAGCGGATGATTCATGAACCCAAAGCCACTGGTCGTAATGAATCCCATGCAGTCAACCTCAGTATATACCCGTGACCGTTGCATAACCGGTATTCATGGATTGGATGAAATTCTACGAGGAGGCATTCCTCACGGTTCAACAGTTCTGGCTGCTGGAACATGTGGTTCCGGTAAGACAACGCTCGCCATGGAGTTTCTTGTTAGGGGAGCTCTCGCAAAGTTACCTGAATCCTGTGCTCACTTTACCGCAACTGAACCTTCAATCAAACTCTTAGAAAACATTCGGCAATATGCTTTCTTTGATATGAAAATGGTTGATTCAGGTAAAATCAACGTTTTTGATATGGATGTGCTGTATTCTTGGTTGGGATTAGACAAGGCGTCATTTGACCTTGATGATGTGCATGCCCTCATCAAGGCGATTATCAACATCGTACATGAGATTGGTGCTACTCGACTCGTCATCGATTCGGTAACCACGCTTTGTTACAAAATTAAGTCTGAACAACTCATACGTGATTTTCTCTTCACTTTGGGAAAGAAACTGGCATCATTAGGTTGCACTACAATTCTCATTTCAGAAATAACATCTGCTACCGAGAATGCTCACTGGTCTTCCTTCGGTGTCGAAGAAGCCATCGCGGATGGAATTATTGTCATGGGTGACGTCGAACGTATGGGTCACTTGCTGCGATTTCTTCAAGTTGTTAAGATGCGAGGGACTGCTCACAGTAGGGCGAAGCACGCTATTGAACTAACACCGCTTGGAGTTATGCTAACTCCGATGCTCAAATGGGGTGCTCAGCACGATAAAACCAACAAGGTAGGATGATTCAATGTATCAAAATCTCATACTCGACGACCGTATAGCAGAGCAACTTGCTGCAGATGTGAGTCTTAACAGTGCAATTCAAGTCAGATGTGGCAATTCAAACGCCTTCAACGTCACGGCAAGTACGCTGATTCCTTTGATGCAAATGTTCGAAATGGGTGGTGTATACATCTGTGCCAGCGTCGGTGCTGCTGAGCGTATTGAAGAATTCAAATCCATTGGGCTTTCCGATGCAGATATATCACGCATCCAATTCATTGATCTCGTTTCATCAGGTATTTTGGGAGGCACGGATGTTGAATACAACAACATTCATTTCGTAGACAGCCCAATTATGCTTGAGTCGGTTCTTCTTCGAACGCTGTACATTCTTCGAATGACCACATCCGCTCGAAATTTCGTATTTCTCGACAGCGTCAATGCTCTTGCGATATACAACGATGATAGAATGCTTGCAGAATATCTTCACACGTTCATTAACACTTTCCGACAACGAGAGGTTCTGTCGGTCATTCTCAACGTCCCTGACCAAACACCTCCGCTGGTTTTAGCGAATCTTGATTTGTATTGCACCGACCTTATAGACAGAGGCCAAGTACTCATTAACTGAGGTAATTATTATGGCAAGAAAAATAGAGTTTGATCCTGAAGATGAAGAGTTCTTTGGTAAGGTAGGTTCCTTCGGAGTTCCAAAATTCGATAATGAAATGCACGGAGGAGTGCCTCGCGGTTTCATGATGGTAGCTTTTACCGATACCGGTTCTGGAAGTGAATTGTTTGCGAAGCAGTTCACTTCTCCAGCCGAAGAGTCGGACAATACCCTATACATTTCTACCAACGAAGGTCAACAAGAGATTATCCGAATCTTCCAGAAGTACGATTGGCCGCTCGACATCAATGTTCGAACCATTGGTGAAGAATACAATTCCACTGTACTAGAGCGTGAACTGTTGGCAAGTCGATATCGTCTTGAGGGCTTTCGGCTCGATGATATACGTAGACTCGCGCAAACTCGTTTTGTCGATGACAACACCCAAGACTACCTTACTGAAGTGACCAACGAAATCATGGCCCTTGGACCTTACTTCCGTGCAGTAATTGACAGTCTTGATTTTTTCCTGCAGCGAGAAGACCCATCGAGAGTCGTGGCTATGGTTCGAATGCTCCAAGCCCATGCCCAGTTGAATAGGGGATTGCTGCTGGTATCAGTTTCAACAAACGGACTTGACCCCACAGTGAAACAAGAACTTGCATCAATTGCTGACATGGTACTTTCGTTCCAAGTTCGTACTATAGGTACTGATTTTGAGACCTCAATGATTGTATCGAAATTCCGAAACGCACCCGAGAATCTCAAAATTCTGGTTTTCCGAGTTACTCCCGAAGAAGGAATCACTCCTGAAACAGTCGAGCGTATTGCTTGAACAACTCTCTGCGGTGCTCGAGGAGCCCACAAATTGATTTTTTGTGTTGCGACATGTCCAAAGAGGTCGGGCGAGAGGCGAGGACATGGGCGACCGTTCGGCTACTGGTGGTTACGATCCTTCCGGCATCGACATCGATGCGTGGGAAAAGTTGGAGTTGCAACTTGAAGAAACTATCCCAAATTACGACCGTGTCAACCGATTGATGACGTTTGGACAGGATAAGAATTGGAGGCGAAATGTTCGGAACCATGCAAGCACTGGAATGAAAGTGCTTGAGGTGGGTTGTGGGCCAGGTTCGTTTGCAGAAGACCTTGTGGGACTCGATGTCACCTGCTTAGACCCATCATCTGAAATGTTGAAAGTTGCCAAAGTACGGGTCGATGGTGCTCGAAAATCGCGTGGTGAAGAGCCGGCCAAGTATGTGGAGGCAATAGCAGAATCAATACCTCTTGAAGACAACACATTTGACATGGTTTTTTGTTTGTTCTCGTTTCGAGATTTTCAAGACAAAAAGAAAGGCCTATCTGAGATTTACAGAGTGTTGAAGCCAGGTGGTCGTTTGATAATTTGCGATGCCGGTAAAGCAAACTGGTTTCATGGATTAGGCGGACGTATTTGGATGGCAACAGTAGTTCAATGGATTGCACGTTATGTCACGAAGAAAAAGAATCATCCTTGGAAAGGCCTAGCCAACACATATACTCAGTACGGTACCAACGGATATTACCGTAACATGATGAAGGATGTAGGGTATCAAGATGTGCAAGGGCGCCTTCTTTGGCCGTTTCTCATGGCAACTCGCTTTCGCGCTACAAAACCAAAGTCTGAATGAATTTGCGTGCTCTGAATGTTCCATTCTAACTGCCCATCATCCTCATAAACCTCTTTCTATTCGGCGAATCACTGGTGGTTTACTTGGGTATGAAAGATGTGCTTCGAAAAATCAAGGAAGCCGAGCAGTCCGCTGAAAAGCGTCTCTCGTCTGCCCAAACAGAATCAAGCAAAGTCGTGGCAGATGCCCGACGTGAAGCCGCCGCACTTGTTTCAGGCGCTACTGAAGACTCGGTTTCAGAGACACAAGCAACGCTCGATGCCGCTCGTTCGAAAGCCAACAAAGAGGCTGAAGGCGTCTTGAAAGAAGGCGCGAGTACAATCAAGGATATTGAATCTGATGCAGCCAGTCGAAAAGAGAAAGCAGTCAAGTCTTTACTTGATGCAGTAACATCACAGTGAGGCGATATCATGTTTGCTACTTCCGAGATGTCACGTCTTACGGTAGCAGCACCTGTTGAAAAAATGGAGGAAATCCTTCGTCTTTGCACTGAACTGTCTTGTGTTCACATACAAGAATATGGGCGATTCGAAGACGGAATTGGGGTCGGAAGTTCGATGGATTCTGAAGATGCAAATGCAGTCAGTAATCTCTTGGTCAAAGTGCAAGCAGTTTCTTCATCTGTTCAAGCAGTCAACACCGATGGTGCAATGTCGCACAAGGAAGCCAAATCGCTTGTCGCATCTTTTGAATCCGAAATAAACACTGCTTTGGGTTACATCGACACAATTCGAGACTCCGAAGCAAAAATTTCCACCTGCCAAGAGCAGCATCATGTACTCAATCGTCTCGCACCTCTAGATTTGCCCTTGGAGCTTATGGATGGCTATGAGGGGATTGAACTGTTCGTAGGTGAATCTCGAAGAGCCTCGAAATCACGAGAAGTCTTTTCCGATATTCTTTCTGAGATTGAGCTTCATGCTGCGGGCGGATTGATTGCTGTTGCATGCCGTCCTGAACACTCTGCAGAAGTTCAAATCTGTATGGCTGAGTTAGGCTCCAAACCTGTACAGATACCGAAGGGTGAAGGTTCACCTGGCCAGAAAGCCGAGGCACTTTTGGATGAGATTAATCGTCTTGAATCAACAATTATTGAATCTCAAGAATCCCTTGACCAATGGACTGAAAAGAACGGAAGAAACCTCGTTGCTGCTGAAGAGTATCTTTCAAGAGAATCTGCAATTCACACCGCTCCTACGCTCGTCGCAGTGAGCAACCAAGCATTCGCTCTTGATGGTTGGGTTCCATCCGACCAAGCCTCCAGTGTTGAAAGCGCACTGTCAAAATTAGCATCTCACGTTTCGATTGAAGAATACGAGGGGGGCCACCACCATCACGACGAGCATGAACATGAAACGCCTTCTCATCCAGAAGAACTGATTATGCTCTCAAATTATCTCCAGCGCTCCAATCAATCGATTTTCCAGTTCTTCCAGTCAATCGACTTGGATGACTCAGGAATGATTGATTGTTACGAATTCCAAATGGCACTCAAAAACGCAGATATCGCTAACCTTCCACCATGGGAAATGGGTAAACTTGTTTCTGCAGTTGATTTGGATGGCGATGGAAAAATCAACCTTCCTGAACTGGATATTTCCCTTACACTCATACGCAACACACCGTCCCATGACGATGCACACGATGAGCCCGAGCCTCCAATCCAGTACACAAATAATTCTACCTCCGAACCTTTTGAACTGATGGTTGACTTGGTTGGACGCCCCAAATACGGGACCTTTGATCCAACCATGTTGATTATGATGACATTCCCATTCATTTACGGAATGATTCTAGGAGATTGGGGATACGGAATAGTCCTCTTGTTGCTGGCCGGTTGGCTCGGCAGCAAAGCTTTTGCCGCTGACCCCATGGCTCAAAAAGGCCTTACAATTTTGAGATGGATGGGTGTTTGGTGTATCATTTGGGGTATAATTTTCGCAGAAGGTTTCGGCTTTGTTTGGGACAAAACCGGACAGATGGGCTCCGACTCCCCCTTCTACGGATTTTATGAATGGACATATGCGAATGTGCATGTCCCATCAACACTTGCAGACCTACTCAATCTTGGAGGCCTTCACATGCCTTTCCACAGAGCTGAGGCAGGTCACGGCTTACAAGAGTATGTTGTTCTGTCGATTTACCTAGGGGCTCTTCACATATTCATCGGCTACATACTCGGACTTGTTAATGTCTACAAAGCACATGGAGCGGCTGCAGCGTACTTTGAGAAAGGTTCGTGGCTTCTCATCCTTATTGGTGGATTTATGCAATGCCGAAACATGGTCTCTGGTTACAATGAATTGTTTGAATTCCAAATTTGGACGCTGTTGCTAGTGGTTGGAATTATCAGTCTCATCATCGGCCTTGCTATCTTCGAAAAATTCGGATGGGCTGGAGGCCTCATAATGGGTCCAATCGAAACATTTGGATTGCTTGCAAACACATTGTCTTACTTGCGAATTATGGCAGTAGGCGTAGCAGGTGTTAAAATTGCAGAGGTCTCTATTACCATGGGCTTCGAGCCGATGATGGATGCATTTACCAGTGGAGGGGCAACAGGAATCTTGGTTGGCCTGCTGTGTCTTCTCCTGTTCCTTTTCATTCAAGTGTTTGCAATCGCATTGGGAATCCTTTCCCCAACGATTCACGCTGCCCGTCTCCACTTTGTGGAATGGATGGGCAAATTCTACGACGGGTCCGGGCGTGCTTTCGCACCGCTCGGTGGCCGCAATCTCCACGTGGAGAATAAATCATAGTCCAACGGACAAAACGAGGTAGTAAATATGAACGTAAATACCCTAAAAACAAGCCTAAGAACATTGATCCTTTTGGCAGCCATTACCATGGTTGCTCAAGGTGTCGCAGCAGCCGAAGATACCGAACTATCACAATCTGATGGTTCTGGATATGCAGCAATCGGAGCTGGAATTGCACTGGGTCTTGCAGCAATTGGTGCAGGACTCTCCCAAGCAGCCATCGGTAGCGCAGCTGTCGGTATGCTAGCTGAAGACGGAAGCAAATTCGGTGTTGCACTAATTTTCACTGCATTGCCTGAATCTATCGTGATTCTCGGTGCTTTGCCTCTCTTCCTTTGAGGAAGAAGGCAATAGGTCTGGGGCAACCCAGTAAGTGAAAAAGAAACCATAGAGGAATACATATGACGTTAGAAACACTCGCAAAGGATATCGCAAAATCAGCTGAAGCGGAAGCCTCGGCTATGGTCAAAGCAGCTAATGAGGAAGCGAAGGCAATTCTTGCCGAAGCAAATTCAAAATCTGATGCCATTCGCTCTGAAGCATCGGCACGCACTGAACGTGAAGCAAGTCAAATTGCTCGTGAGGTCGTCGCCAGTGCCCGTCAAGCGAACCAAAAAGAAATTCTCATTGCTCGACGCAAAGTTCTCGATGAGACATTGCAAACAGCCAGCAAAGAACTTGCAAGCCCGAAACTCAAAGGCAGAGCAAGTTTGCTCAAGTCATTGATGGCGAAGGCTGACAAAATTGGTGGTGACGATTATTCGGTCCGCCCCGTTGAAGTTGACCGTAAGGCGCTCTCGGAATTGTCAGGTAAGCGTAAAGTTGGCGATGCTATCGACGGACTTGGTGGCTTTGTACTCGAATCACCCGATGGTTCTGTGTCCTATGATATGCGATTTGACACACTTCTAGAAACTTCTTGGAGTGCTCATCTTGCAGAGATTAATTCAATACTTTTTGACTGAGGGAGAATGATGGTAATGCTTGGAAACACACCTTATGTTGCTGCCCGTGCAAAATCACGTCGGCAGAAACTTGCGGATCGTGCCAGGCTACGCCAACTCATCAGCCAATCTCCAGAACAACTCACTGTAGCAGTTGGTGAAATCGGTTATCGCTCAGAGATTGACCTCTATGCTGGCCAATTGTCTGGTGGAGATTTGGTTGAAGCCGCTCTTACTCATAACCTTGAGCATGAATTGGAAAAAATGCTGTCGCTGTGCAGCGGTAAAATTCGAGACATTGTCGAGATTTACACATCAAGGTTTGAGTACTACAACGCTAAGGTTGTCTTGCGTTCCGTTGTAAATAATGTCGAACTGGAGAAAGTTGCGCATTCAATCCTTCCTGAGTTGAATGACATGAATACTCCATGGTTGAAGATTATCGAGACTGCAGATGACTTGCGTTCCGCAGTCGTTCAAATGCGCCGTAAATCGTTTGGCTCCGACCTCAATGCAGTGGCAGACGACGCTCGTTTGAGCGACTACGAAGACGCTCTTGACCGTCATTACTTCAAAAATGCAATAAAGTCGTTGGATGGCAAAAATCCGGCAAATCGTTTCTTGAAAGAACTCCTTGCCGCAGAAATTGACCATCGAAACTTGATGAATCTCCTAGAAGCCCAGCAAGTAGGCATTTCGTTTGATGAAATCGTTCCTATGCTCATTCCGGGTGGCCGGCTTATACCGACCCGCGCCTTCTCTTCGATTGGCGCTGGCGGTCTGGACGCTGCTATGGATTTACTTCGCGGCTCCAACCGGTTTGATTATCCTGCATTCGAGGCAATTCTATCCGAGAGTAAGGAGATGAACAGTCTTGACCCTGTTGTAACTTGGTTCAAGGAACGGGAACATAACATCATGAAACGCATGAGTTATCTCCACCCAGTCTCAGCATTACCAATTATTCACTATGTGGCCATGAAGGTCCAAGAAGTCAATGATTTGCGCTTTATCGTTCGCGGGCGCTTAGCAGGACTTTCTGATGAAGTTATAGAAGCACATATTTTGTGAGGTGAGAAAGAATGGATATCGCAGTAGTAGGCACACCGGAATTCACTCTTGGTTTCCAACTTGCAGGTATTGATTCTCTTTTTAATCCTGAAGACGAAGAGGCGATGGTCTCCGTCTTCAAATCTCTACTCAATTCAAAGAGCGTTGGGATTGTTGTGGTCGACTCCACAATCCTAGCAACGCTGCCGGAGCGTCTTCGTGACCAACTCTCGGCATCCGTCTCTCCGACAGTGCTTGGCATTGGAACGGAGGAAGACACCGCACTGCGAGACACAATACGCAAGGCAATAGGAGTCGATCTATGGAAGTAAGATTCCAAACCATAAGGAGGAAATAAAAATGAGCAATGAAGGAGTAATTTACAGAATATCCGGTCCAGTTGTAACCGCAACCGGCATGAACGCAGCAATGTATGACGTTGTACGTGTCGGCGAAGAAGGTTTGATGGGCGAAGTGATTGAGCTGCACGGAGATAAAGCAGTTATTCAAGTGTATGAAGATACATCAGGAATTCGACCAGGTGAACCTGTGTTGAACACTCAAGAAACACTTTCCGTTTCATTGGGGCCTGGTCTCCTTACGCAAATTTACGACGGTATTCAGCGACCTCTGCCGACTTTGGAAGAGAAGATGGGTGTTTTCATCACCCGTGGTGTTGATGCAGATGCTTTCGATCTTGAAAAAATCTGGACTTTCGAACCTCAAGTTGCAGTAGGCGACTCAGTTGTCGGTGGCCAAGTTATTGGTCATGTCCAAGAAACCGAAACAATCGTTCACAAAATCATGGTTCCTCCTACCGCCAGTGGTAAAGTGAAGTCGATTGAATCTGGTGATTTTAACGTCACACAAACTGTCTGCGTTCTTGAAGACGGTACTGAGATGCAAATGATGCAAAAGTGGCCTGTCCGAACACCTCGTCCATACCAACAGAAGTACGCACCAGATACGCCACTTATTACCGGTATGCGTATTCTTGATTTCCTGTTCCCACTCGCTAAGGGTGGTGCTGCAGGAATTCCAGGACCATTTGGTTCTGGAAAGACAGTTACCCAACAATCTTTGGCGAAGTACTCCGATGCTCAACTCGTTGTTTACATCGGATGTGGTGAACGTGGAAACGAAATGACCGAAGTTTTGGACGAATTCCCTCACTTGATTGATCCAAATACAGGTAAGCCTCTGATGAACCGAACGGTCATGATTGCCAATACCTCGAACATGCCAGTGGCAGCTCGTGAAGCGTCTGTTTACACTGGAATTACCATTGCAGAATATTTCCGTGACATGGGCTACGATGTTGCTTTGATGGCGGATTCAACCTCTCGCTGGGCAGAAGCAATGCGTGAAATCTCATCCAGACTTGAAGAAATGCCTGGTGAAGAAGGATATCCAGCATACCTTTCTTCTCGAATTGCAGAATTCTACGAACGTGCCGGCCGTGTTGAAACGCTCAACGGCGACGATGGGTCAGTTACTGTAATCGGTGCAGTGTCTCCTCCTGGTGGTGACATCTCTGAACCGGTGTCTCAAGGAACTCTCCGTATTGTCAAGGTTTTCTGGGGATTGGATGCAGGACTTGCACGACAACGTCACTTCCCAGCGATTAACTGGCTGAACTCTTACTCTTTGTATCCGCAAAGTTTGGACCAATGGTTCCGCGATAACATCGCTCAAGATTTCCCTGAAATTCGAACCCAAGTCAGCGGTCTGCTGCAGATTGAAGCAGAATTGCAAGAAATTGTTCAACTGGTTGGTTCAGACGCACTCCCTGTCGACCAACAACTGACGCTAGAAGTTGCTCGAATGATTCGTGAATTCTTCTTGCAACAGAACGGTTTCCACGATGTCGATGCATACTGTGATATCCATTTGCAATACCAAATGGCAAAGGCAATCCTTTCGTTCCAAGAGTCTGCAAAGTCAGCAATGGCTAGCGGTGCTCTACTCAATGATGTTGTTAACGTTCCTGCTCGTTCAGACCTTATGCGTGGTCGATTCGAGAAAGGATATATCGACAACATCGATGAAATGGTCAAGAAAATGACCAGCGAAATCGCCGATACGGTGGAGGATAACTGAGGAGGGGAATATCATGACTGGAAAAGAATACCGAACCATTACTGACGTGAAAGGACCACTGGTCTTTTTGAACAAAACTGAACCTGTTGCTTTTGGTGAAATCGTTACACTACGACTCTCCAATGGGACCATCAAGAACGGACAAGTTCTCGATACATCCGACGATTTGGTTATCGTCCAAGTTTTCGAAGGAACTGCAAAGATTGACCGTGAATCCGGTGTCACCTTCATGGGTGATGTCTTCAAACTCCCAGTGAGTACCGACCTTGTTGGTCGAATTCTCGATGGTGCAGGACGTCCTCGTGACGGCGGACCTGAGATTGTTGCTGAAGAGAAGGCTGACATTATTGGTGCTGCTATCAATCCTTACAGCCGACAAAGCCCTCACGATTTCATCCAAACAGGTATCTCCGCAATTGATTGCTGTACGACACTTGTGCGTGGACAAAAGTTGCCGATTTTCTCGGCATCCGGTTTACCTCACAACGATATTGCACTTCAGATTGCTCGACAAGCGAAACTCAAGGGTTCTGATGAAGAATTCATTGTTGTGTTCTGCGCTATGGGTATCACTGCAGAAGAGTACAATTTCTTCCGTTCCGATTTGGAACGAACCGGTGCTCTTGAAAACGCGGTTTTGTTTGTCAACCTCGCTGACGACCCGGCTGTCGAGCGAATCATTACGCCTCGTCTTGCTTTGACTGCTGCTGAATACTTGGCTTTCGAGAAGGATTACCACGTTCTGGTTATCTATACTGACATGACCAACTATTGTGACGCTCTGCGACAAATTGGTGCAGCTCGTGAAGAAGTACCTGGTCGACGTGGTTACCCAGGTTACATGTACACTGACTTGGCAATGCTCTACGAACGTGCTGGAATTGTTAAAGGAAAGAAGGGTTCAATCACTCAATTCCCAATTCTAACTATGCCTGGTGACGATATCACTCACCCAATTCCTGATTTGTCAGGATACATTACAGAAGGACAGATTGTTATTTCGCGTGAACTGCACCAGCAAGGTATCTATCCGCCAATCAACGTTCTACCGTCCTTGTCTCGTTTGATGGGTTCATGTATCGGTGCTGAAACCACTCGTGAAGACCACAAGTCGGTTTCAGACCAAATGTATGCTGGATACGCTCAAGGTCGTGAACTTCGTGGATTGGTTGCTATTGTCGGTGAAGATGCACTTAACGAGCGTGATAAGCAACTGCTCGATTTCTCAGGTGTTTTCGAAGACAAGTTCCTTCGCCAAACCCGTGATGAAGACCGTTCTATCGAAGAGACTCTCGATTTGTGCTGGACTCTCATGTCTTCAATCGATACCAAGTATCTCGTGCGACTTGATCAGAAGTGGATCGACAAGTACCACCCTGACAACAAGGCTTGAAATCCATTTTTTGATGAACAAGGAGGTGAGAAAACATGGCACTCGACATCAAACCAACCCGTAGTGAGTTGATTAAACTCAAGGGGCGAATCAAGCAAACCAAAAACGGTTACAAATTGCTGAAAATGAAGAGAGACGGTTTGTTTCACGAATTCCGTTCTCTGCTTTCGGATATGATTGCTGCAAAGCGCGACCTCACTGCGACCTATCGCATGGCTAAGCAAAGAATCGACCTTGCCAATGCAATTGAAGGGGGACTCGCTGTTCGAGCAGCTGCGATTGCAAACACAGGCCATCCTGAGGTCGAGGTCGAACGACGAAACATCATGGGCGTTGTTGTTCCGAGCGTGAGTGGTACAAATCTCAAATCGACATTCAAAGAACGCGGCGTTGGATTCATTGGCTCATCCCCCTACATCGATGAAGCTGGTGAGTCGTTCGGTAACTTGATTGAAAAAATTGTCAAGGCCTCGGAAATGGAGGCGACCTTGAAGCGTCTTTTGCAAGAGATTGAAGCCACGAAACGTCGTGTTAACGCTCTAGAGTACAAAGTAATCCCTGAATTAGAAGAAGCCCGAGTTTTTATTCAACTTCGACTTGAAGAGATGGAACGTGAAGAAACATTCCGTCTCAAGCGTTTCAAGAACAAGTGATTTTTCTCTCGCCTTGAATTGGTCGAGGGATTCCTTCAAAGGGGAAGCAGGATTACAAAGGCTCGAGGAGAACACATGTCGGACGTTCAAGACGATAATCCGGCTGCTGATTCCTCGCTCCAATCGATGCCAAGCCATCGTTCGGACTGGAAACAGCACGATTTGCTTGCAAATGTGTTGCGTCGATATTTTTACGTGTCATCCAGCATGTCCGGAGGCTTTCTGCCTTCGTGGGTAGTTTCTCCAAAAGACGGGATGGAAATTGACGATTGTCTAGATGAAGCGAATGCTTATTTGAAAAAATTGGGCTGGGCTGCCAACCTACTTCGTTCTGAGGATTGGATTGTTCAATTGATTCCGCTCCCAGACCGACAATTTCCTTCGTTCAATCTGTTGCTTCTGATGTGGTCTTTCTCAGCACTAACGCTTACTCTTGCAGGAGCGTTTTGGATGGAAGGTTCTCGACCTGCTGGTGGTTGGTTTTTCCAATCCACACTTTTTGATGCAATCGTTGGCTACACTCTGCCGGTACTGGGTTCGTTGTTAATTGCCTCATTCTTGCAGAAAGCTGTAGCACTTCGATTCAATCACCGTGTGGGCCATATTTCTCCAATTCCTGAGCCGACAATTTCACTTTGGAGTATCGGTCTTTTTGGCAAGTCCGCATTGATTTGGCCGTTCGGACTTTTTTTGATTCCGTCTTTACCCCGCATGGATGCACGGATTTGGGACGACAGAAAGGCACTTGGCTGGGTGGCAATATCCGTTCCAGCCACACTGGTTTCTTTTGGACTCGCTCTTTGGGGCGTGGGTTTGTGGTTGACACCTGATTATGTTGCTGTAACCAGTTCGCAAAATGTCGCAGAAGGTCCATTCATTGTCGAGATTATCGGCCAATGGTTACTGGACGATTACTTCACACGATTGATTTGGTCTCATCCGTTTGTTAAAGCAGGTGCATTGTTGACGTTCTTCGGTTGGATATCTTTGTTGCCTATTCCAACATTCCCAGGTGGAAGAATCATGATTGCTCGTGCAGGTCACGCTGAAGCACGAAGCAGTTCCAATCAAACTTTCTTGTTCCTACTCATTCTTGCTTTTGCTTGGATGTTTAATGCTTTCAACGGTTTCACGATTTGGATTCTCGTGCTCACGCTAATCTTGCCTCTGTTGATGTTTATGGGCTCCGACCGAGGTACTCCAATTATTCTCAACAAACCAAAAGGTCTTGATTTACAATCGATGAAGAATATTGGTCTGGTAATGCTGGTTGCGGTTCTGTTTGCTCTTCCAAGCCAAGTGCCTTTTGAGATGGATGATGATTGGAACGACGATGTTCAATTTGAAATTTCAAACTTTTTCCATGCCGACAAAGTCGATGAAAACTGGACAGCCTTGATTTCTGTACATGTCATCAACCCTTCCTCTGTTAATCGAGATTGGGCAGTTGATTTTGACCGCTATCAAACCAGTCTCTTAAACTGGGATAAAGCATGGGAATGTGATGTAGAAGACCAACTCGACATTGACGGATTTGGTTGCGGCAGTGTTTTACCGCCAAGAACGCACACTACAGTGAAACTCAATCTCACTTGGACCGACTCAATTCATTCTCCTCTGACGACCAATTTCTCTCTGCTTGGATTAGCTGATTCAACGTATCACAGTTTCCAAATCTCGTTGCAGCCTGAACTTCCTGTATATCCCGCTCAGCCTTGGCAACTGGTCATGGAAGAAGGTGAACTAAAGCGCTGTATGTCGGTGTATTCGTCGACTTCTGAACCATTGAATATCAGTTTCCCGAATGCTGATGAATCTCTCGAAATACAATCTCGATTGCAATGGTTAGAAGGTGAACAAAACTTGTCGGCCAGTTACTCTGAGGCTCCAGAGCGTATTTGCTTGCGAGGCTTAGATCCCGTTGTATTGAGAACCTCTGAACTCAATTCAATCCAGTTAAATGAACAGATTTTCGATGGAGGGTTGCCCGAACTGCCTTTGATTGCGGTTGTTCCATCCGATGGCTGGAATATTACTGCAGAACCGAATCTTGGTTGGGGCTTTGAATTAAATTCCAGTGGAATCCTTTCATCAATTGAAGATTTGTGCCCACTTAATCCATCCCTTTCTATCCCTCCAGCACCTGCAGAAGGTGAATGGATTTGGGATTTAGAAGTTCGAAAGATCTCCAATATTCCATCGGTAACCGATGAAAACCAATCGCTTACGCTTCTCATGAATCAAGGCTCAAGTATGCATGTTTGCTCGCCACATCTTTCTGTAAATCCGCAATTTAATTTCTCAGTTGAGGAAGGCCCTGAACTTGTTTTCCAGCGATACAATACGACACATCGCATGTGGTCAAATATGTGGATGGCTGCATACAACGGGACACTCTTGAAGGATGATGGTTCAACATTTTCTTTCTATAGTTCGGCCAACTACAGTGTACCGGTTCAAATAAATTATCAAGGTAATGGGGAGCAATGGACAACTATCACGTCAACCAACAATTTGATTCAAGGATGGAATTCTTTTGAGTTCATACCTTCGAATTCGACGCTCTCGACAATGTGGTTTGAGCATCAAGATGCATCCCTTGTGATTCATTTAGCAAGTTATGTATGAGGTCTTTCGATGAGAATTGCGATTTTGGGAGCAGGTTCGCTGGGTTCTCTTTATGGCGCTCTTCTCTCGCAAGTGGATGGTGTCGAACTTTTTGTTCATGGACGAGGTATTCATGGGGCTCATATGGCTGCTGAAGGTCTTTCAGTCGAAGGAGAACGAGATTTTTTCGTTTCAAATGATGATGTTCTTTTTTCATTGGATGAAGTAGGTTTACCTCCGGCTGCTTTAGGAACCCTTGATTTTGTTTTGTTGACTGGAAAGTCAGACCAAATCGAGATGCTTGCAGGTTTGGCTCGGCAACTTTTGAATGCTGATGGTTATGTTCTATCATTGAGCAATGGCTTGGGCCATGCGGAACTGTGTCAAGGCGTTCTTGGTCCACATCGAGTCTTTGCAGCCACCTCAACCCATGGTGCATGGAGGCCATCTCCAGGTACAGTCCATTGGGCTGGTAAAGGAGAGACTGTGCTTGGTTCCCTTTCTGGTGGGCCGGGGATGGAGGAGGCACAACCGTTGCTTTCAGCGCTTGAACAAGCCGGCTTGTCTCCACTATGGTCAAACGATGGTATTGCAATAATCTGGAGGAAAGTGTTGTTGAATATCGCAATTAACCCAATAGCCGCAATTGCAGGTGTAGAGAACGGCGCTTTGCTTCGGCCTGATCTTTTTTCTTCCGCTCTTTCGACTATGCTTGAAGGTGCTTCGGTAGCTCGTCTTGAGCGGGTTCCTTTGCCCGACGATTCTGAACTTGAAGAGCATCTTCGTCGAGTGCTCAATGCGACCTCTGAAAACATGTGCAGTATGTTACAAGACCTTCGCAACGGGCGTCGGACTGAAATCAAATTTTTGAATCAAGCAATAGTAGAGCGAGGTGAACGTGTTGGGATACAAACTCCACTCAATCAGATGCTAGCGGCAATGATTACTGCTCTTCATGTTGAATAAGGTCCTTGTTCCAGTGCAAACCACGATTTTCATTTCTGTCAAGGGCATCCTCGGTGATGTGCGTAGCCACGAGAATGAGATTTCGAAGTTCGACCAAATCGCGGGTAGGAATACTTCTCCTCCATATGAGGTCAACCTCTTCAGCAAGGAGACTTAGCATTCGTTTTGCTCTTTCGAGACGACGGAATGAACGCACTATGCCGACATCATCTGTCATCGTTTTACGAAGTGTTTCCAGGTCTCGAATAAGGGGAGCATGTTCTTCTAATTCTTCCATCCCCTCAGCCCTCCATTGAGGGACATCTTGCAAATCGTTGTTCGGTTGAGAGATGAAATGGTCAGCGGCTCTGTTTGCGAATACAACAGCCTCTAACAAACTGTTTGAAGCCAATCGATTCGCACCATGCATGCCGGTACAAGCGACTTCGCCAATGGCATACAGTCCTGGTATGACTGTACCTTTCTCCATCAGCACGCGACCATCAATGTCGACAGAAAGCCCACCCACCATGTAGTGTGCAGCGGGTGCAACCGGTAGCGGATCTCTTCCTAGAGATAATCCAAATTGGTTTAGTTTCGACTCAATTGTTGGGAAATGGTTGTGAAGAACTTCTTTGTTCAAATGGTCGGTAATCAGCCAAACATTGTCAGCTCCAGTAATCTTCATTCTTTGGTCACAAGCCCGAGCGACCACATCACGGGTTGCTAGACTTCCTTGAGGTGATGATTGAAGCGTAAATGAATATTGATTTGGCTTCTGAACGTGCTCGTAATTCATTTTGTAGCCCAGTAAACCTTCGTCATCCAACAGAACTCCACCTTCTCCTCGAAGCGCTTCTGTTATCAGAAACGGCTTTTTATTTCCTGCCATAAGTGCTGTTGGATGAAATTGAAAGAAGGCCATGTCTACACTTGTCGCTCCAGCTCGAACTGCCATTGCCAATCCATCGCCAGTCGCTACCGATGGATTCGTCGTTCTTTCCCAAAGTTGACCGCATCCCCCTGTTGCAATGAGTACTGCGTCTGCCGCAATTGCTTCCATTTCTCCAGAATCCAAACTGAGGCACCAGATTCCCTTTATGCCCTTTTTCGGTTCTTTATGCGAAGTTTGAATGAGATCGACTCCTAGAGTATGCGGTCTCAAGGTGATGTTTTCACTTGAGGCTACAGCCTGAGTAAGTGCTCTTTCAATTTCTGCACCAGTCGCATCTTTGGCATGAAGAATTCTTCTTTTGGAATGTCCCCCTTCTTGTACCAGATGGAAATCAGTTCCTTCCTTTTCAAAATCTACTCCTATCGACAGCAAGTCGCGTATTCGGTCTCCGGCTTCTTCTACTACGCATCGAACGATTTCTTCGTTACACAGTCCGTCTCCCGAAGCAATGGTATCACTGATGTGTGCACTCATCCCCTCGCCGTCGGTTTTGTCAAGGATTGCAGCGATACCTCCTTGAGCCCAATTGGTCGAGGAATCAGTTGGTCTTTGTTTGGTAATTACGACGACAGAATGCCCTGCATCAGACAGCCGCAATGCTGCAAACAGCCCAGCAATTCCGCTTCCGATGATTACAACCCGTGACATGGACCGCCCTCTTCAACCTACGCTGGATGCCGATACATTTCACCTCATCGGCAAGCGAAACCGCTATGTTCGCCCCTCGCTTACGTCATCCATGGCGAGCATCCGTGATTTGGTCGGAATCTTGTTTGGTACTTGTCTCGTTGGTTTTTCTATAGGGAATGCCGGCATGGGCATAGTTGCTCCCTATTTCATCAACGGGGCAGAAAACACCAAAATGGTCATCACCCGAATGTTCGAGCCTCATTGTGCCATTCCAACCATTGAAGCAGAAATTGCAAATGGCGATGCATCATACTGTCTTGAAGCAGTAGGTGTCTGGGATGGAATAGATATCTTGTTCTTGTGCCTCGGTTTGTTTGTTCTTCTTTACGGTCGAGTAGGTTTTACTCGAGTAGGACGTCGTTCTCAACGCTTGTATCATGTCTTGTTTGGGGCTGGAGCAGTGTTGTTTAGCATAGCCATTCTTGATAGGCTCAATTTTTTGCCACGTGCAGCAAGTTCCGAAGGAATTGCAGACCTTATTCCAATAGAGATTCCACCGTTTATCGTTCAATGTATCATAGCTGTGATTGGGGCTTTTATGATGGCTGGGCCGAAGTATTGGGAGGCCGAAGGGATAGAACAGGCTAGGTCGCGTCTGGATAAAAGACGAGATGTAGCAGATACATTCAGAGGGACATTCGGTTCAGTAAAGATGTCTCTTGGTTCACGGAGCGGTACTACTGAGCGCATTGCTCGTTCACGAATTCTCAAGAAAGATTCTCATCTTCACATGCGCAGAACCAATTCTAAGAGCCTCAAAGTTCTCGCAACTTGCCCATATTGTAAGGGTGGTGGTTGTGATGAGTGCGGTCACACCGGAACGCTGTGATTTTTTCTGATATTTTGGAAGAAATTTTGCTGTTCACGGCTGTAGAAAGTTACCTGTGAAAACCGGGGTACTGCCCTTCTATCACTCGCATGGTTTAAGACCTGTAGGAGATGGGTGTCGCGGATAAGGTCGAGGCGAAGAACTTCGATTAGAGGGATAGGGATGTATCTTCAAGCACTGGAAATTTCAAACTTCAAATCATTCAAGGGTGAAATTACCGTTCCTCTTGACAGGGGCTTCACAGCCATTACTGGACCGAACGGTTCGGGGAAATCGAATTGCGGAGACGCTGTTCAATTCGTACTCGGTCCACGAAGTAACAAGGTTATTCGAGCACAAAATGCCAAGGACCTGATCTTTAACGGTGGTAAAAATTCCAAACCCGCCCGCTCATGTGAGGTCACACTTGTTTTTGCAAATCCGCTTCTTTCAAACGGGCGCAGACGACTTCCATTGGACCAAGAACAAGTAAGAATGACCCGTTCAGTCCGTTTAACCAAAGCCAACAACATTGTCACAACGTATCTCTTGGATGGCGAAGAAAGCAGTCAGAAGACATTTCATCGCCTTCTTGGTGCCGCTAATGCACGCCCGGATGGATACAACATTGTTCTTCAGGGCGATGTAACCAAGTTGGCAAAGATGACTGCAAAAGAACGTCGGAAAGTCTTGGACGGAGTTGCTGGTGTAACTTCTTACGATGATGAAATTCGAAAGGCGGACCGACAAAAAGAGATGGTTGAAGGATACATCGAGCGAATTGGGCTGCTTGAAGACGAACAAAAAGCTCGCCTTAAAGATTTGACAAAGGAGAAAAACCTTGCATTAAAGGTTCAAGATTTGGTTCTTGAACTTAAGCAGGCACGTATCATTTCTGCTCAATCAAAACTTGCAAGTCAACAGTCCGAACGTGGCTATCTTATCGATGAACGCTCTCGAATTGAAAATGAAGCGACCGAATTGGAAGCAGAAGTAAAAACCGGTGCTCAAGTCCTGCTTGGACTTGAAGATAAAATCGGTGTATTGCAAAAACAAATTGAAGATTTGATGGGTGGAGATTCCAATGGACTTCTCGCAGCAATCAATCAATTACAAATCCGCATAGCTACCAGTGAAGACCGAATAGGTGAGGCTGAAGACAAAGATTTGGAGGACAAGGAAGAGATTGCTCTTCTTGTTGAAAGTCTCGAAGAGGCTCAATCGGCTTTGATGAATTTCCAGCAAGACCTTTCGAATGCGAAAACAGACCTTGAAACAGCCCAAACGGCGTTACAAGAGGCGAAACAGGAAGAAGCAGAAGTTCAAGCATTACTTGAATCATCAGGCGCTGCAAACGCTGAACTTTCCAGAGCCCTATCCAAGGCTATAACTGATACTGAAGAGGCCACTACAGCCTTGAATACTGCCCAAGAAGAGGTCAATAAAATTGCGACTCAAGCCGAAATGCTCGATGAACAACTAAGCAATGCGCAGGAAGCAGCAGAAACGGGGCGTCTTGCTTTGGGAGAATCCGAATTAGAAGGTGAAGAACTTGGGGCTGATTCACCAGAAAACGACAGAAAGGCGCTTACTCAACAACTGCTCACCGCTCAACGTTCAGAGCAAAAATTGCTCGAAGAATCCCAAGCAGTTGAGGGACGCTTACGTGAAACAGAACGCAAACTCAATACTGCCAAAAGCGAACTTGAAAACAAGAGTGGTGCCAAAGGAATGGCAGGTGGCGCTGCAGCGGTTCTAGCTGCTCGCGACCGAGGTGAATTGAGCGGAATTATTGGGACTGTGGCAGAACTTTGCCAACCGCGAGACCCTGCTCATACCGACGCATTGGCTACATCAATTGGAGGTGGTATGACCTCAGTTGTTGTTGACAATGACGAAGTTGCCGCTCGTGCGATTCAATGGTTGGCACAAAATAAAGCAGGTAGGGCGACTTTTCTACCTCTCAACAAACTGACACATTCACGACCCGCAGGAAAAGCACAAATTGTTTCAAAAAGAGACGGTGTAATCGGTTTTGCTAGCGAATTGTTGGATTACGACCCGCGTATTGACGTCGCTATACGTTTCGTACTGCGAAATACCCTTGTTGTCGACAATATGGCAACTGCTCGTAAAAACATGGGTGGTGTACGTCTGGTTACCCTCCGAGGAGATGTTACCGAAGCCGGAGGTGCCATGGTTGGTGGTTCTAAGCGAAAAATGACCGTTTCTTTTGGAGGTAACATCCAAGGTGCCAGTGAAGTGCAAGCTCTTTCCTCAGATGTAGAGAGATTCCGCATAATGGCTGACACAGTGAATGGTGCTTTGGCAGAAGCACGCCGCTTGCAATCCGAAATTCGCTCCAAGATCAACGCACTTTCAGACGGAGACCATGCTGTTCGATATCAAGAATGGAAAGCCGAACACAAGCAAATTAAAAGCAATCATATTGCTGCTTTAGCAGATGTTTCCAATCATGAAAAGAGGCTTGCAGAACTTGAAACGGATGCATCGAGAAAACTTCGCGAACTCGATTCCGCACAACAAATCTTAGCCCAAGCCAATGAATCTCGTAGCACTGCACAAGCCCAATTGGAGGAGGCCAGCCCGAGCCATCTCAAAGACCGCCTCCATGCTGCCGAAGTAAAGCGAATTGAAGCTGAAAGCCTCAAAGCACAGGCTGAGATTTCTCTTAATGGAGATTCGAATCACCAAACGCTTTTGGAAAGCAGAGTCTCTGGAATTGAATCAAGAATTCAAGTGTTGAAAGATAATGCAATTACTCGGAGTGAACGAATTGATTCCCTTCAGGCTGGAATAGCAACAGATTCTATAGAATTGAGGTCGAAAGAAGAGGAGCGTGCACAATTCTTGGAAGAGAACCAAGGTTTGGAAGATGAGCGATTGGAATTGATCGAGGAGCGAACAAGCCTACATGTAAATCTCCAACAAAAATCAGCAGATGCTCGTTCACGACGAGGCTTGGTCGAAGAAATGGGCCGTTCACTCCATCTCAAGGACGAATCAATTCGAGAAACACTTGCTGAGATGATAGAGAACAACATTGAGCCCGCCGGTGAAGATGTATCTCTTCCAAGCGTCGGAGATGCTGAGCGTCACGAGAGAACCCTTCAGAGAAGACTTGATTCTCATGGCCCAGTTAACATGCTTGCCATCGAGCAATACGATGCTTGTGAGGCACGTCTTGCAGAGATGAAAGGAGATTTCAAAGTGCTTCAAGAGCGTCGAAAGCACCTTATTGATGTCACCGAGAAACTTGAAACTCAACGTAAAGAACGCCTCGTCAAGGTTTTGGAAAAGGTCAATGAGAACTTTAAGGTCGCTTACAAGACTTTGAGCGACGGTGGACGCGGAGAGTTGTTCCTTGAAAATGAGGATGAACCGTTCAAGGGTGGTCTCGAATTGTGGGCTCAACCCCGTGGGAAGTCGGCTAAAGTTACTCGTCACCAACTGTCAGGTGGCGAGCAGTCAATGGCAGCACTTGCCTTGATTTTTGCAATCCAAGATTACGACCCAAGTCCATTCTACTATTTCGACGAGGTCGATCAAAATCTAGATGGCTACAATGCTGAACGAATTGCCATGATGTGCCGTGAACGAAGTAAGAGAGCACAATTCATTATGGTCACTTTGCGTAAGGTATCTCTTCGACTTGCGGACCATCATATTGGAATTACACATGGCGGCGACGGTTGCAGTCGACGCATTGTCGACTTTGACCGAGACAAGGCGATTGCCTTGGGTGAAAAAGCACTGGCAGAGGCCAAGAAGGACAGCGAAAAGAACCATTCCCGTATTGCAGAGGCTTCTGCTGCTTCGCACGAAATGCCCACCGTTCCTGAACCACTTGCGACCCCAGGTAGTCTTGGCGGGCTCTTGAATCACATGAAGGTTGATGAAATTGAAGAAGTACCTTCTACAGGTCTGAATGCGCTTACGGAGCGCACCGCAGACCTCACCGAGGACATTGAAGAATATGCCGAGGTTGCTCAAGCAGTGCTTGCGGCAGAGGCAGCAGAAAAGGTCGAACAAGATACGACAGATGTTGAAGAAGAAACTGTCTGAGGTGGCGAGCATGGTCGAACAACAATCTGCACTGGACAAATGGTTCCTGCGCCAAGATGTGATTGACCAGTTGCTCGCATCGGGTGAAGAGTCCGAAGAAGCCGCTCTTTTTGGTGACAAAATAATGGCCATTGCCGAACGAGAAGAGGCCGAGCACCAAACCCTTCTTGACCCGTTTGACCGTTCAGTCGCACTTGTCCTTTCACTGGTGAGGGACGAAGGACTTGATGCTTGGAATATCGACCTGTCAAGTTTCCTCAAAGTGTTCACAAGTCGTGTGAAGTCAGAAGCCAAATCGCTCGACCTCCCTGCATGTGGGCGATTAATTCGAATGTCTTGGGAGGTCTTGCACCAACAAGCCGAAGATTTGTTTGACAGAGTTCAGTATGTTGATGACGGGAGCGATTGGGAGGATGAACTTGGATTTGGCTGGGAAGCAGATTACAACGATGAAGACTTCTTCTTCACCAACACTATTTTGCAAGGAGATGCTGATGAATTCCTTCCAGATTTACTTGAGAACCGAGTTCGTCGCGACGAAGGACGCCCGGTTACTCTAGTGGAATTGCTTTCGGCTTTCAAGGATGCATCTGATGACGCTGAAACTCTTCGCTTACGGGAAGAGAATCGTTTGGCTCATGAAGCAGAACTGAAAGAATTCCTTTCCGATGTCGGTGGCAGAATGCACAATGAAGACCTTGAGGGGGATATCAAACGGTGTTGGCAAGCATTGAGAAAAGCTTGTTCTGAAATCAGCGATACCAAAGTTCCTGTACTCATGGTAATGGAGTCTTTGAAGCCAATATTGGAGGATACTTTTGGTCAAGTACCCGAAGGTTATGACGACGAGGCAAAGGTGGCATCTTTTATTGCAGGCCTGTTCTTAACACATCGCGGTTTTGCATCCATTACTCAAGAAAATGTTCCAGACGGAGTGATTTATCTCGAAGATATGTGGCCAAATGTCGAATCCTTTGAAGAGATTAGTTTGCTTATTGAAGACCAACAGAGCGAGGAAAATCAACGCATACAACAACAGGATACGGGTTCGGTACATCATGCTAAATTGCGAGCAGAAAAGGCACGCTTAGCAGAGGAGGAATCAACGCGAAAGCGAGAAAAAGCATTGGCTAAAATGGCCAAAGAATCGGTGGATGTTGAAGTTAAAGAGCCTGATGAACTTGAAAAACAGTCGTATGATGACCATGAATGGTTGGTTGAATGAAGGTGAAGATGATGTCAGAAGTCCCAATCGATACGTTGTTGGAAGCCACATTGTTTGGAGCTGGCCGTTCAATGAGTGTGTCGGAACTTTCGTCTGCACTGGGCTATGATGAAGATGAAATGCTTGATTAATTGTATTCACTCCGTTCTACTCTCAAGCGTCGTCGTGGAGGAGCGTTACAGGTTGCTGAAGTCGGAGACAGGTGGGCTATTGAAGTCAAACCAGATATCGCTAGTCATTTGCCGAAAGAAACCAAGACTGAAATTCCTCAAAAGTTGCTGAAGGCAGCAGCCCTCATTGCTTATCACCAACCAATGTCCCAATCTCGTCTGGTTGAACTTCTCGGTCAGAAAGCATACGATTATGTTCGTGAATTGGCACAACTCGGTATGGTTGATCGCCGTAAAGATGGCAACACACGACGCCTTTCGACGACTCGACGTTTCTCAGAAACATTCGGATGTCCGTATACCGACCGTAAGAAAGTCAAGAAGTGGTTCCGCGAACAAGTCAAGACGACGGGGCTGTTTGATGGGATGGAAGACGCTACTGTTTTGAAAGAAGAAAGTGAATCAGAAGGATTGATTCAAGCTACCCTTCCGTTGGGCGAAGAAGAGTGAATTTACTCTTCCCGTAAGGCTTTGAGAAGTTCTCCGACGAGAGTTTGGGTTTTTGGGCCCTTCTCTTGCTGTAGACGTGCTGCAACAATTTCGATTTCTTCCCCGATAGCGCCTGCTGACACCGCCATATTTCGAGCATGAAGTTTCATGTGACCTGCTTGAATGCCTTTGGTAGAAAGAGCGCGTAATGCACCTAGATTTTGTGCAAGGCCCGATGCAGCGATGATTCCAGCCAATTCTTGGGCAGATTCAACTCCAAGAATGGCGAGATTTGCCTGTGCCACTGGATGGACCTTTGATGCCCCTCCTACGATACCTACCGCCATTGGCGTTTCAATAACGCCCACAAGATTACCCTCCTCGTTTCTTTCCCAAGATGTCATAGAACCGTAAGAATCGTTGGAGTAGGCGGCCCAAGCATGGCAACCTGCTTCAATTGCTCTCCAGTCTTGCCCACAAGCAACACCGACGCTGCTAATTGCGTTCATTACTCCTTTGTTGTGTGTAGCGGCACGAAATGGGTCTGCCATGGCAAAGTGCTGCGCTTCAAGAATTCCTTGAATGACTTGAACTCCATTTTCATAGGTGCCGTCTTCAGAGATCTCCTCAGGAGTAAACACAGCCCGAACTCGAGCCAAACGATGTGCTGCAAGATTTGAAAGAATACGCAACTGCACGCGACCTTTGGTAATGTCTTCAAGCCGCGGCGCAATGAGTTCTGCCATGGTGTTGACGGCATTTGCTCCCATCGCATCTCGACAATCAACAATAATGTGCACAATCAGCATAGGGCCACTTATTGAATCGAGTAAACGTGTTTCAATTCGTTTGCACCCTCCACCCAGGCGAATCATTGTCGATGGCAGACTGTTGCAGAGGTCGATGAGTTCTTGAGAGGCATTCTGTACACTCTTTTCCGCTTCTCTCCAATCGCTGCAATCCAGTACTTGCAACTGGGCAATCATCATTGGATCATCAGAATTGGTGTGAAATCCACCGTTTTTGAGACATCTTTTGGCCATATTTGAGGCTGCAGCGACAACACTTGATTCTTCAAGGCAGAATGGAATGAGGTAATGATTTCCGTCAATGACAAAATTTGTCGCAATCCCAACTGGAAGGGACATGGTGCCGATAACATTCTCAATCATTCGGTCTGCAGCCTCTTCACTAAGTGCTCCACAGGCTTCAAGTGCCTCGATTTGTTCGTCACTTAGATTTGCCATCTGGGCGACAATTTCTCTTCGTTCAGAAACACTGTGGCGGAAAAAACCGCTTAATCGGCTGTTTTCGACTGGCATATGCGTACGTCCACTTCTCTCCACACGACAATACATCATCAAGCAATCGGCACAAGAGGGCCCAATCGCTAACTTTGTTCAGTTTTCATGTTGAATGAAAAAGAGGCCTTGTTAACGCGATTAACGCTTCAAATAACGCGTTAAGAAAGCGTTAATGTTGTGTTAATACGATTCAAAACACGACTTTGGCAAATGAATTAACACGTACTAACAGGTCTCTGCAACTGTTGAACAGAGTGAAACATGAAATACCCAAACCTAACTGCGAGTGTATGCGAGTGATAGGGAAAGAAATGGACTTACCCCCAATGGAAACAAACCCATTCTACACTTTACCACTTGAATCCACAGACACAGACCTTTTGGTAGGGCGCAATCACCTTCTACAGGTGCTTTCTCAGTATATGCAATTTCGTTCACATCGGCGTATTTTGTTGCTTGGAGAACATGGTTCTGGAAGGACATCATTGCTTCGCTGTGCCTCGAAAGCAGCACCTCTTACGATCTATATCGACCATATCGCGCCCTCTGATGCTGGAAACAATCTCCTCAAAGAAATATGCTCTCATTTTGTTCATGCCAATGTACCGCAAAATCGAGTGGAGTTGACCAATCGGATTCTTCAAGCTGCACAGGATTTCCCGAATGCCTTGCCTTTGGTCGTTATCGATGCATCTACTGTAGATATTTCAGCACTCAATGTTGCACTGCGAGACACTCTGCCGATTCTCGAGCGTTTGGAGGCATTGATTGTTGTCGTTCTTGAAACCAAGGACAAGAATCAACTTTCACAATCTGTTCTTCAACAATTAGAACAAATGAATCCCCTCTCCAATTTGGATGTTGATGAGGTACAGTTACTGGTTGAACGTCGTGTAGAGAGGCTAACAGGTCAACCTTTCTCATTTCGGCGTGAAGATGCAGAATATCTATTGGAAAAAACCCAAGGTCTTCCAGCAGAAGTCATCCGAGTCATGCGAAATGCCATTGATTCATCGAAGATGTCCCAGTACACTTACGTCGAGCCCCAATACAAATCCAATGCTTTGGTTACAGAACCGTTGTTTTCGCCTGAACCGGTCGACCCAACAATTCATTCCTCACTCGAAACCATATTTTCTGATGCGGTTGAGCCTCCGGAAAGTGAACCACAGATGCAAAGTCCTGTTGAGGCCTCAGATCAACAACTTGATAGCAAAATTTTTGAGAATATGGAAGATTTTGCGAACAATTTCGACCTTAATCTTGAACAACTCTCCGAAGACCAAGAGAACCAAGATGAACTTGTTCAACTTGAGCCTTTAGAAAATTTAGGAGATGGATATTCAGCAGCTCCGATGAGCGCCAAGCCCGAAATCATCGACCTTGGACCTCCCGAACTCAACGCACCAAGGCATCTCAAGGGTCTGTTCAGCCGAAACAGGGAATTTGTCGGCCGTTCGCACCACGACGAAACTCCCGGAAAGTTTGTTGAGGTCGTTGATGGAGTGGAATTATGGGAAGATCCCTCGCTACGACTACCCGAGCCAGAAGATGAACCTATTTCGGAAGAAGAATCTGCCTTTTTGATGCACGATGAGGTTGGAATGTTTGAGATTGATGCAGAAATTGACGAAACTCCTTTGGTAGAACCTGAGTTTATTGAAGAGTTCGAAGAGGACCAAACAACAGTATCCGCTGCACCAGAACTGTTGAGTGAACTCGCCCAAATGGTACCGTTGATGAAGGCATTAGAAATGGCTCTGTTGGAACCAAACGGAGCAAACCAAACACAACACCGTCGGAAAATTGTTGATGCCCTTGAGGGGATGCAACGAAACCGGACTGGCATAAAGCAGGATTACCCCCTCAATGCAGCACTTCTCTCGTTGCTAACGCCTCATGAAATAGAAATCATTTCAGTTGCAAATGATCGAAGGTTCTCTCCATCGGACAGCGAACTCTGCACTCAATTGAACATTAAACGTTCGCGATTGTCACAAATCAGCAACCGCCTACTCAAAGGTGGAATCTTAAGCGTTCGACCGATTGGACGTAATCGGTATTATGAATTGACTCAAGCCGCCCGTGCCCAATTGATTGCATGGAATGTGATTGGAGGTGAGGCATGATGAGTTGGACGATAACATGGTCTTGGCAGGCCCCACATCGTATTGCAGCCCTCGCTCCAGTTGAAGGAGGTATGGTCGTCAGCAGTGGATTGGATTTGTACATGATTGAATCCGATGGCGTAGTTCGTTGGAAGGTAGAATTACCGTTTAAGGCGCATTATGCTCAAGCAAACAACGGAGTACTGGGTATCCTTGCAGCACATGGCTTCTATGTTCTCTCAACTGCAGATGGCTCAATGCTTCATGAAGGTCGTTCAACTCCCGGAGGTTTTTCTGAGCTTCTGGCACGTCCTGGTGGCGGTTGGATTCTTTCAGGTCGCCAAGGAGGCCTACACCTGTTTACTCACGAAGGAACAGGCATTCGTAGGCTCGATAGTGGCAAAGTACGACGTTTGTTGGGTTGGCTCGACCGAGAACACATGATGTGGCAAGATTCCGATGGAAAATTATGGTGTGCTCGACTAGCACAACAGGACCAGAAGCGTATCCTCGAAGAGCGTGTTTGGAGTTGGGTAACGCCCCTCATGAGCGGCCGTTTGTTGATGCAGTCGAGTGACGGTGGTATTTGGGAAGGTGTACCTCATCCATTTGGATGGGATTCATTGGAAAAAATTGAGTATGATTCACTTGAACCTATGGAAGGAGTTCGAAGTGCTGATGGTTGGTGGGTTCTCGGAATTGAGGGTCATCTGCATCATCTTTCTGCTCAGAACAATCACGGAAGTCCAACCTTACTTGGTGAATCGATGAATCTTGGAGATCTTTTGATTGTATTAACTCCAGATACGATGGCTACCGCCACTCGTGAGGGTTTGATTCGGCGCTGGTCTGCACCGCACCTTGCGCAGTCAGAGCGCCAAGGAAGATATCAGGCTGCAGCAGAAGCTGCATTAGCTAAGAACTGGGATGAACGCCGTGCTATGTTTGTTCGCGCACAAACAGCTGAAGATGAAGGACGACTCTCACTTGCAGTAGAACTCTACGGTGCATTGGGTCGGACAGACGATGTTCGGCGCCTACTTCAACGTCAAAAGGAGGGTGGAGAGTGACTGAAGATCTTGAAAGAGTCACTCGTGAGCGGGTTGAAAAATACCTCGATATCACCAACCGAGCACGCAAAAAGGCCACTTCACTGTGTTCGGAGGGAAGTTTGGATGCACAAAGGCTGAGTATTATGATGAGAATGGCAGATGATTATGCCTCTGATGCGGCCCATTTTCTGTCAATCGGAGATCATGTGCGGGCTTTTGGTGCAATCAATTATGCGCATGCATGGATTGATGCAGGAGTTAAAATTGGACTTCTCGATGGTCACGGTGACGATGTTTTGTTCACACTTCCATAGATTTGAAACCTATTCTATAGAGAATCGACCAGTTGTAACCGCTGATTTTGAGTCACTTCAAGGATGGGAATGCCCAGTTCATACAAACGGCGCTTCAAATCCACATCCACTGTTAAAACAGGAATTCGCAATTCAGTTGCTAAAGACACCAGTTGGTCATCTGGATGCGAGGAATCTGCATCAAGAGCCTCGATAGGTTCAGTTTTTTTCTCAAGCAATGGGAGTAGTAAATTTTTATTTCGTGGTCGCTGATGATTCAATTGCTCAATCTCTTCTTTCACACTGTCGAGTAATACGAGTTGCGCAGGTCCAAACACTCTTCCAATTTCAGTGTCAATGTTCATTCCTGAATCGATAACAGCAGCCCATCCGCATGCATCAAGAAGGACTTTTTGGACCATAACGACTTTCAAATTGCTCACGCTCATTGAATTGTTCCGTGTCCAATGAGACGCCATCTCGAGCCAACGCGTCGAGACAGCGACACTCTTTGACCAGTATCAGCACAAATCGGAAGCCTTAGATCGAGTGTTGCTTTACCCTTTTCCGAATTTTTGGTTACGCCAACGGATGTTGCCGTTGCTACGTTAATCATCAGCATCTCGTTGTTTCGAAGAGGATAGATTTTCTCTGGAGTCTGACCTTCTCCAGCAACCATTGTATCCATCAGTTTAACCTCTATGGTCATTGAACTTCGAACTTCAGGTAGGTCGCCTTTACGAGCTACAACTTGGCCAGAAAGGTTGTCTGAGGTTGTTATCGATGGGTCAAGCATGGTTGCCATACCACACAATCCTCCGGAATGCATTGTATCGAGGTTCAAACCCCCTCCCTGCATGCTCTTGACCGTCGCTTCAATAGGTTCCCATGTTGTTTTAGAGCCTTTTTCGATTCTTCGACCGGGTCCAATGATAATTTCATCGCCGACTTCAAAAGTCCCTTCAACGATGCTTCCACCAATGACACCACCGCGAAGTTTTGATGGTCGAGTACCAGGGCGGTTGATGTCAAAAGAACGTGCTACATGCATCACAGAGCGCTTATGGTTGGAACGGTCAGGGGTTGGGATTGTCTTTTCAATTGCTCCGATAAGGACATCCAAGTTGACATCATGATGTGCGGAAACAGGAATAATGGGGGCGTCTTGCGCAATTGTTCCTTCGAGAAATTCTTTGATTTCGGCGTAAGATTCCAAAGCGCGTTCTTTGGTAACCAAGTCGATTTTGTTTTGAACAACAACGATGTTTTCGATTCCTGCGATTTCCAATGCCATCAGATGCTCTCGTGTCTGAGGTTGTGGACAGGCTTCGTTTGCTGCTACCATGAGCATTGCTCCATCCATTATTGAGGCACCCGTGATCATTATCGCCATCAGCGTCTCGTGACCAGGGGCATCGACAAACGATATCACACGTTCAAGTTCTTTTTCGACATCATCTTTTCCGCCAGGGTGTCGGCCTGTAGCGTAGTATTGACCGTCTTTGGTTTTGTAAAAGGCAGTATCGGCATATCCGAGTTTAATTGAAATACCACGCTTGCGTTCTTCAGAATGGGTATCGGTCCAAATACCCGAAAGTGCTTGAGTAAGCGTTGTTTTACCGTGGTCAACGTGACCCACAAGTCCAATGTTTATTTCAGGTTGTGCGGGAAGCTTTCGTGCCATGCTTCCTACCCCTG
>MDSV01136334.1_pt1 | contig 34651 bp, 18 predicted proteins | sample 810851 | NCBI WGS metagenome assembly MDSV01 (sample SAMN05326640, study PRJNA326480) | marine metagenome | isolation source: seawater | place: Atlantic Ocean: North East | collected 2012 | reverse complement strand
TCTCCGCGCAGCTCAAGTACAACATCGACGTGGTGTGCGAGTACATCTGCGGGAAGATCCCGGTGCCGAAGCGCGACTTCACGTCGCCGTGCCACATGATCGTCATCCGGAGCTTCGACGTGAACAAGCCGGGCGCGGAGGTGGACGACATCCAGGGCGGCGTCGCGGGCGGGTCCATCCTGCAGGGCGTGCTCAAAGTCGGGCAGCCGATCGAGGTGCGGCCGGGCATCGTCAGCAAAGACGCGGAGGGCCGCATCAAGTGCACGCCCATCTCGAGCCGCATCGTCTCGCTCTTCGCGGAGCAGAACCAGCTCAAGTACGCCGTGCCCGGCGGGTTGATCGGGGTCGGAACCACGGTGGACCCGACGCTGACGCGCGCGGACCGGCTGGTCGGTCAGGTCCTGGGAGAGGTGGGCAAGTTGCCCAAGGTGTTCACCGAGCTGGAGGTAAACTTTTTCCTGCTCCGGCGGCTGCTGGGCGTGCGCACGCAGGGGAGCGAGAAGCAGGGCAAGGTGGCGAAGCTGTCCAAGGCGGAGGTGCTGATGCTGAACATCGGGTCGATGTGCACGGGCGCGCGCGTGGTGGCGGTCAAGTCCGACCTCGCGAAGCTGCAGCTCACGTCGCCGGTGTGCACCAAGGAGGGCGAGAAGGTGGCGCTGTCCCGGCGCGTGGAGAAGCACTGGCGGCTCATCGGTTGGGGCCAGATCCAGGCGGGGGTCACGCTGGACTGATTGATTTATCGAAGACACGCGACGAGGGCGGGCGCATGCGCCGGGGCGACCGCAGAGAAGGCGCGCGGCGGACCTTAGGTGGACCCCGCCGCGACGGGGAGACGGCGCGGCGACGTCTTCGCGAGTGTCCAATCGAAAAACGTGACATCGACAAGACGCGATTTGGCGAAAACCTCCGTGTTCTGGGCACACGGACCGCGAAATTGTACCGACGCGCGCTGGTCTGCGCGCGGCACTGTCGCAAGCGCACGTCCTCGACGCGTCGTCCGCACGCGCACCGCTCGGCGGCGAGGTCGAAGGCGTCGTCCGGCGACCCCCCGCGCGCGTACGGCACGCCTCGCGCCCGCGACGCGACCGCCTGCGCGATCGACGGTGTCGTCGAATTTCTGCCCGGGTGCTGCGTACGGTCCTAGGCACCCCCGATTCAGCTGGGGTTATCGAGACTCGAGACGCGCCCGCTCGAGCCGCGCGAACCCCCGCCGCCCGCGCTCGGCGCGACGTCCCGATGCTGATGGATGTTAAGCCGCAGGCGATGCCCACCTCGCAGGAGGCGGCTCCGGCGGACGCGCCGCGCGACGGCGTTGCCCGCGGCACCGAGCGCTCGCCCGACGAGAATCGACCTGCCGCGACCGTTGCGGGGTCGCCCGCGGCCGCGCCCCCCCCCGCGAAGCGCGCGCGCACAGCCGCGACGGAGGGCGTCAAGTCCTTCGACGGCGCGAAGCATTTCATCGCGCAGCTGCGCGAGGCGGAGCGCGGGGCGCCCGCGGAGCCGCCCGCGGAGCCGCCCGCGCGCGACCCCGCGCCCGAGACGCGTTTCGCCGAAACCGCCGCGCCTCGCGCCGGAACGGCGATCGACGCGACGGCCGAGACGAAACTCGCCGCCGCCGCCGCCGCCGCCGACGCCGCCGCGCCCGCGTCTCGGGAACCACCGCCCGAGCCTCGGACGGACTCGGGCGCCGCCCTCGCTTCCTCCGCGAAGGCCGGTGAGAGGGCACCCGAGCCCCTTCCGCGCGCCGCGGGCGCGCTCGACGCGTTCGAGGAGGACGCGGTCCACGTGCTCTCCGGTTTGTTCGAGGAGGACCTGAGCCAAGCGCTGAGCGACGCCGGAACCGCCGCCGAGCGACGCGGGCGGAAGCGCCGGAGCAGCGTCAAAATCGGGACGTCGGGCGGTTCGGTATCCCTCGGCGGCGCGTCCGCGGAGCCCACTCGCGGCGACCGCCACTCCGCCGGTGCGGCTTCGTTCGGGACCGAGGCGAGGTCTTCCGGCGCGCGTCGTAAAAGCGCCGCCGAAAGCCTCGGTCCCTCCTCCAGCCGCAAAGCCGCCGACCACCGCCGGCTGCTCAAGTCGTACATGAAGGCGCTGTTCCGGCACTTGCGGCTGCCGGTGGACATCAAGCCCGCGTCCGACGCGACGTACCGCGACCGCATCAACTCCGCGCTGGGGTTCTGGTTCGGCGAGACGTTCACACCGGGGCGCACCGCCGTCGAGTGCAACGCCCCCAAAGTGGTCGCCGCGCTTTTTTATTTGTCGACGTTCGGGCGCGTGGCGCCGAGCGCGGAGGACGTCGCGCGCGTGCTAAAAAAGGGCCCGCGGGCGAAGAACGCCAACTACGCCGTGGACGAGGACGCGCTCGCGAGGCTGGGCGTGACCACGGCAGAGCTGCGCGCGATGTTCGAGGGGCCGTCGCGCGTCGAGCGCGGGTTCCCGCGCGGCGTGCCTTTAGCGTTGCCCGACCTCGACGCGCTCCCCAACCCCGCGCCGGCGAAGACATCCGCGCGAGGCCCGGGAGAGCCGACGGACGTCGCGCGGAAGCCGCGCGAGGACGTCGTCGCGCGGAAGCGACGAACGTCACCCGACAAGAACGAAGCGTTCGCGAAGAAGCCGTTCGCGGCGTCGCGCGGCGCGGCGGTCGAAGACGACGGTCTCGCCGATCGACCCGTCGATGATCGGTCGACGAAGAGCCCTTCTTCTGACCGGAAGGACGAGCCCGCGGGGCCCGGGCTCGTTCCGCTCGAGGGCTCCGCGCGGCCGGACGCGAACGCGAACGGCGCCGAGACGGACGAGGGCGCCGGCGAGAGCGGCGGCGGCGCGGGCGTTCGAAACGCGAAAACGCGCGCGCGCGTCGTTCCCACGCACGGCGGCAGCCCTCTGTTCAGCCCCGTGGGCGGCGTGACCGCGGCGTTCGCGGCGGCGGCGCTCATGCCGAGCGCGGGCGACCGCGGCGCGGCGGTGACTGCGTTTCTGGACGCGCACGTGGCGCCGGCGCTCGCCGCGCTCGACGCGCACCCGGTGGAGACGCAGCTGGAGATGCTCAACTGCGCGCAGGGCGCGCTCGTGAAGCGCGCGGCGAGCCTCGCCAAGGCGCAGCACAGAGCCTGCCGCGCGGCGGACGGCGCATCAGCGCCGGGCGCGGGCGCGGATGCGCCGGCGCCGCCCACGGGTCTCCGCGCGAAGAGGGGGAGGGGAAAGCGCTGAAACATGCGTTGGGAAATCGGGACGCGCCGAACGCGTTGAGAGGCGTCGGACGTTTTCGTCCGGCGAGAGGTTGGTACATACTAATTGCCCATACGGAAGAAAGCAGAAGTCTGAAAAAAAATACGCACGGAGCTTTCTCGTTTTTTTCCGCCGCCGCCGCCGCGTGTGAGGCGCCGCGTATGAGGCGTCATCACTCTCGGCTGCGCGGTGCGTGCGCACCCTCCTCCGCGCTCGCGACTCGCCGGAGAGAGAGCATGTCCGGCTGGCTCGCCGCCGCGAAGGCGGACGCGCCCGTGGCGTCCGCGCCGCGGGTCCCCGAGGCGGAGGCGGGCAAGACCAAGGTGGTGGTGGACGCAAACGCCATCGTGAAGGGCATCCGCCTCGAGCGCCTCGCGGAGGAGGCGGTGACCATCCCGGAGGTGCTCCGCGAGATCAAGGACAAGCAAGCGAGGCACACGCTGGCGACGTTACCTTTCGAGCTGAAAGTGCGGGACCCGGACGAGGAATCCATCAAGGCTGTGCGGCGGTTCGCGCGGCTCACCGGCGACCTCGGGGCGCTGTCGGACCCCGACGTGCGGTGCATCGCGCTGCACCACACGCTGGAGAAGGAGGCGCACGGGCTGGCGCACGTGCGCTCGGAGCCGCCTCCCCTCGTGCTCTCCAAGCACAAGCACAACAAGCAAACCAAGCAGCCCGGGTGGGACTACGTCCCGGACGAGGACGCGTGGGCAGAGCTGGACGCGATGAACGCGGAAGCCGAGCGGAGCGCCGCGGAGGTGGCGGGCCGCATGGCCAGCGCCTCGCTGGCGGAGGCGCCGGAGAAGCCTCCGCCGCTCCCCGCGACCGCGCTGCTCGCGCTGGAGATGAAGGAGCGCCTAGAGAAGAAGCGCCAGAAGCAGCGCAGGGAGACCGAGGCGCTTCGAGGAGGCGAGGAGGGCTTTCCGGAGAGCGAGACACGCGGCGGGGACTCCGGGGACGGGGAGACGACAAGAGACGACGACGACGACTACGACGACGACGGTTGGCAGCAGAACGTGTCGCGCACGACGCGCATCCGCCGCGCCAAGCGCGCGGAGCGCCGGAGGGAGGCGGAACTCGCGAACGCTGAGACCGCGAAGGCGGAACCCGCGACGACCGATGATGCGGCGGCGGACGCAGTCGACGCAGTTTTGGAAGAACCCGCGGCGCTCGCGAACCGAAACGTCGCCGACGAGAAGGCGACGCTGGCCGAGTTCGAAGCCGCCGCCGACGCGTCCGCGGCGTTTTTCCGAGGCGAAGCTCCGCCCGGCGAGGACGTCGCGGCGGAGGACGGAGCTTCGTCCGTCGCGGAAGAAGACGAGTCGGCCGGCGAAGACGAGTCGGCGGGCGAAGACGAGCAGACGACTGAAGTCGAGTCCACCGTGGTATCGGTGACGGGCGATTACGCGATGCAGAACGTGCTCCTGCAGATGGGTCTGCGCCTGACCACCCCCGACGGGATGCGCGTCTCTGAGTTACGGCGCTGGGTGCTTCGGTGCCACGCCTGCGGGGAGGTGACGAAGCAGACCACGCGCGTGTTCTGCGCCAAGTGCGGCAACGCGACGCTGCAGAAGGTGCAGCACACCGTCGGTGCGGGCGGCGCGGAGCAGTTCGGGGTGCGGCGGAAACACAAGATTCGAGGCACGCGGTTCTCGCTGCCCGCGCCCAAAGGCGGGCGGAGGGAGAAGGCGCCCGTGCTGCGCGAGGACCAGCTCATCGGGATGCGGTCCGTGAAGAAACGAGACGAGGAGGACGTGTTCGCGGCGGAGTACAACGAGGAGAGCTTCGCGGGGAGCTCGCGCGGGCAACGACCGGGAACCGCGCACCTGTACCACCAGCGCGACCTCATGGAGAGCGGGGGATTCCCGAAGAAGAACCCGAACGAGCGCCGGTTCGTCCGGACCAACAGGCGCAGGAAGTGACGATCGAACGGCGACGTACGTTTCGTCGCCAGCGTCGCCGCGGAGCGCGCTTTAGAGTGTTCAGACTATTATGAGGCGGCTACGCGAGCGCTCACGAAACCCCCTCTCATCGCGGGTCGTGTTTCCCCTCGGCGGCTTTCTCCGGCGACGCGCGCGGCGTCTCTTTGATCGGCGAGCCGTACTTGAACCGTCCCAGCTTCGTCGCGGGCCGCTTCGGAATCGCGGCGACGTCCGAGATGTGGATCAGGTGGTGCAGGGAGGTGTACGGCCGCCCGCGGCTGCGGGGCTTGTTAATGTGCTCGTCGCCGTCGGGAATGAACACCCTGGTGTGCCACGCCGGTTTGCGGCGGCTCAGCTTCTCGCTCCGCGCACGCAGCTCGGGCAGGTCGGCGTCGCGAAGCGGGTGCTTCTTCTCCTCCAACGCTCGAATCTCGCGGTACGTCCGGCTGCTCTCGAAGGAGCGGCTCGCGTCCCGCGTCCACCGCGCCCGGTCCTCCACCGGACGCACGGGCTTGTACCCCGGCGGGGACGGGAACGGATCGGGGAGCGCCGAGGAGTCGATCGTGGACGTCGGCGAGGCGCCAGAAGAAGGGCTCGACTCCGACGGGGACGACGACGAAACGAGACTCGCCGCCGTCGCCGCCGACGCCGCCGACGCCGCCGACGCCACCGACGCGTCCGGTCCGGATGACCCCGACGCCCGCGGCGTCGCGTCCGTCGCCTCCACCGCCTCCTGATGCGCGCGTGGCTCCTCCGGCGTTCGCTCGAGCGGCTCCTCTGGCGCTTCGTCTCCCGCCGCTTCGTCTCCCGCCGCCTCCGCGTCGCGCCGGAGCCTCGCCTCGCGCTTCGCCGCCTTCGCCGCGCGTTTCCGGGCGTCGCGCGCCGCCTCGGCTTCGCGCGCCGCGCGGTCGCTCCCGACGGGCGGCTCGGCGGAGCGCCACGTCCGCGGGTCGTCCAGCTGCCAGACGTCCGGCCCGAACCGCCCGACGTGCTGCCCCTCCGCGCTCCACAGGTGCGCCGCCGCGTCCTCCCCGCCCGACGCGAAGAAGAGCTCTTTTTCCTCCGCCGCGGCGCCGAGCTCCGCCCGAATCGTAAACCACTCCAGCGTCTGCACGCACGCGCGGCTCTCGTGCGCCTGCCAGTACCCGAGGCACTCCACGTCGGCTCGACCGATTTTCGTCTTCAGGGTCGGGTCCGCGCTGAGCTCGCGCAGCCCGCGCGACGCGCGGTGCATCTCGTCCACCGCGCCCTTCACGTCCCACAGCCGCACGCGGCCGACGGAGTCGCCGGTGACCAGCCGCGAGCCGGTCGGGCAAATCGCGAGGGACACCACGCTCTCCCCGGGCTTGTGCCCCGCGAAAAAGTCGCACGCCAGCCGGCCGTCCTTCACGTCCCACGCGCGCACGTGCCCGTCCGCGTGGCCCACGAACAGGAACGTGTGCGGCAGGCCCGTGCCTCGGTGTTCGCGCGCCCCCGGGTCCCTGCGCGTCGCGAGCCACGCCGCGCACTCGGCGGCGCGAGCCGCCGAGGGCTCGTGGTCCGAGCCGCTGGCGTCGGCGTCCACGTCGCCCGAGCAGTCGCGGTCCGCGGGGAGCGGCGGCGGCTCGAGCTTCGCGCGCCGCTCGCCCATGTCGGACCACACGTGGACGTTCCCGGCGAAGTCCCCGGTGGCGAGGACGGTGGACTCGTCGTTGCAGACGCAGAACAAGACGTCCGACTGGTGCCCGCGCACCACCCGCCGCGGCGTCTCGAAAGAGGCGTCGTGCGAGTCGTCCCACAGCGTCATCTCGCGCGACCAACCGGCGGCGGCGAAGCGCACATCGGGATACTCCCCGATCGTGCACACGCCGGTGATGCGCGTCGTCTCGGGTCGCCCCGTTTTCGTGTTGAAAGCAGAGCTTCGGCCCGCCGCCGCGTCCGAGCGCGCGGCAGCCTTCTCCGCGGCGCGCGCGCGCGGATCCTCGCCCTCCCCGAAGAGCTCCTTACACAGCGCGCCGTTGGCGACGTTCCAGCACCGCACAGACCCGTCGCCGCCGCCGACGACGATGCGCCTCCCTCGGCCGTCCAGCCGCGCGGCGGTCACCGCCGCCACCGTGGAGGGCTCCAAGGCGTCGCCCGACCCGCCGAGCCCCGCGGCGGCGTCCGCGAGCCCCGCGGGCGCGTCGTCGTCGTCGCCGGCTTCCGCCGCATCCGCCGCCGCGTCGCCGTCGGCGTCGAAGCGGAACACGCGCTCGCCGTCGCGCACGTCCCAGACGCACACGACGCCGTTTTCGTCCGCGGAGCACGCCCTTTGGAACGCCTCGGAGAAGGTCACGGCGACGACCGCGGCGGCGTGCGCGTCGACGTCGCCCTTCGCGTGGGTCTCCAGCGCCCAAGTCTTGGGCTGCACCGCCGCCGTCACGAGCCACCGGCGCTTGGGGTCGAAGCACAGACTCCCGACGGCGTTCTCCGGGTGGTACTCCTGGTCGTCCGTGAACGTCTGCAGCTTTTTGCGCGTCCGCGCGTCCCACACCACGAACGTCTTACCGAGGTCGAGCGTCACGACCTGGTCCTCCGCGTCGACGCACAGCACGGAGGTGACCGGACGCTCGTGCCCGGCGAGAATCGCGATCGGGCCCTCCGAGAGCGCGTTCCAAAGCATCACGACGCGATCGTCCCCGGCGGTGTATAACGTCTTGCGCTCGTCCGACCACGCGATGGCGTTGACGCCCTTCGCGTGCGCGTTCTTCGTGAACCGCCGTCGCACGTGCCCCCCGCCCTCGCGCCCGTCCACGTCCACCAGCGCCGCGCACCCGTCGCTCCCGCCGGTGGCGACGGCGTTTTCGCTCGCCACGTAGCACAGGCACGTCACCCACGCCCGCTCGTGCACGTCTCGGGCGGTCCAGGCCTTCTCGAAGCGCACGCCGCAGCCCGGCCGCTCGGCCTTCTCGCCGTCCGTGGTATCGATCACGCGCAAGAAGTGCACGTGGCCGGCGACGTCGCCGACGGCGACGTGGTCCACGTCGCGCGCGCCGGGGGCGAGGCGCTTCCCGCCGGCCCAGCCGGCGACGCACAGCGGCGCGTCTTTCAAGGCGCGGTAGGCGCCCGTTTCCGTCCAGGCTTTCGGGTCGAACACGCGCAGGCTCCGATCGAAGCACGCCACCGCGAGTCGCCCCGTGACCGGACACTCCGCGGCGTCGGTCAGGTACCCGACGCCGACGTTCACTTTCTTCGCGAGCGTCGCGCGCGGCTGGCTCGCGCCATCCTCCACGGACCACGCGCGAACCGATCCGTCGCGAGACACGGACGCGTACTGGTCCGCGCGAGCCACGCGAACGATCTTCGTCACCAAGTCGTTGTGCCGGGTTTGCTTGTCGAAAAGCGTGGTTTGGCTCGCGTGCGGCGCGACGTAGCGGCTGGGCGGGCGCAACGCGCGCGCTTTGTCCCGCATCTCCCGCGCGCGCAACAAGACGTGCGTCGAGAACTCGTCCCAATCGACGGTGTCCCCCGCGTTGGTGTCCATGATCGCGAACAGGTGGCGCATGCGCGCGTCCACCGCCGCCTCCAGCGCGTGGTTCGTGAACGCCTCGGAAGAGACGGATTCCTCCTCCCACGCCTCGTCGCGTGAATCGGCGTCCGCGTCTCGAACGGGGCCCGCGCGTCCGTCCGCGTTCGCGCGACCCGCGTCCGCGTCGGAAAGCGCGTCGCACCGCGCGCGCCTCAGCGCCTCGCGCGCGTCCCGAAGCTCGGGATCCAGGTGCCTGAACGCCTTCACGAAGTCGTCCACGCCGAGCTCGCCGTCGCCGTCCTCGTCCGCGTCGTCGAACACCCGTCTCAGCGCGTCGAAGGTCTCCGCCTTCGTCGGCGCCTCGGGGTCCCAGTCGGGACCGAGCGCGGTCCCTAAATCAACGGGCTCTCGTGTTCTCCTGCGCGGGAGCGCGCGCTGGGGCGAGGGGGGGTCGGAAGGCTCGGGCGTCGGGGGCTTCGCCTCGACCACCTCCACCTCCTCGACATCTTTCTCCTCGTCCGCGTCGGACCCCGCCTCGGAGTCCGCCATGGTACCTCCCGCGCGCGGCGCGGCTGTGGCGCAGTTCGAGGCGTCACGCAGTCAACATCTCCCGTCGCGCGCGTTTGACTTTCGCGTTTTCGCCGGGGATTGCGCCGGACGCCGCGCGCGGCGCGGTTTGTTTTCGCGTTTCGAGAGGGACGGGCGAAACCCAACGCCGTACTCGTCGCGAGGCGCGATCGTTATTAAACGCTGCTAGTACGCGAAGACACCCTCACGAGCCACCTGTGCATGACACGACGCGGCGCTGTCGTCGGACCGTCGATCGACCCTACGGGCGTCCGCCTCGTTCCCTCGGTCGCGGCGTCGAACCGACGCCGCGATTCACCCCGCGCGCGACGATCGCTTACTTGCGGCCGATCTTGTCGAAGGTGGACACGCCGATGACGGCGGCGCCGATGGCGGCGAGCACGATGCCACCCGCGACGACGGAGAGCAGAGTGTTCTTGAGCGAGGGGGTCATGGCGGCCTCGGCGACGAGGGGGTTGGCGAGCGCGGCGGCGGACGCGGCGGTCACCGCGGCGGTCATCTTCTCCGCCTTGGAGCTGTTCGGTTTCGGTCGCGTCGGTGGGGAAGGAAAAATGTCAGCAACCGTCACGGGTCTGTCTGGTTCTCGCTCGTCCGTCCCGTCATCCGAGACGAGCGATCGGGCGAAACCTCGGTCGTGTGCCGCGATGTCGCCGCGGCCGCGGCCGCGCGCGCGCGATCGGATGCCTCAGAGTCCGCTGGTGCGAGAGTCACACGCGCCCCGAGCCGATCGCGGTCGCGCGCGCGCGTCGCCGCTCGCCCGCGCTCGGCGCGCGCGTCCACGCGCGCGATCGCGCGCCTGAAATCGCACGCGGGACGGGTTTTCGATCTTCCGCACGCACCTGGCAACCACCTGCTGCTTGCGCACAGCCTTCACCGACACGGAGCGCTTGACTGTTATCGAACGGGGTTGGGGGGGCGACGGTCAGTCCGCGATCTCGAGTCGCTCGCGGAGCCCGAGACATCGAGCGCGGCTCGCGTCTCGAGCGTCTCCGCTCTTCCTCGTCGCGTTCGCGACGTGCGATGAAAGTGTTGGTTTCATCGGCGATGGGTCTCGCGCCCGCACGTACCGGGAAGCGCGGCGCGGCGGGAGGAGATCTTGCGCGCGGCCACCTTGGCGGGGGCGGCGACGGCGAAGTTGGAGGCGACGATAGCGGCCATTTTTGTTGTTGTGTGGTGTGCGTAAGGCGGGAAGCGTGTGCGAGTATGACCCTGCGCATGCGCTCGACGCGGGTATCGTGCGGATTTTCTCCGCCAATGAGAAACGAGGACGAATGCCAAATGGATGTACGAAGAAAATCGGTGATCTATGTGCGAAGCAGTCACAAAAAACCGATTTACGATAATGTGATACTGCGTACCATACGTGTCGCTCTCGATGCGAGCTTCGAGTTGCGACGTGCGACTTGTGAGGAATTTTTCGCGAAAACGCTTCTTGCATTTTTCAAAGAGTTTTGTGATATCCTATAGTCGTCCTCGCGACACACGCCTCCGCGCGTCCTTGGAGGAGCGCGGCATGTCGGGGCCCTTTTCCTCCGACCCCGCGGGGGGCTCGGGTCCCAACTCCCAGCCCTCCGCGAAACCGGCGAGCGCCATCCGCCCCATCGCGCAGGCGTCCATCCACCGCATCTGCAGCGGCCAGGTGGTGCTCGACCTGGCGGGCGCGGTGAAGGAGCTCGTGGAGAACGCGCTGGACGCCGGGGCGACCAACATCGAGGTTCGGCTGAAGGATTACGGCGCGGACACCATCGAGGTGGCGGATAACGGCTCCGGGGTGGCCCCCGAGAACCACCAGGCTCTGACCGTCAAGTACGCCACCTCCAAGATCGCGACGTTCGACGATCTCGCGGCGTTGGGCTCGTTCGGGTTCCGGGGCGAGGCGCTCTCGTCGCTCTGCGCGCTCTCCGAGAGCCTGACCGTCGTGACGCGCACCGAGCGCGAGGACGCGGGGACGAGGCTGGAGTACGACCGGCAGGGCGCCATAGTGAGCGCGACCACCGCCGCGCGCGCCGTCGGCACGACCGTCACCGTGCGCGGGATCTTCCAACCTCTGCCGGTGCGGCACAAGGAGTTCAAAAAAAACGCGCGGCGCGAGTACGGTAAGGCGCTCGCCGTGCTGCAGGCGTACGCGCTGGTGTCCGTGGACGCGCGGCTGATCGTCAGCCATCACCTCGGGAACAAACACGCCAAACGCGCGACGGTGCTGCACACGCAGGGCAACCTCGAAGGCGGCGTCCTCGCCAACGTCGCCACCGTCTTCGGCGCCAAAGTCGCCCAGAGCCTGACGCGCGTCGACGTCGACTTGCCCGGCGGCGGCGGGTGCGCGCTGCGGGGGTACGTCTCGGCGCCGACCGCGCCGAACGCGGGGCGGGCGAGCGGGGATCGGCAGTTCTTCTACGTCAACGGACGTCCCGTGGATCTGCCGCGGTTCTCGAAGGCGCTGAACGAGCTGTACCGCTCGTTTTGCGCCACGACTGCCGCCAACCAGTGCCCTTTCGCGGTTTTGGATTTCCGGATGCCCCCCGACGCGTACGACGTCAACGTCACGCCGGACAAGAGGAAGGTGCTGTTGCACGACGAGGACGGCGTGCTGCGCGCGGCGCGCGCCGCGGTGGAGGCGGCGTACGCGCCGTCCAGATACACGTACGACGTGGGGCGGTTCGAGGGAGACCGGCGCGACGGCGAGACGCGAGACGCGACGTTCGACGCGCGCGTCAAGGCGGAACGCGCCGATGAGGAACCCCACGTCGCACCGCCGCCGCCTGTCGCGTCGTCACCCCCGCGCGACGACGACGGCGCCATCGCCATCGCGCGAGACGAACCCGGCGTTTCGCGCCGCTCCGCCGACTTCGCGTCGTTCGGCCTGGGCGGGTCCCTCTCGGGTCCCTCCGCCGCGGCGCGCCGCTCGGACGCTTCGTCGTCCCGCGGCGCCTCGACGGGCGGAGCCGCGCCGCGGCCGAAGCAGAGGCGGCTCGCCGGCTTCGGGTTCACGAGTGAAACCGCGGAAGTCGCGCTCGGGGACGGGTGGCGCGCGCCGGTAGCGTCGGGGGAGGCTTCCGTGTCGCGCGACGGCGACGGCGACGGCGACGGCGACGGCGGCGACGAAAAAAAACGCCAGCTGGAACCCGAAACCGCGCGGACGGCGCGCGTCGTCTCTCCCTCCGCGACGAGAGGCGACCGCTCCGTCTCTCCCTCCGCCGCGGATGAGGCTCCCGGGGAAGAACAGAGCGCGGGCGCTTCGCGCGATCTCGTGAAACTCGAGCCCGAGGCGACGGACGCGCCGCGCGCGGCGCTCGCCGCGGCGTCGACGTCTTCCATCGCGTTTTCCATGGCGGACCTGAGAAGGAGCCGAGCCGAGCTGAGCTCGCGATCGGCCGCGCGCCGCGGGAGTGGGCGGAGCGACGCCGCGGAGACGGAGCGATCGGCGTTGGCGGCGGCGTCTCTCGCGACGTGCGCCGAAGGCGCCGCGCCGCCGCCTCCGAAGCCCGCCTCCGCGGCGGGCGACGATCCGCTGGGCCCCGCGTTGGGCGAGGGCGACGCGGCGGCGACGACGGCGCTCGAACGCGTCTTCAAAAAATCCGATTTCGCGAAGATGCGCGTCGTGGGCCAGTTCAACCTCGGGTTCATCCTCGCCACGCTCGGCGAGGACTTGTTCATCGTGGACCAGCACGCGAGCGACGAGGTGTACAACTTCGAGCGGCTGCAGAGGGTGACGACGCTCAACCGGCAACCGCTCATCGCGCCCGCGCGGCTCGGCCTGACCGCCGCCGAGGAGCAGACCGTGCGGCGGCACGCGGACGTGTTCCTGGCGAACGGGTTCGGGTTCTGCGAGGACGCCGAGAGCGGCGCGACGGGTCCGCCGGGCGCGGAAGACGCCGCCGCCGGGTGCGCGCCGGGGTGCTGCCTGGCGCTGCAGTCCGTGCCGTTCAGCAAGGGCACGACGTTCGGCGTGGCGGACGTGCACGAGCTCATCGGCATGCTGGACGACGGCGCGTACGCCGCGCCCGCCCGCACGCAGCTCTCGGTGGGTTTAGGGTCGCGGCGCGCGCCAGCCACGATCGGGAAAACGGACGACGCCGACGCCGACGACGACGCCGATGACGAGGCGACGACGATTGACGGTCCGCGAACCGCTCCGGACGTGCTCCGCCCGTCCCGCGTCCGCGCCATGCTGGCGATGCGCGCGTGTCGCTCGAGCGTCATGATCGGCGCGGCGCTGGACCCTCGGCGCTCGCGGAGAATTCTGCGCAACCTGGCCACGCTCAAGGCGCCCTGGAACTGCCCGCACGGCAGGCCCACGATGCGGCACGTCGCGGACCTCGCGCGATTGCGGGAAAAAGCGGGCGGGGACAAAGGGGCGCGCAAGCGAAGCGCCCCGGGGGGGTGGTGAGGCGACGGCCGAACGTCGTCTCCTCTCGAGGATTTTCGAGTTGCAAAAAAAAGAAGGAAAATCGCTCTCGACCGCGTGGTCCACTGTAGCTGCCTAAGCTCTCAGACGACGCGCCGTCTCCGTCGTCTACACGGCGCCGAGCTCCAACTCACGCGCGATCGCCGCGTTCCCTCGGGTCGACCCCGCGCCCTCGCGCCCGGCCCGCGGCGGGAGGGAGAGGCTCGGCGCGTCTGCACCCGGAGGGTCGTCGGACTCCGCCACCGTCTCGTACTTCCACGCGGCGGCGCTCGCCCGGCGCTTCTTCGGGAAGCGGTACCCCACGACGCCGCCCGCGAGCGCGCAAGCGAGCGCCGTGGCGAGCACCGCGCTGAGCCCGAAGGACACCGCGGGGTCCCCGCGCGCGGCGCCGCCGCGCCGCTGCACGGCGCCCGCGTACCCGGGCGCGTCCGACCCCGAGAACAGCGACTCGGGAAGCGCGGGACACGCCGCGTCGGTCATCCGCAGCAGTTTCGCGCCCCGGAAGGGCGTCTCCCGATGATCGTCGTCGTCCGAGTCGTCGCCCGCGTCGTCGTCGCCGCCGCTCGGCGGCGCGACCGTTCGCCCCCTGCCAGCCTCGCGCACCTCGAAGGACGCGCCGCACTCGGGCACGTAGGTCCGCTCTCGGACGGAGGGGACGAAGAAAAAATCGCCGCGCGCTGTTGTTTTATCCACCGACACCAACAGAAACCCGCGGTTCCCCGTGCGCGCGTATCGCATCGTGCCTCGGTTGGCGACGCGGTGCCCTTCGTCGATCAGCGCAGAGGGCACCCACGGGAACGCCTGCTCGAACGCGCCGGGAGGGGTCACGCCGGGCGCGTCGAATTCAGCCGCCGCCGCGGCGTCGAAGTACGACGTCGGATTTTCCGGATGTTCCGCCTCCGACGCGACTCCCCACGTCCCCCGGTCGCCGGGGACGACGCCCGCCCAGGCGTCGTGCGAGTCCCCGCCCAGCACGAGCGCGCGGTTGGACGAGCTCGCCACCGCGCTCAGAAACCGCGCGCGCTCGGCGACGTATCCGCGCCAGTCGTCGAAGTCCCAGTTGATGCCGTACGTGCCGAGCGCCAGCAGCGCGCGCGCGGCGGCGACGACGACGCTGCGGCCGCCGACGCCGAACGCCCCCTCGGAGCTCTGACGACCCGCGTCGTCGTCGTACGCGGTCCATGCGCGCAGAGCGGCGCGCCAGGAGGCGTGCGCGCCGGGAGGCGCGCGCGTCTTGGCCGCGTCCAGCGCGTCCGCCGCCCGCTCGACGTCGGGCGACTTCCCGTTCATCACCGGCGAAGCCTGCGCGAAGGCTTGCCAGGCGACGCCCGCGTCGCGCGAGCGCCGCGCTTCTGCCGCGACCCAGCGCGTCTGCTCGGCGCCCAGCATGCGCTTGTCGTCCCGGCCGCGGTACGCGTCCAGCGCCGAGGCCATGCGCCTGAGCTCGGATTCGAGCGCCGAGCCCGCCCAGCGCGAAGGGCTGAGGGGGTTTCGAGCGAACCGCTCTGTCAGATTCGCGAAGACGTCGCCGGCGGGGTTCCCGCTCGGGTCCGTGCGCGCCGTCAGCCGCGTCTCCAACACCACGAACGAGACGACATCCCCGAAGTGCGCCGTGCGGTTGTACGCGAACGGGTTTCCGGCGGGCTCGCGCGTCGGTAACCACTCGTGGTACGCGCGAACCGCCGCGCGCGCGCGCGCGGCGAACGCCCCCTCGCGCTCCGGCTGGTGGTTTTCCCCGCCGCGCGTCCACGGGTTGTTGGCGATCTCGTGGTCGTCCCACATCGCGATCACCGGCGCGGCGGCGTGTAAACGACGAAGCGCGGCGTCGGTGCGGTACAGCGCGTGTCGCGCGCGGTAGTCCGCCAGGGTCCACGTCTCGTTCCTCGGCCGTAAACTCGACCAGCGCTCGGCGACGCTCTCCTCTCTGTTCGGGTAGTTATCCTCGCCGTACTCGTAGTAGTAGTCGCCCAAATGGAGCCACGCGGCGAGTTCTTCGCCCCACCCTTTCGCCGCGGCGTCGTACGCGTGGAAGTGTCCGAACGCCCAGTTCGCGCACGAGAACACGGCAAACTTCAGCGGCGGCGACGGCGTGTCGACCGTTCGCGCGGGGTACGGCGTCCCGCGCGGCGGAGGTAACGCGAACGTTCCCGTCGGCGAACTCGTCGTCGCGCGTCGCGCGCGCGACGCGACGGGCGACGCATCGCCGTCAGTCTCGTTTTTTTTTCCTTCGTTCGCCGCGCTCGCGCCGACTTCGAACGCGTAGTAGTACCGCACGTTCGACTCGAGTCCCCGGACGTCGATCTTGACCGTCCAGTCGCGCGCCGCGACGGCGGCGACGACGCCCGTCTTCGCGACGCTCCCCTCGTGCCAGCCGCGGTCGAACGCGTCCTCCACGACGCCGGGGTAGCTGCCCCCGCCGACGTCGGACGACGCGTGGTCGTCGTCGTGACCCTCCACGGGCAAGAACGCGCGCGCGCCCTCCCGCGGCGAGCGCCACGGGGGTTTCGTGGCGACCGTCCAGGTCACCTCGAACGCGTCGTCGAACGTCGGGTCCCGATCGCCCGGCTGGTCCCGGCCCACGGGCGTGACTCGCGTCCAGATGATGATGCTGTCGCTCGTCGGGTCGCCTGACGCGACGCCGTGCGCGAACGCGCCGTGGATCTCGGCGTGCGCCCGGGGCGAGAGCAGCGACGCGACGAGGAGCGCGAGCGCGACCGCACGCGCGAAGCGCGCGGACGGGGACGCGGACGACATCTCGCGGTCACTCTCGCGCGCCTCGAGGACTGCGACGAGGCGAAGACGAGATCGAGGCGTGGCGTGAAAGAAAAGAAAGAAGAAAACAACAACGGGGAAGGAAAAACGCGTTTTCTCGAGGTCGGTCGACATCTGACATCTGCGGCGTGCGTTTTCGGGCTGTCGTGAAAACGTTTCGCCGCGACGATTTCCTCGGCTCTCGAACCCTACCTACGTACGCCGATATTTTCCCTGCAGGCGTCGGAATAACAGAAACAAGAGGCGGCGGCACGCCGGCACTGCTCGCCGCACCGCCGCGACTGTCTCGTTTTCACGCACTCAGCAACGATGGCCGAGAAGAAGGAGAAGAAGGAGAAGAAGGAGAAGAAGGAGAAGAAGGAGAAGAAGGTACGTCCGATGCTGTTTGTGCACGCGCGCGCGTCGACCCCGTGGCTCGAGACCCCCGCCGCCCGAAAAACCGCTTCCTAACGCCGAATCCCCCGCCCCGCCGACACAGGAGAAGAAGGACAAGAAGCGCGACGCCGATGAGTCCGCCGAGGACGAGCCCGATACCAAGAAGACCAAGGTCGATGAGGTACGTCAGTCACGATGACCCGAACGCGCGCGCGACCGTTGACCCGATCCCCACGCGCGCGCGCGTGAGACATCCTTCGACCGGCGCATTTCCGCCGCCGCCCCGGTGGCGGGGCGCCGCGAGCCTGCGTCGGTTCTTTTTTCCGCGAACGTCGTCGCCGTCGACGCATACCGATCATTGACCGTACTCGATCGCGCGTCCGTGTTCCCTTTCGTCTGCCCGTATCAACAGCCCGCCGCCGAGACGAACGACGACGACGACGACGACGGGTTCAAGGTGCACACCAAGTCCGCCGCCGACGCCAACCCGCTGGCGAAGGAGTACGAGGACATCACCCTGAACTGCCGCGACTGCAACGCCGAGTTCATCTTCTCCGCCGGCGAGCAGGAGTTCTACCACAGCAAGGGCTGGGAAAACCAGCCCACGCGATGCGTGGAGTGCAAGAACGCCAAGAAGGCGAGGTTCGGAGAAGGGCCGTCCGCTGGGCCCGTGTGCTACGCCTTCCAGAAGGGAGAGTGCACGCGCGGCGACTCTTGCCGCTTCTCACATACCATGGGCGACGGCTACGGCGGCGGCGGTGGCGGCGGCGGCGGCGGCGCTCCCGTGTGCTACGCGTTCCAGAGGGGCGAGTGCACGCGCGGTGATGCCTGCCGCTTCTCACACACCGAAGGCGGCGGCGGCGGTGGCTTCGCCCGCTCTTCGGCGCCGTGCTACGCGTTCCAGAAGGGCGAGTGCACGCGCGGGGACTCGTGCCGCTTCTCGCACGACCCCAACGCGGAGGCGCCCCAGCGCTCGAGCCAGCCGTGCTACGCGTTCCAGAAGGGCGAGTGCACGCGCGGGGACTCCTGCCGCTTCGCCCACGACTGAGACGTGGCGTTTTGAGCGAGAGAGCGTGACGATGAGCCGAGCGCGGCGGCGATGTCAACCCGAAGAACAAACCTTCGTCTGAGCGTTTCGGCCGACACGACTCTCACGGTCTCATCTGAGGAACGATTATTCCTCATTCGGAGTTCCGAAACGCATAACGCTATCGTACAGGCGCTCAGATCTCGGCCGCGCCTCGCCCGTTCCTGTGTCCCTGAAACGATCGAAATGTCCGGCTGGACCAAGACCAAGACGTACGAGTCGCACCACTTCGATTCCGAGGCGTGGTCCGTGGTGAAGCCCCGGCCCGATGACATCATCATCGCGACCGCGTACAAGTCGGGCACGACGTGGATGCAGCAGATCATCGCGCAGCTCATCTTCGACGGTGCGCCTCCCGCGGCGGTCGGGGACCTCTCCCCGTGGGTGGACCTGCGCGTTCCCCCGCGGCCGGTCAAGGAGCAGATCTTGGAAGGCCTGACGAACCGTCGGTTTCTGAAGACGCACCTCCCGACTTCCGCGCTGGAGTACTCCGAGTCCGCGCGTTACGTGTACGTGGCTCGCGACGGCCGTGACGCGTTCGTGTCCCTGATGAACCACTACAAGAACGGCAACGAGATGTGGTACGGCGCGTTGAACGGCGAGGGATTGGTGGGCGACCCTCTGCCCACCTGGGAGGAGGCGACCGCCGGCGAAGAAGGCGACGACGCGATCCGCGCCATCTTCGACAAGTGGCTGAACACGCCGTGGGGCACGCACGCCGCGTGGGAGGAAGACGGCTGGCCTTTCTGGTCGCTCTTCACCAACGCGAAGACGTGGTGGGAGGCGCGTCACCTGCCCAACGTGCTGCTCGTGCACTTCGGTGACCTCAAGCGGGACCTAAAAGGCGAGATGCGCCGCATCGCCGAGTTCATCGGCGCGCCCGTGGACGAGGCCAAGTTCGACGCGCAGGTGCGCGCGTGCACGTTCGAGGCGATGAAAGGCAACGCCGCCGCCGTCGCGCCTCTGGGCGGCGCCATGTGGAAGGGCGGCGCGGAAACCTTCATCAACAAGGGCACGAACGGTCGCTGGAAGGACGTGCTGACGAAGGCACAGGTCGAGGCGTACGAGAAGGCGGCGAAGGAGCGCCTCGGCGAGGAATGCGCCGAGTGGCTCGCTCTCGGCGGCGACGCGCGCGAAGGCGGCGAACGCGTCGCATCGTGATTCTGTTTTTACGTCGCGAGGCGCGCGCGACTAAACGCGAAACACGCCGATGCGCTGTGTACGACTAGCATTTACCAGCATGTATATGGCTACGTAGACTATGCTCGCGATCTCGAGAAAACACCCGTCATCGCCGTTCGCCGCCGTTCGCCGCGGCTTTGGCGATGGTGAGCGCCGCGACGGCGACGAGTAAAACGGTCATCGCCGATTGCAGGAACTCCCTGCTGGCGATCTGAAGCACCCTCGCGCCGACCGCGATGCCCGAGATGGCGCACGGCGCGATGATCATGACGAGCCCCACGTCCGGCGCGACGCCAGCAGCCAGGAGCGAAGCCACCGCCGCGCACACCAAAAACCCCGCCATCACCGACGAGCACCCCACGATCACCTTCCTGTTCGCGTCCGCGCCTCGCCACGTCACGAGGATCGGGATCAAAATCAGAGGCCCGCCGGTTCCCGTCAACACGGACGCCAAGCCGACGATCGACCCGACCGCGGCTAACACCGCCATCTCCCGCGTCGTGGGGTTCCATCGCTCGCCGAGAGGCACGTGCTCGGACTCGGGGAGGAAGTACAGGTCCGCGAGACGGCGGCGCGACAAAAAAGACGGACGACGACGCGGCGTCGCGGCGTCTTTTTGGTCCTCCGCCGGCGCAACCGCCGCGACGTCCGCGACGTCGATCGTCGCCGTTCCGTCCGCTCGGCTCCCCTCTCCCGATCGCGCCGATCGCGACGGCGCGGTGGTCTCGAAAATCTCGGGCGGCGCTTTCGTCTCGGTCTCGGTGTCTCGCGTCCTGTCCCTCCGCTCCCGGAGTTTTCGCGCGGCGACGGCGCGCGCGTCGCGCGCGCCGGCGAGAGCCGCCACCGCGCCCACCAGAAAGGTGAGCACGCGTCGCGGCGAGGACTCCACGAGGACACCGCCCAAGGCGGCGCCGATCGCCGCCGTGCACCCGCAGCTCAAGGCCGCGCGCCAGGGTATCACTCCCGGCGTCCTGCCGAGCACCAGGAGCTTCATCAGCGAGGCGGGCATGACCGCCAAGTAGATGGAGACGATGGCTGGTCCGACGTCGACTCCCGCGACGAGCAACGCGGGAAGCATGACCACGCCCCCCATGCCCACCGCGCCCATCATCAAGGCGCCGACGCAGCACGCGAAGATCACCAGCACGATCTCCCCGGCCGACATGGCCGTCACCACGGTAGAGACCATCGTCGCCGTGTCGAGGCGCGCGCCTCTGCGGTGCGTGCGCGTCGACGAAAAGCGCGTTTTTTAGGAAAACGCGTGGCAGCGCCGAGGACGGAAAAGTGGGCGTCGCGTTTTCGTCGTTTGAAGCCGCACAGACGCGACGCGCGCTGCGCCTCGGCGCCCGGGCCCGCCTCGCGCGGCTCCCCGGGTCCCGATGTTCAAGGCGATGGCGAAGCTGAACCTGGGTGCGTCGGTGGTGAAGCACCGGCGCGCGGGCTCTGGCACGGGCGGGTCGAGGCACGGGAGCGCGGAGGACTTGTCGCGCGCGTTCGAAGAGACCTCCGTCTCCGCGTCCCCGGATCTCGCGGACGTGCCCCGCTCGCTGGAGGCGTGGGCGGAGCAGGACAGCGACGATTTCGACGCGGACGCGTTCGCCGCGGAGCACTACGGCGACGCCGGCGAGCGCCGCGTCGCGCGTCTGCACGCCGTGCTCAGCGCGCTGCAGACCGAGGCGGGCGATCAGATGAAACGCAACGTGCTCGACCACCACGCCGCATTCGTGGAGGTGGCCCGCGAGATCTCGCGTCTGACGGAAACCGCGCGGGCGCTCCGGGACCTCGCGGCGATTCCCTCGGACGCCGTCGACGCGCTCCTCGCGGACGCGGAGGCGGACGCCGCGCGGCGAAGCGCGCGGCGAACGCGCGCGACGGCGAACGAAAGAGAGGATGACGTTTTTTTTTCCGAGACGCGGCGCGGACTGGACGGCGTCCGCGTCTCCGACGCGGCGGCTGCGGCGCGGCTCGCGCGGGAGCTGGAGACGCTCGTAGAGCGGAGGGCGCCGCACGCCGCGCTGGACGCGGCGAGACGAGCGGCGTTCTTCGCGGAAACCGTGACCGTGAGCGCGCGCGCGTCCAAAAACGCGGAGACGTCCTCCTCCCGCGCCGAGACGGCGGAGAAGCATTCCGCGGCGGAGACGGCGGAGACGGCGGAGACGAGAGCCGCTTTCGACGGAGACGAGAGCCGCCCCGCCGCGGCGCGCGCGCTTCTCGCCGCGGCGGCGTCGGCGCGGCGCGCCGCGGCGGCGATGCTCGCGGAGATCGCGCGGGGGAGCGACGACGGCGGCGGCGTCGCGTTCGTCGAAGCGCGGTCCGTCGCGCAGACGGGCGTCGGTGAGAAGGAGGCGCGTTCGGCGCATTCGTCTTCGCGGGGGGGAAGAGAAGAGGACGCGTCGCGACGCGCCGTCGCGCGCCGCGCGGCTTCCGTTTTTGTATTGGCGCGTTTGGACGCGTCCGGCGCGGAATCGGCGCGTCGCGCGTGCGTCGCGCGCGCCGTCGCGTCTTCCCGCGCCGCGCGGGCGGACGTCGAGCGCGCCGAGCGGACGCTCTCGATCGAGACGCTCTCCCGGGAATCGAATAAACGAAACCGGGACAGACCCGGCGTCGCCTCGACCGGCCCCGCGTACGCGCTGGCGGCGTGCGAGGCGTTTTTCGGCGGCGCGCACGCGCTCGCCGCCGAGCTCGCCGCCGTGGACGACGCCGCGGAGACGTCCGCGGCGTCGGCGACGGCGAGGCTGTGGTCCGCGACGGCGACGGCGGCGCCGTTCGCAAGGGACGAGGCGGACGCCTTCGCGGACGCGCTCGCGGCTCGGTGCCTCGCGTTCCCGGCGAGCGTCGCGACGCTCGATCTGTTTACCTTCGACAAAGAAACGAAGGACAAAGTCGCCGACGCGCGCGCGCGGCGCGTTTTGGCTGACTCGCGACTCGCGCTGTCCGCTTTCTTCGCGCACGCCGACGCGTTCGCGGAGAGCGCGCCGGCGTACCTCGGCGTCGCCGCGCGGCGACGCGTCTGCGCGCGCGCGGCGGTGAAGAAACGCCTCGAGAAGCTTCTGTTCGAGACCACCGCGGCGAACGCGCTGGACGCGAGGGCGGAGGATTTGTTACGCGCGTACTTGAACGGCGCCGGGGACGATGCCGCGGACGCGCTGAGAGCGTTCGCGGTGCTCTCGTGATGGTGTGACCATCTTTTCGCGCGAGAGGATTGTACGTACGCAGAGAGAAAGAATGGTAGCGTATTTTTGTTTACTTCGTACCTTCGCAGTTCCGCTTCCCTCAGTTGTTCTTGTTCTGGTCCACCTGCAGCACCGCCATGAACGCCTCCTGCGGCACCTCCACCTTCCCGAACTGTTTCATGCGCTTCTTTCCGGCCGCCTGCTTCTTGAGCAGCTTCTTCTTTCGCGAGATGTCGCCGCCGTAGCACTTCGCCAGCACGTCCTTGCGCATGGCGCTGATGGAGGTGGACGCGATCACCTTCGTGCCAATGGCGGCTTGGATGGGGATGCGGAACATCTGCCGCGGGATGAGCTCCTTGAGCGCGTCCACCAGCCCGCGGCCCATGTTGTACGACTTGTCCCGGTGGCAGATGCACGCCAGCGGCTCCGCGGGCTCGCCGTTGATCATCACGTCCAGCCGGATGAGGTCGTTCTTTCGGTACTCGTTGAACGAGTACTCCATGGAGGCGTATCCTTTGCTCCGGCTCTTCAACTCGTCGAAGAAATCCGTCACCACCTCTCCGAGCGGGATGTCATACTTCAAGCAGGTGCGGTCCTCGGAGAGGTATGTCATGTCGATAAACTCGCCTCTGCGCTGGTTGGAGAGCTCCATGAGCGTCCCGACGTAGTCCGCGGGCGTGATGAGCTCCAGCTTCACGTACGGCTCCTCGATGAAGTCGCGCACGGAGGCGTCCGGTAAATCCGCGGGGTTGGCGATGTCCAAAACCTCGCCGTCGCTCAGGTGCACTTTGTACACCACCGAGGGCGCGGTGGTGATGAGCCCGAGGTTATACTCGCGCTCGAGCCGCTCCTGCACGATCTCCATGTGCAGCAAACCGAGGAAGCCGCACCGGAACCCGAATCCCATGGCGCTGCTCTGCTCCGGCTCGTAGCACAGCGCCGCGTCGTTTATCTGAAGCTTCCCCAGCGCCTCGCGCAGGTCCTCGTACTGGTCGCTGTCCGTGGGGAACAAGCCGCAGTACACCATGGGCGTCGCCTCGGCGTATCCGGGAAGCGCCTCCGTCGCCGACGCCTTGGCGCTCGTGATCGTGTCACCCACGCGCGCGTCCGCCACCGACTTGATGTTCCCGATGAAGTATCCGACCTCACCCGCGCTCAACCGCGTCACGGGAACCTTCTCCGGTTTCATGATGCCGATCTCATCGACGCCGTACGTCGCGCCCGTGTTCATCAGCCGCACTTGGTCGCCCGTCCCGATGGTGCCGTCGACAACGCGGAAGATGACCACGACGCCGCGGTACGGGTCGAAGTACGAGTCGAAGATGAGCGCGCGCAGAGGCTCGTCCGCGGTGTCGCTGGGGGGGGGAACGTTCGCGACGATCTGCTCCAATATGTCCTCCATGCCGATGTTCGCCTTGGCGCTGGCGCGCACGGCGTCCGAGGCATCCAAGCCCAGCACATCCTCTATCTCCCTCGTCACGCGCTCGGGCTCCGAGCCGGGTAAGTCAATCTTGTTCAGCACGGGGATGATCTCGAGGTCCGCGTCCAGGGCGAGGTAGACGTTCGCGACGGTCTGCGCCTCGACGCCCTGCGAGGAGTCCACCACCAGCAGCGCGCCCTCGCACGCGGCGAGCGAACGGGACACCTCGTAGGAGAAGTCCACGTGCCCCGGGGTGTCGATGAGATTGAGCACGTACGTCTTTCCGTCGCGCGCGGTGTAGTTCATGCGCGCGGAGTTCAGCTTGATGGTGATCCCGCGCTCACGCTCGATGTCCATCGAGTCCAGTAGCTGCGCCTCCATGTCGCGCGTCGCGACGGTCTTCGTCATCACCAGCAGCGTGTCCGCCAGCGTGGACTTGCCGTGGTCGATGTGCGCGATGATGGAGAAGTTGCGAATCAACTCCGCCGGGACCTGAAGCACCGCGTCGGGGTCAACCTTCACCGATTCCTTCTTCTTCTTCACCACGGGCGTGGCATCCGCGCGCGGCGTCGCAGGAAGAAGTCTGGGCGACACGCGCGTCGCGCCGAGCCGGCGGGGCGACGAGCGGAGACTTCTCCGCACGCCGCCGCCGGTGGCGAACGCGCCCGAGCGGGCACCCATCGCGGGCGCCGCCGCGGTCGCGAGAGACGCCATCTTCCCGCCTTCCCGTGCGTCGCCTGACCCGTGTACGTCGAGACGCTTCGCTCGGGCCGACGGAGGGTGTGAGGACCGACCTGGCGCGCGGTGTTCTGTGCGCGCGGAAGTGCACAAACGCGATAAAATGTTAAAAGCAGACTGCTCGCTCATACGCACCGCGCACGATAAAAATGCCCGGAACGCGGCGTCGACGTCGACTCGCAGTCCGATGTCGATCTGACGTGAGACATGTGAGACCGGCTGAGGGAGAGCGAGAAAACAGAGTCATGATTCCCGTGCCGCGAGGGATGACTGTGCACGACGTCCGGCGAAAGACCACACCACTCGCGGTCGCACAGCGCCGAGAAGTCGCGATGTCGCGCGCCGCGACGATGTCGTCCGCCGCGACACCACACGCCTCGCGCGGCGCCGCGGTCGTGGCGCGTCGCGCACCCGCGACCGCGCGCGCCGCGACCGCGTCGCGCCAGGGAGGGTATTCGTCCCGGTTCCCGTTCGCGAAGACGAGGGAAACCAACAACCGGGTTTCCGCGCATCCCTCGCCGCGCGTCCCGCGGGGCGCCCTCCGCCGCTACCCCTCGCGCGGCGCCTCTCGCCTCGCGGTGACGACACGCGCGGCGAAGGACTCCGGAGGCGCCTCCGGCGGCGGGATGGGCAAGTTCCTCGGCGGGTTCCTGCTGGGCGGCGCCATCTTCGGCGTCGCGGGCGTGCTGTTCGCTCCGCAGCTCTCGAAGACGTTCCTGAAGGGCAAGGACGCGGCGGGGCGGTTCCTGTACGACGACGACGAGAGCGACGAGGACGCGGACGCCGCGCTGGAGCGCACGCGTGACGACCTCAACGAGAAGATCGCGCAGCTCAACGCCGCGATAGACACGTTCGCGGGCGAGGCGGAGATTGAGATGAAAGACGGCGACGAGAAGAGCGGCGACGACGAAAAAGCCGCGTCGAGTCTCGCCGGCGACACCTCTGAGCCGGCGAAGACGGAAAAGAGCGACGACGACGCTTCGCCGAGCGCCGCGAGTGGTGCCGGCCGAAACACCTCCGGCGACTGACGACGGATGACGAGACGCGACGCGGCGGAGTGTGCGCGTTGATTCTCGCGCGACGGCAGAGTATTAATTATCGCCGTCGCGTCGATGTCGAAAAACGTCTCTCGCGTCTTCTCTCTCGTTCGCGCGCGCGCCGAAAACGTCGGCAACGAATGTCAGACTGATTGCCTGTGCGATGCGCACCGCCTCAGCTCCTCTTCGGCCTGCTCTGCTCCGGCGGCGGCGCCACGAGGTTGGACAAGAGCATCATCGCCGGCACGATGTACATCCAGTTTTTCTGCCAGAAGGTTTTCTCCTTCCCCGCCCGCGCGTCGCCGTCCCGCGCGTCGCCCCCGTTCGGGTCAGCGGACCGCCTCGCCCTCGCCTCGCGCTCCTTCTTCCCGGCGGGCCCGCCGTGCCCGCGCACGTCCGTGGGCGCGTCCGGGTCCAGCGCGGGTGCGGTTTTGTAGAACCGAACGCTCGCCGTGGTTTTGAACGCGGGGTCGGCGCCGACGTCGGTGACGGCGGTCTCCGTCGGGCGGCACTCGTGGCCCGCCGGATCGTAGTCCAGCCCGATCACGTTCCCCCTCTCGTCCATGTGCGCGACGAAGTGTTCTTGTAAGCCCGCCTCGGCGAGGCACCGCGCGGGGACGAACGCCACGACGCGCGCGTCGCGCGACGGGTGGAACACGTTTGCCGGGACGGAGACGCGGTACGGCAGATCGCGCTCCACGAGCGCGGAGAACCTCCGCGCGAAATCCTTGTCGAGGTCGTCGCGGGTCAGACGCAGGTGGGACAGGCGGACGGCGGAACCGGGCGCGACGCGGGGCTCGGCGTCGTCGGCGTCGGCGTCGGCGTCGGCGCCCGACGGCGCCGTCGTGAAGTGCGCCTTGGCGTGAAAAACGCCCGCGGGCTCGAAGTTGGCTGCGTCGCCGGGCTCCACCGTCAGCGAGTGCTCGAGCACGAAGCTCACCTCCTGGACGACGCGCCGGTCGCTGCCCTTGGCGGTCGCCAACGCGCTCGTGGGGTCGGCCTCAGCGCCGCCGCCGGACGCGGACGCGCCGCGATCGGAAGCGGCCCGCCCGTCGCGACGCGCGCGCGCGTTCGAGGGGGGGGCCAAGTCATCGTCGTCCGCGACCGTCGCGCCGATGGGGGACGCCAGGAGCAGCGCGATGGCCAGCACGGCCACCAGGCCGAGACGCCGGCGTGACATGTGTCGGGCGGGAAGCGCGGGCGGAGGGACCGTCTCGGTCGCGCGCGCGCGGCTCGAACTGGCAGGGGTAGATCGTTCGTCGCCATCAGGGCAAAGAAAAAGAGCTGGGGAACGGAAGGCCGCGAGTCGTCGCGCGGTCGAGCTAGTGTACTACCACGAAGACCGGTTGCACAATCGTCGTCGACACCGGAAAGCGCTCCCCTCTCCACCGCACATCCGAGGCACAGGCCGTCTCGTCATGGCGTCGATGTGCCTCCTGAGGCGCGCGGCCGCTGCCGCGCCCGCGCCTGCGGCACGCCGCCGCCGGCTCCGGCGCGGCGCGCGACGAAGAGGAGGAGGAGCTGCCGCCGCCGCCGACGACGCAGATGCCTCGTCGTCTTCGTGGGACGACGGCGACACCATCGCCGCGATCGCCACGCCGGTTGTGCCGCAGGCGGGTGGCGTCGCCATCATCCGCGTGTCCGGCCCGAACGCGGTCGCGGCGACGCGCGCGGTGTTCCGCCCCGCGGCCAAGGCGGAGCGCGACGCGCAGCGGAGAGGCGACCCCATGGTGTCGCACACGGCGCTGTACGGCGACGTGCGAGACCCGCGCGACGGCAAAGTCGTCGACGAAGTGCTGGTGCTTCCCATGCTCGCGCCCAGGAGCTACACCACGGAGGACGTCGTCGAGATCCACGCGCACGGAGGCTCGGTGTGCGTGCAGAGGGTGCTGGCGCTGCTGCTCAGGGGCGGGGATGGAAGGCTCGAGCGGTCCGCCGCGGCGACGTCCTCGCGCAACGACGACGACGACGACGGGTCTGGGTTTTCCGCGGCGGACGACGTCCGCGTGCGCCTCGCGCGGCCCGGTGAGTTCACGCTGCGCGCGTTTCTGAACGGGCGCTTGGATTTGACCCAGGCCGAGGCTGTGCACGGCTTGGTGTCGGCGCGAACGACCGCCGCCGCGGACGGCGCGTTGTCGGCGTTGCGCGGCGGCCTCGCCGGGCCCGTGCGGCGCGCGCGCCGCGAAGCCGTCGAGCTCCTCGCCGAGCTCGAAGCGCGGCTGGATTTCGACGACGAGCTCGACCCGCTGGACGAAGACGGCGTGTCTCGACGCGTCGCGCGGCTGCGTGCGGCCGTGCGCGCCGTGCTCGACACCGCGGAAAGAGGCCGGCTGAGGGAGACGGGCGCGACGGTGGCCATCGTCGGCCGCCCGAACGCCGGGAAGAGCTCGTTACTCAACGCGTGGTCGCGGTCGGACAAAGCCATCGTGACGGACGTCGCCGGGACGACGCGCGACGTCGTCGAGGCGACCGTGGTCGTGGCGGGCGTCCCCGTGACTTTGCTGGACACCGCGGGCATCCGCGCGGACACGCGCGGCGACGCGGTGGAGGCGATCGGCGTCGAGCGGTCGCTGGCGGCGGCGCGCGGCGCGGACGCGGTGATCATCGTCGTGGACGCGCGGCGCGGGTGGGCGGACGAGGACCGCGAGGTGTGGGAGCGCCTCGCGGCGCGGCGACGCGACGGACGAAAAGACGGTCCTTCGGACGCGACCGCGACCGTGACTGAAACCGGCGACGATTTCGAGCGCGACGAACACGAAAACGCCCGCGCGCGTCTGTACGCGGCGCGCGGGGGTTTGGAGCGCTTCGAGACGGAACGTTGCGCGACGCGTCTTCGCGACGAATCTTCGAACGCCATGCGCCTGGAGGCGTCGTTCGCTGAATCCGCGCTCGTGGAGAACGCGAGCGCAGCGCCGACGGAGCGCCGCGTGCCCACGCTCCTGGCGCTCAACAAGGTGGACGCGGTCCGCGAGGACGCGTGCGACGGACCGGACGCCGAAAAGCAACAAAAAGGCGACGTGCCAAGAGACGTCCTCGACGCGCTCGACGCCGTCGTCGAGACGAGCGCGACGACGCGGGTGGGTCTCGAGGATTTGGAGTCCGCGCTCGCCGCCGCGATCGGCGCGGGCGCGATCGACGCCGAGGGCGCGCAGTGGGCGGCGAACCAGCGGCAGGCAGAGGCGCTGCGGGTCGCGGAGGCGGCGCTAGAGCGCCTGGAGGAAACCGTGGCGGGCGGCTTGCCCGTGGACTTCTGGACCGTCGATCTGCGCGAAGCCGCCGCCGCGCTCGGCGAGATCACGGGCGAGGACGTCGCCGAGGACGTGCTGGACGTCGTCTTCACCAAGTTCTGCATAGGCAAGTAGTGCGACGCGTCGCGCACGCGTTTTGTGAGAGGTTCCGGAACGTGGGAAAGTCTCTGTCTATTGATACGGCACGTTCCTCTCTTCGCTCGCCGTAAAAAAAACAAACGACGCGCGTCACGTCAACCTCAGGTTCTTCATCATCGCCGCCGCCGCGTCCATGCAGGTCATCACACCCCCGTCCATGCGCTGGAAGTCGATCATGTACCGCTCGTCCTTCATCTTGTACACCTGGATCTCGAACTTGACCCGTATGTCCTTCACGGGCGTGCCGTTCGCCGGCGCCGAAGGGCTCCGCGCGTCGCCGGCGCCGTCGCCTTCGCCGTCGTCCATCGCGACGTCGTCCTCGCCGCCGGCGCCCGTCTCGGCGCGCGCGCTCCCCGCGTGCTCCTCCTGCCCGTTCTCGCCGCGCACCGCCACCGCCGCCAGCTTGTACAGGCACTTGAGGTTGTACGGCCCCAGTTTCTTCCACCGCACGTTCATGTAGTGCAGCACGCGGAAGATCTCCGCCATCACCTCCGCCGGCGCCATCCGCGTCGTCGAGCCCAGCATCCACCGCTGCTCCGCCACCAGCCTCTGCTGCATCAGGTGCGCCTGCACCTGGGACGGGCGCCGCGGGCCGACGCCCTTGCCGTTCAAAATCTGCGCGTCCCCCACACCACCACCACCCCGCGCGTTCGGTGACGGTAACTCGCCCGCCTCGAACTCGGCGCCCAGGTACCCGCCGAACAAGTTGCGCCGGTTATCCAACAGCAGAAAGTACGCCACCGTGGCTTTGTTCCGCAGCTGGTGGCGCAACGCGTCCACCACGTGCTCGCGCTCGAACCCCAGGTTCACCACCGTCTCCAGCGTCTCCGCGTCCACGTTCGTGGCTTGCGCCAGGGTGTCCGGCGGGGGCACCACCAAATACCGAGGCAAGTGCGTGGCGAACCACGGGTGCGCGCGAATCTCCGAAACGGTGACGCGCTTCAGCGGATCCACCAACAGCGCGCGCGCGATGAGGTCGCGCGCGCCCGGGCTTAAGTGCGACGGCAGCGTGTACACGCCCCCTTTGATCTTTTTGAACAAGTTGGGGATGGACTCGTCGTCGAACGGCAACGACCCGCACAGCAGCGCGTACAGGATCACGCCGCAGGACCAGACGTCCACCTCCGGGCCGGAGTAGAGTTTCCCGGAGATCACCTCCGGCGCGGCGTAATTGGGCGAGCCGCACGACGTCTTCAGAAAGTGCCCGTCGCGCATCACGTTGCTCAACCCGAAGTCCGCGATCTTCACGTTGCTTTTCGCGTCGAGAAGCAGGTTCTCCGGCTTCAAGTCGCGGTGCACGACCATGTTCCGGTGGCAGTACTCCACCCCGGAGACGATCTGCTGGAAAAAGTGCCGCGCCTCGTTTTCGCCCAGCCGTCCCTTCTCGACGATGTAGTCAAACAGCTCGCCGGACTTGACGTACTCCATCACGACGTAGATGTCGTGCGGGGTCTCTAAGACCTCGTACAGACGGATGATGTGCGGGTGCATAAACAGACGCAGGATCTTGATCTCCCGACGCACCTTCTCCTCCATGTCGATGGCTTTGATCTTTTTCCGATTCAAGATCTTCACCGCGACTTTGTGCCCAGTCAAGATGTGCTCCGCAACCTTCACTTTGCCGAACGAGCCGATGCCCAAGGTCTTGCCCATGCGGTAGTTGGGGAGGTATATCTGCGTGTCGCGCGCGCGTGAGAGTGGGACGTGGAGGGGGGGTCGGAGAGGTCAGTCGCCCGCGCGCGACGGAAAAGCGCCTCGCAACGGACCGACCCTCCGCGGTTTTCGCGAACCGGGGTGGTTCCACAGACCTTCGGCGCGCCGAAAAAACCGAAACGAGGTTTTCGTCCTCGAGGCGCGCGCGTCGCGCCTCGCGTCGGGTTCGTTCGAGTCGCGGAGACGTCAGGATCTTCGTCCGCGCGGGCGCGAGCGCGTACCTCCGCCATCGCCGCCGAGCCGCCCTTGACCGCGGCGTCCGCAGCGACCGCGTCGGGGGCTTGCCCCGCCATCGCGCCTGAACCAACCGAAAGGCGGGATCCGAGTCGGATAGGTGCCGCGCTGGCAAACTTTTTTCCGCGAGGGGCACCGACTCGCGGTCGCGCGCGCGCGCGTCTCCGCTAGAAGCGGGGTCCAGCCGACGTCTCCGCGCGTTCAATGACCCGCGAACACGCGGATGCGCTCGCGACCCGAGCCGGTAGCCCGGCTCGCTCGCCTCGCCGAGTCGAGTGACCGACACGAGCCCGCCGGTCGTTGCCTCGGAAATGAGATGCGCGAGGAACGCGACGCGCGACTCGACGCGACACCGACGATCGCGAGACGGTTCCTCCGCTCCCGCTCCGCCGCGCCGAGACGCGCGCGCACTGTGAGGCTACTCCGGAGCGAACGCCCGCGGTGACTGTCTCGTGCTGACCCGCGCGTCGCCCGCGGAGCCACCAATGCGGATGCGCGAGAACCGTCGAAGCGTGTTGTTCGTTGGAGGCCGTCAGAACGAACCCGCGCCGTTGAAGGTTGAAGGTTTCGCAAATATCTGTCATACGCGTCGATGCACAGAGCTTTTAGTCTACCAAAATTGTACGACGTCGAGTCAAGTCGAGTCAGCATGAAAAGCCGTTCGGGAAGCGGCGATTCTGACGAGACCGGCTTCGCGATCTCGCGCGTGCTGGCCGAAAAACCCGAAACGCGCTGCGGTCCACGAAAAGCGCTTCGTGGCGGAGGAAAACCTTTCTCGACGCGTCGCCCGTGACATCGACCGACGCGCGCGACGCGAACGCGTCGACCGCGCGGGCGACACAGGAGCGGTGCGGTATTCCGTGAGGTCTACATCGACACATCCGACGGTCGAACGACATGTCTCCTTCCCTGCGAACGACGGCGTCCCTCGTGGCGTCCGCGGCGACGTACTGTCGCAATTCGCCTTTTCCGTGTGTGCGCGTTCCGGCGCGCGCGTTCCGCGCGACCGGCTGTTCCCGCTCGTGGGGGGACGAGGAGGACTCGAGCCCCGGCGCGACGCGCTGGAGCAGCACGCACGAGGACACCCCCCCGTTGACGCCGTGGGTGCGGCAGGTGATCAGCGGGGTCGAGCTGTTGCGGAACGCGAGGTACAACAAAGGCATGAGCTTCTCCGACGACGAACGCGAGAAGATGCACATGCAGGGTTTGTTGCCGCCGGCGAAGTTTAACCAGCACACGCAGGTGAAACGCGTGATGCGGAACGTGCGGGCGCTGCAGTCCCCGATGCAGCAGCATCTACACCTGGTCGGGTTACTGGAGCGAAACGAGCGTCTGTTCCACAAGACCTTGATCGACCACGTCGAGGAGCTCTTGCCCGTGATGTACACCCCCACCGTGGGGCAGGTGTGCAAGACCTTCTCCGAGCTGTTCACGCGGCCGCGCGGGCTGTACATCACGGCGAGGGACAAAGGCAAGATCCACCGCATTTTGAAAAACTGGCCCGAGAAGAGGGTGAAGCTGATCGTCGTCACCGACGGCGAGCGGGTCATGGGCCTCGGCGACCTCGGCGTGCAAGGCATGGGGGTGGCGGTGAGCAAGACGCTGCTGTACACCGCGTTGGGGGGCGTCGACCCGTCGGACATCCTGGCCGTCTGCCTGGACGTCGGCACGAACAACGAGCAGTTGCTGAACGACCCGCTGTACATCGGCACGAAACAAAAACGCGTCGCGGACGAGCCGTACGACGAGCTCCTGGACGAATTCGTCGAAGCCGCTAAGCGGCGTTTCGGCGAGCGGTGCGTCGTGCAGTTTGAGGATTTCTCAAACGCCAACGGCAAGCGTCTGTTGGAGCGCTACGCCACGCAGGCGGCGGTGTTCAACGACGACATTCACGGCGTCGCGGCGACGACGCTCGCGGGGGTCATCGCGGGCACTAAATTAACAAAGCTCGCGGTGCACGAGCACACGTACCTCATCGCAGGCGCCGGCGAGACCGGCCACGGCATCGGCGAGATCCTCGCCGAGTACGTCGCGCGCCAGACCCGGACCACCGTCGCCGAAGCCCGGCGGAGGATCTGGATGGTGGATAGCGGGGGGCTGGTCACGAGGCACAGAGCGGAGGTCGAACCGAACTTGGCGCTGCACAAGCTCCCGTACGCGCACGACGGCGCGCCGGAGTGCGGAACCGTGCTGGAAGCCGTTCGGGCGGTGAAGCCCACCGCGCTCATCGGCGTCCGCAGGCACAAGCACTCGCTGCGCGTCGGCGCTTTAGCCGGCCCGGAGGGGGACACCTTCGAGGGGTACAGGGAGGACCCCGCGGGGGGGGTCGCGGGCGTCGCGGAGCTGAGTCAAAGCCCGTCCGGGGCGGGCGGCGACGCGTCGACGCCGTCGACGCCGCCGCGGCTGTTCACCGAGGCGGTGCTGCGCGCGATGGGCGAGAACGCGACGAACCCGCTGATCTTCGCGTTGTCGCGGCCGGAGGGCATCGCGGAGTGCCTCGCGCAGGACGCGTACGACGCGACGCAGGGTCGGTGTGTGTTCGCGTCGGGGTGCCCCGTGGAGCCGTTCGTCGACGGAAACACCGGTAAACGAATCGCACCGCGGCCGTCGACGAGCGCGTACGTCTTCCCCGGGTTCGCGTTGGGGCTGACGCTGGCCGAGGCAAACCGAGTGCGGTCGCCCATGTTCCTCGCTGCCGCCGAGGCGGTGGCCAGCCTGGTGACGGACGAGGACCTGGAGCAGGGCGCGGTGTACCCGCGCGTCGCGCGCCTGCGGGAGGTGGCCGCGCACGTCGCCGCGAGGGTGGCGTCAAAGTGCTTCGAGATGGACGGCGTCGCCACCGGGAGCGCGGCGCCGGGGAAGAACAAGCAGAGTCGCGAGCGGCTCGTCGCGCTCGCCAAGAAGAGCATGTACGACCCGGCGTACAGGTGCTACATGTGAGTGACGAGAATACGAGAATATCGTACCGCCGGCGCGTGTACGGTAGCTCCGTCGTAGCACGACCGCGCGTCGCGGTATCGCATGAGAGACGAAACGCGCGTTGACTCTCGCTCAATCACCACCCGGTGAGGTACGTACGCAGCTATATATGGCTTTAAAGCGAAGAGAAGACGCGCGCCGTCTCTTGGTCACTCCTCCGCCTCGGCGGCTTCGTCCGCCGCCGCCTCGGCGCCCGCCGCGGCGTCGAAGAAGTGCGCGAGCCCCACTTGCTCGAAGCGCGCGCGCGCGGACGCGTGGCTCCGGAACGTCTCGAACCGGAAAGCGCCCTCGAACGCGGGCGAGGCGGTCGTGCCGGCCCACACGCAAGCGCACGCGTTCGGTTTCGCCTCCGCCGCGCTCGATCCGCCGGCGGCGTCGTCCGCGACGTCGAGACCCGTCGACGCCCAGTCCACGCGGCGCGTCATGAGCTTGTCGTAGCGCCGGATCGCCTTCGACACGCCCTCGACCACGACCACGCAGTGCGCGTCCTCGATGACCGCGCACACGCCTGCGTGTGAAAGGGCGAGGAGACGAACGGAGGGTCGGTACGCGGTGAGCTTCGGAGGAAGCGGAAGAAGGGCGCGCGGCGTCGCGAAAAAGGGGGGAAAAAAACGCCTCCGTCTCGTTTCCGGCCTCGTGTCGCGATTTTCCTCGATCACCGCTGAGAGCTCTGAGGCTTTCAGTACATAGTGAACGCGATGTCTTCAGCGGCCGGTCCCGAGGCGAGCGTTCGGGTTTTCCCTCGCGGCGGCGCGCGACCGGGAGGCAAAAAAGCGACACCCAAAAAAGCGCTTCGCGAGACGATCGCGTCCGCCGCCGCGCCGGCGCGCGCCACGCCGCCGCCGTCTCGACGGAGGTATTGAGTACAATAATTATAAAAATTTATTGATTGGATTTCATGAAATAGTTATTTACTCTGGATTAAATC
>MDSV01181269.1_pt1 | contig 34652 bp, 33 predicted proteins | sample 810851 | NCBI WGS metagenome assembly MDSV01 (sample SAMN05326640, study PRJNA326480) | marine metagenome | isolation source: seawater | place: Atlantic Ocean: North East | collected 2012 | reverse complement strand
TTTTTATTAAATAAATTACTTCCTTTTTTAAAAGTATTTTCATTTATAAATTTTTTGAATTTATTTACATCTAGGTTACAAGTATCATCACAGTCCATAAAAACTGGTATACCTTTATTATAAATAACAGCATTTACTGTTGCAACGAAAGTAAATGTAGGAACAATAACTTCATCATTTTCTTTTATTCCTAAAGTATGAAGTGCAACTTGAATTGCCGATGTTCCGCTCGAACATAGTGTAACGTACTTAGATTTACAGTATTGTTTTAATTTATTTTCAAATTTTCCTTTAAACTTCCCAATGCTAAGCTCATTAGACTTGATACTTTCTGTAAGATATTTTAATTCTTTTCCACTTATATACGGCTCATTAACTCCAATCATTAGATATTATAGATTTTTTCTTTAAAGTTATCTTTATTATTCCTCAACCAATTTATTGTTTTGTTTAGACCTTCTTGCATTGTTGTTTTTGGTTTCCAACTAGTTTCTTTTATTAATTTTTTATTATTACATAAAAGTCTTTCAACCTCACTTGGCTTAATTCTTTTTCTTTCAGATGACACCTTAATTTTTTTATAAATATTCAGCTTTTTCATTATTAAATTTGATAATTCTTTTATTGAAATTTCTTTATTTGTTCCAACATTTGTTATTTCGCCTATAAGTCTTTTACTTTTAGAAATATTTAGATATGCCTCGCATAAATCTCCTACATAAGTATAGTCTCTTGTTGGTTTAGTATTTCCTAATTTTAAAAATTTATTTTTCCCCATGAGTTGAGAGATAATTGTTGGTATAACAGCTCTACTAGATTGTCTTGGACCATATGCATTAAATGGCCTTATAATTTTAATATTTTGACCAAATGATTTATGATAACTCATTGAAATTTGATCAGCAGCTATTTTTGAAGCAGCATATGGCGATTGAGCTCTTAAAGGGTGAGTTTCATCCATCGGAGTTTTTATAGCTGTTCCATATGTTTCACTTGTTGATGTAATTATAGTTTGACCAATATTTTTTTCTTTTGCAGCTTCTAGAATATTATAAGTTCCTTCAATATTTGTTTTAATGTAAGCTAATGGCGATACATACGAATAAGGAATACCAATTAAAGCTGCTAAGTGAAAAATAGTATCGATATTTCTTAAACTTTTTAAAGTTGAATCGTAATCTCTTATATCACCTAGTATAATTTTAATATCATTTTTATATTCAGAATCTTCTAGATTACCCCAATTATTATCTGAATTATATCTGTCAAAAACTGTAACGTTATAATTTTTTTTTGTTAAAAACTCAGCAAGGTGCGAGCCAATAAAACCCAAGCCTCCAGTTACTAGTACATTTTTCATAAGATAAACGTTCTTTAAAATTTTATTTCAGAGTTGAATTAAGACTTTTGTCTTTTTTTGCAAATGCTTCAAACTCAGAATTTAAAAAAAATAAATTATCTTTAACATCTACTTCACTAATATCTGTATATGTTATCTGTATTACACTTCTTACTTTATCTATTTTTGCTTGTTCACTTCTATGAAGTGTAAAGCAATTAAAAACAACAATATCACCTGGATTCGCATCTATGACAAATTTACTTTTTTCCATATTGTTAATTTTTAATGGCAAGTCCTTTTTATCAATTAATAAATTAGGTTTATATGTATGTTTAATTAAACCAAAATTTTGGGTTTTAGGATACATTACAACGGTACCATGTTTTCTATCTACCTTTGTAATTGGAATCCATATTGTAACGGTTTTTTTTGATCTAATGCTTCTTATATCTTGATGAATACCTCTTAAAAATTTTAATTCTTTTTTATTTCTTATATCGAATCTTATATTACTCATATCCACGCATACAGGTTTTTTATAACCAAATTCTTTGAGAAATTTTTTAATATATGGGTGATGATTTAATTTTTGAATACTATTTAAGAATGGTGCTGAGTCATAAATAAATGTTCTTAGCTTTGTTCCAGGAATCATTACTTTTTTCACTAATAAATCATAATTTTTATCTTTACCATCAGTCAGACTATTTTTTTTTCCAAAGAAATTTAAGTAATCAATTATTTCTGATTTAATATCTTTAACTTCTTTTGAAAATTTATTTTTTATAATAGCGAAACCATTTTCATTAAAAAAGCTGCTAGTGTTTTGTTTTTTAATCATAAGAGAGGTTTTGATATCACAAAAAAAACAATATTTGTAATTAAATCTTGCTTAATAATTAAAAATTGACATAGATCAAAATTAAAAAATGCAAAAAATTTGTATAATTTCTAGTAGCCGTGCTGACTACGGCATTATGTCAAATTTGATTAGCAAAATTCAAAAAGATAAAAGTTTCAAATTAGATTTAATCATTACTGGTTCACATTTGTCAAAAAAATACGGTTATACCAGTGATGAAATTATCAAAGATAGAATTAAAATTTCTCATAAAATTAGAATCTCTAAAACAGAATATAGTACTAATATTAGTTATCTAATTGGTAAATTTTCAAAAATTTTTAAAAAAACTAAACCAAAAATTATTGTTTTACTTGGGGATAGATATGAAATTTTTGCTGCAGCCTTAAGCGCTTACCTTTTAAAAATTCCTATAAGTCATTTACATGGTGGAGAAATAACTAAAGGATCTATGGATGATAGTTTTAGGCATTCTATAACTAAATTTGCATACCTTCATTTTGTAGCTACTAAAAATGCCTATAAAAGAGTTTTACAATTAGGAGAAGAAAATTCTAATGTATTCAATGTAGGCTCACTAAGTTTGGAAAATATAAAAAAAATAAAATTATTAAATCAAGCGCAAATTGAAAAAAAATATAAAGTAAAATTAAAAAAAAAAGTTGCTTTAGTTGTTTTTCATCCAAATACTTTACAAAATAATTATGATAATATTTCTGAAATTAATATAATTTTAAAAAAAATAAAATCGATTAAAGATTATTCGTTTATTTTCTCAGGATCTAATATTGACATAGGTGGTTATGAGATTACAAAAACAGTACAATCTTTTTGTAAACAAAATAATTATTTATTTAAAAATTCTTTTGGAAAAATTGATTTTTTATCAATTCTAAAAGTCTCGAATGTAATTATTGGAAATTCATCCAGTGCAATTATCGAAGCACCTTTTTTGAAAACATTTACTATAAATGTAGGGAGGCGGCAAACTGGAAGAGAATTTTCAAAAAGTATATTTAGTTGTAAATTTGATGAACAAGAATTCCTCAGATTGTTCCAAAAAATCAATAAAATTAATAATAAAAAAAAATATTTTACAACTATTCCTTATAAGTCAAAAAATGGGAGCGATAAAATAATTTCAATTTTAAAAAATCCTATTAAAGATAACTTTAATTTTAAAAAATTTACAGATATATGAAAGATTTACTCATAAATAGAAATGCAACGATAAAAGATGCTCTTAGTCAAATTTCAAAAAAAGGCATAAGATGTTTGGTAGTTGTTGACAAATTAAATAAAATGATCGGGTCATTGAGTGATGGTGACATAAGAAGATCAATTCTAAAAGGAAAAAAAATAACCAGTAAAATTACTTTTATCTATAGAAAAAAACCTCGTTTTTTTTTTGAAAATAAAGTTAACGAAAAGAAAATAAAAGAGATGTTTTTGAGGGAAAAGCTAGACTTAATTCCTATAGTGGATCAAAAAAGAAAGATTGTAAAAATTATACTTTGGAACGATATATTTAAAAAGAATAAAATAAAAAAAAAACACAATATAGATGTGGTGATTATGTCTGGTGGAAAGGGAAAGAGACTTTTGCCCTTCACAAAAGTATTGCCCAAACCATTGATTCCAATTAAAGAAAAACCTGTAATTTCTCACATAATTGATAATTTTGAGAGTCAAGGATTTTATAAAATTAAAGTGATAGTTAATTATAAGGCAGGCGTTTTAAAAGCATACCTATCAGAATTTATAAAAAAAAATAGATTAAAAATAATTAATGAAAAAAAACCACTTGGTACAGCTGGTGGCCTAAACTTGGTAAAAAAAGAAAGTTCAAATCATGTATTTGTCTCGAATTGCGATATTCTTGCCGATATGAATTATAATGACATGTGTGATTTTCACATAAAAAATAATAATGATTTTACTTTAGTTGCATCTGCAAAAAGTTTTCCTGTTCCATACGGTGTATGTGAATTGAAGAAACAAGGAACTTTAAAAAGAATAAACGAGAAACCACATTTTGATTTTCTTGTAAGCATAGGATTATATTTAATGAAGAAAAAGGTTTTAAATTTAATTAAAAAAAATTCATATTTAGATATGAATGAGTTAATTAATAAAATTGAGAGAAAAAAATATAAAGTTGGTGTTTTTCCTATAGATGATTCTGCTTGGTCAGATATTGGAGAATGGAACCAGTATGAACAGACATTGAAGTCTTATGATTAATAATAAAAAAATTTTAGGAATAGTAACTGCTAGAAAACAAAGCAAAGGACTAAAAAATAAAAATTTATTAAAACTTAATGGTTATCCTTTAATTTATTGGCCAATAAAAGCTTTTAAAAATTCTAAATATATAGATGATTTTATTTTGTCCACAGACTCTCTTAAAATTTCAAAATTAGCAAATCAATTTAATTGTAAAACACCTTTCTTAAGACCAGCAAACTTATCTAAAGATAATTCGTCTTCAATTGATGTTGTAATTCATGCAATAAATTATTTTAAATCAAAAAATATTTTATTCGATTATATTGCTTTATTAGAGCCCACATCTCCACTCACTACTGGTAAGGATTTAGACAATGCTATTATTAAATTAAATAAAAATAAATCAGCTAATTCTATTGTTGGTATATCGAAAATTATTAGCCATCATCCAGATTTTAATGTAAAAATAACAAATAAATCTTTTATAAAATTAGCAAGTAAAAAAATTAAACGACGTCAAGAAATTTCAAATTTATTCTTTCTAGATGGAAGTTTGTATATTTCAAAGATTAATTCTTTAATTAAGCACAGATCATTTTATCAGAAAAAAACTATAGGATTTTTGACCCCAAAATGGAAATCTTTTGAAATAGATGATTATGTAGATTTTTTAACCGTCTCTACGTTAATGAAAAACCAAAGAAAATTATGAAGAAAAATCTAGGACAAAAAATTTTAAAAAAGGCAAAAAAAATTATTCCAGGTGGAAATCAGCTTTTATCAAAAAGAAGTGAAATGTTTTTACCAAACTATTGGCCAAATTATTATAAAAAAAGTCAAGGATGTCAAATTTGGGATCTAGAGAATAAAAAATATTACGATTTTGCAGGGATGGGAGTTACTGCATGCACATTAGGTTATGCTAATAAGAAAATAAATTCCTCTATTATCAAGGCGTTTAATGTGGGAAATTTAACAACTCTAAATTCATTTGAAGAAGTAGAATTAGCAAGATTATTCCTAAAACTTCACAAATGGGCAGGTATGGCTAAGTTCTCAAAATCTGGTGGTGAGGCATGTTTAATTGCGATAAGGATCGCGAGAGCATATTCAAAAAAAGAAAATATAGCTTTTTGTGGATATCATGGATGGCACGATTGGTATCTTTCTGCAAATTTAAATAATAAGAAATCTTTAGATAATCAACTACTGACAGGTTTAAAAACTGATGGAGTTTCAAAATCTTTCAAAAATTCAATATTTCCTTTTTTTTACAACGATATTGAGAGTTTGAAAAAAATTTTACAGAAAAATAGTATTGGAATAATTATTATGGAACCAATGCGTTCGAGCCCTCCAAAAAATAATTTTTTAAAAAAAGTAAGATCGCTAGCTAACAAATATAAATGTATCTTAATATTTGATGAAATCACTTCTGGTTTTCATGATCATTATGGAGGTATACATTTGAAGTACAAGGTGAATCCAGATCTAGCAATTTTTGGTAAATCAATTGGAAATGGTTACCCAATATCAGCCATAATCGGAAAGAAACGTATTATGAATAAATCACAAGAAACATTCATTAGTTCCACAATGTGGACGGATAGAGCAGGTTTTTTTGCAAGCTTAGAAACTTTAAAGTTTATGAAAAAAAATAAAGTACAAAAGAAAATTGTTAGAAAAGGAAAAGATATAAAAAAATTTTGGAAAACAGAGACAAAAAAACTAGCTATTAATATTTCAATATCAGGACAAGACTCTATGCCATATTTTAAATTTGATTATAAAAATAACTTAGAGATTTCAACCTATTTTACACAAGAAATGTTAAAAAGAGGTTTTCTAGCTGGAAATTTATCAACAATGTCTATTGCTCATACGAATGAAATCATTGATAAATATAAACTTAATTTCAAAAGAGTTTTGAAAAACATATCTCAAATTATACTAAAAAAAAAAAAAATTCCCTTTATCAGGGCCAGTAAAACACTCAACTTTTAGACGGCTAACAGATTAATGAGAAAGATAAACAAGAGTCAAATATTTGATTTAGCAATTAATCAACTAAATTATTTTTTTAAAGATAAAAATAAAGTTCAAAAAAAAAATATTCTTTTATGCTTAAATGAAGCTTTTGATAGAACTATAAATTGTTTTTCAAAAATTAATAATCCATATTATTGTGACCAGAAAAGTAAATCAGTATTTTTTAATCATCTTAATTCTGATCAATTTGCAACATTCTTATATTTTTTATCCAATTCCTGCTTTTCAAGAAAAAAACAAAGAAATTTGTGTGATAAAATATATTATTTGAATAAAGCTTTACATTCTATAGATCTTTTTTATGAGGTTGTAATGCCAGATATATTTCTTTTAGTTCATCCCGTGGGAACAGTTCTTGGTAGAGCAAAATATTCTGATTATTTAATAGTTTATCAGGGAGTTAATGTTGGATCTAATAAAAATCATTACCCAAAGTTTTCAAAATACGTTACTTTGAGACCTTCAACTAGCGTTTTAGGAAAATGTTATCTTGAGTTTAACTCAGAATTAGCTTCTGGATCAACATTAGTAGATAAAGATTTAGAAAAAGATACTATTTATTTTGGTAGTCCTAAAAATTTTTTTTTAAAAAAGAAAAAAGAAATTAATAGTATATGGATATAAATGTTATTAAAAAATAAAAAAGTTTTTATAATGGGTGGTTCAGGTTTAATTGGAAAAGCTATAGTTAAAAATTTTTTAAAAAATAAAGCTAAAGTCTATAATTTGGATTTAAATAGTGTTAATATTAAAAATAATAAATATTTTTTCGAAAAATTTGACGTCACAGACTTAAAAAATATCAAAAAAAATATTGAATTATTAATTAAAAAAAAAGGAACACCAGACATTTTCGTAAATGCATCCTATCCAAGAACAAAAGATTGGGCTAAAAATAATTTTAAAAGTATTAAGTTAAAATCGCTTCAACAAAACATAAATATGTTTATGAATTCTTATGTTTGGAGTGCAAAATGTATTGCCGATAAAATGATTGCAAGTTCAAAAAAAAAATCAATTATCCTAATCGGTTCTATTTATGGAAAAGTTGGACAAAATACTTTTAATTATGCAGGAACTGAAATGAAGGAAAATTATTCATATTCTATAATTAAGGGAGGTATTGATAGTGCAACACGACAAATGGCATCTTACTACGGCAAATATAATATCAGAGTAAACAATTTATGTCCTGGTGCCCTTATTTCGCATGTTGCAGGATTATCAAAAAAACAAAATAAAAAATTTGTAAATAATTTTGTTAAATTAAATCCTATTAAAAGATTGGGTAAAGCTGACGAAGTTGCCAACGTTGCATTATTTTTAGGTTCTGACTTGTCAAGTTATATAACTGGGCAAAGCATATATGTAGATGGTGGATATACCATAATTTAGAATGTTTTTAATTAAAGATATAGATGAATATAATTTAGTTAAAACAAAAAAAATTGTTGCAGAAAACAAAGAAATTTTTTTTAAATTAAAGCATCTTAATATAAAATATTTTTACAAAACATTTAATAATAGTAATCAATTTAAAAATGATTTTTATTTAAATTGGTTTAGAGATTATTATGGGAATGATTTAACAAGAATTGAAAAAATTTCATTTGGACATACTCTTTCAAGAAATTTTATTTTTGAAAGTACAAATTTAATCAAACTTAAAAGATCGCTTGATTATTATCTAAATAAAAATGAAAAAATTTATATATTTAAAGATAATTCAAACATAGTGAGATTAACAAAATTTCTTATTAACAATTCTCTAAAGTACAAAAAAAATATTATTTTACTAAAAAAAAATAAACCTTGTTATAAGGGTCCCAATCCATTAGCAAAAAGAGGTCATATAACACCTTTTAAAAATAAACCATACATTTATTTTTTTTTAAAATTTATTCAATTTTTTTATTCATTTATTTTAACGAATAAAATTCTTTACTTTAAAGATTGGAGCTCTCTAAATTTCTTTAAATCGTCAAATAAAATTCTTATCTTAAATAATAAGAATATATTTAAATCTTTTTTTCTTAATAAGCCCTTAAACTTTCAGTCAATGTATAAAGAAAATCATATAAATAAATTGTCTAATTTTAACTTAGACAAAAGATTAATTAGAAAAATCTTTGTTAAAAATAAAATGGTTTTTACTGATAATATTTACTATTTATTAAATCACTTACAGAAAGAACTAATAGTAAGAAATAAAAAAACTATTATTGAATATTTAAATATCTATCAAAATTTTTTAAATTTTTATAAACCAAAAGCAATTATTCTTCCTAGTGGAGATCCTTTTCATTTTAGTTTGCTATGTCAACTTGCAAAAAAAAATATGACCAAAGTAATACTATGTGTAGATGGATACCAAATTATAAATGAGCATCAGGGACTAGTGTATGAAACTAAAAAAAAAGATACCGTTTTTGATTTTATTTTTTGTCCAGGCAAAAGTTATAAAAAACTTATGATCGACCTTCAAATAAAAAAAAAAAAATTGATTCAAATAGATCCTCCTATTTTCTCAAATTACGAGATTTTAGATAGTAAAAATTCTATAGAAGAAAAATACGATGTTATGATAATTGGATATATTCCAAATACAAGAAATTTGAATTGTTTCTATGATAGTAACATTGATACAGAATTAGAAATATTAAACGTATGTTCAAAACTCAAACTTAAGAAAGTTTCTATTAAATTAAAATCAGGATCTAATAAAATGACAAATCAACAAAATACAACAATTAATTTATACAAAAAACTTTTTAAAATAAAATATAAAAAAAATCTTAATATAAAGTTAAGTTTAGAATATGGTCAGCTCTATAATGTAATCAATAAACCGAAGATAATAATTGGTCCTCTTTCCACTTCATATATAGAAGCTCTACATAATAAATCCATATATTATGTTTATGAACCTAAGCAGAATGGTTTAACTGAACTTGATTTTTCTCTTAATAGAGTATGTAAAAAAAAATATATTTCAAGATCTCCATCAAAGTTAATTAAAAGTATTAATTCAAAAAATTATTTAAAAATTAAAAAAAATTTTTTTTCCGAAGGTAAAATTGACAGTCTAAACAAATTTTTAGAAAAAATATAAATGATTAAAAACGTAAAATTTTATTTTATTTCAAATATTTCATCTTTATTTATTGCATTATTTTCCTTACCTATTTTTACAAGATTTTTGTCACCTAGTGATTTTGGAATATTAGCATTATTTGTATTATTTGGGACTTTAACAACTCAAATTATTTCGTTAGCTTTAAATGAGGCTTCAAGAAAATTTTTTTTTGATAAAATTGATTTTATTAAATTAAATTCTACAAATTTTTTTTTTGTTTTGACAATATTTATTATATTTAGTTTTTTTATTTTCCTTTTCTCAGAGTTAATATCAAAACATATTTTTGATAGTAAAATATCTAATAAGCTAATTATTATTTCTTATTTTTATGGATGTATAATGTGGACATTTCAATATCTAAACAGTCTGTTTGTCATACAAGAAAAATCTTACAACTATTTTTTAGTAAATTTAACAACAAATATTGCATCTCCAATACTTTCAATATTAATTCTTTTACAAACAGATTTGACTTACGAAGCTAGAATTATATCAATTATTTCTATTTTTTTTTTAAGCTGTTTGGTAAGTTTTTATTTAAATAAATATTTATTTAAATTAATAGTTGATTTTCGAAGTTTAAAAAAGTCATTTGTATTTTCTGTTCCATTAGTTCCCAACACTATAATTTCTCAAGTGCATGAAGCGACGGATAAAACTATGACTAATTATTTCCTTGGTTTGAATTCTTTGGGCATATTATCAATTGCTATTAGAATAGCAGACATTAGTAAATTAATTATAAATTCTTTTTTACAGGCCTGGGACCCGTACTTTTTAAAAAATTCATCAGAAAATCATTTAAATAAAAAAAGAATTTTATCCGGTTTCTATGTAATTTTAAGTATAATATTTTTGTCTTGTTTTACAATTTCGTTATTCTCAGAGGAAATTGTTAAAATTTTAACAGTCAAAGAATATTATTTTACAATACAGTATATCCCAATAATTTGTTTTTCTATTTTTCTAGTACACATTTTTTCTTCATTGTCTATAAATCAACTAATTAAAACCGAAAAAACAGGATCGTTTTTAAAAATTTCATCAATAACAATGTTAATGAATTTATTTTTAAACTTACTTTTAATACCAAAATTTCAAATATATGGTGCAATTTTTGCAACAATGATATCTGGCTTATTTAGCGGGATATACTCTTTTTATTTAGGTCAAAAAAATTTTAAAATAAATATAAAATTTCTTACAATTTTATATTTTATATTAATTTATTTTATTTTTAATATGCCAATCTATATTTTATTAAATTATGAATTAAATTTATTTATTACATTAATCATAAAAGTAATTTTATTATTTTTTGCAATTCTGACGTTAAAAAAACTAAAATTTATAAGAAATTCTTTGATATACAATTTGAAAATATTAATTAAAAAAAAAATATTTAATGAATAAATTAATAAACAAATTTCTTAAGATAATATTTTTTCCTTATGATTATATAAAATATAGATTATTAAATTTTATTTTAAAAAAATATAATTCAAAAAAAAAATTTAATTTAATTTATAAAACAAATTACTGGAAATCATCATTTACTGGTTCAAGATCTGGGCGAGGTTCAGATCTAGAAACTACATTTAAAATAAGGGAAAGTTTAATGAAATTTATCTCAGACCAAAATATAAAATCTATTTTAGATATACCATGTGGGGATTATTACTGGATGTCAAAATTAGACTTAAATAAATTAATTTATATCGGAGCAGATATAGTTAAAGAATTAGTGAAAAATAATAATAAAAAATATAAAAATCCAAATATTAATTTTCTAACCTTAGATATAGTTAAGGATAAATTGCCTAATGTTGATTTAATTTTTTCACGAGATTGTCTTGTTCATTTAGATAATGAAGAAATAACATTAGCATTAAATAATATTAAAAAAACTGGATCAATTTACTTTGCTACCACAATTTTTGAAAAAAATTTTAATAATGATACTAGTGCGCTTTCAGATAATTGGAGACCAATAAATTTAACAAAAAAACCATTTAATTTAAACACGCCAGATTTTATTATCGATGATAGTAATAATAATCAGTTAGATAAAAAAATTGCAATTTGGAAAATTAGTAATCTTTAAATGAGTAAAATAGGTTTTTTTTTATATAGTAATAAAATAGCAGGTGTGGAGAACTATTTAGTCAATTTAATAAATTCTTGGCCTAATAATAAAGATGAAATTTATATATTTATAAATCTTAATTTCAAGCACTCTTTAAAATTTAAAAAATATTTTACAAGAAATATTAAGATTTTATATTATCAAGATATTTTAAATTCAAATGTCTATTCAAAAAAAAATTTAATAAATAAACTTACTAATAAAATAAATTTTTTTTTACTATTCTTTTTCTACAAAAATTTTTTTTTTAATAATTTTAAAAAAACTAAAATAGAGAAGTTTTTTCTTGTTAATGGAGGTTACCCAGGTTCCTTATATCAATTGATTTTAGCTAAAAAATGGAAATTATTTAGCAAATCTAAACCATGGATGATTGTGCACAATTATCCAAAAAAAAAAAAAATTATTAATTTTGTAATTGATTATTTTATTGATTTTTTGTTTTCAAAGAATTTAGCAGGTATTTCAACTGTTTCAAATAGTTGTTTAAAAGAATTAAATAAAATTTTTTTTTTAAAAAGAATTAAAAAAAACTTTATTCCAAATGGAATCGAGAAAATCAAATCCTCCAATTTAAATAACAAAATCAAAAATAAATTACAAATTCTTATGATTTCTGTTTTTGAAAAAAGAAAAGGCTTTGACTTTATTTTTGATGTTTTGGAATTATTGAGAAAAGAGAATATTAAGTTTGTTTTCTATTTGTATGGGGATCATAGTTCAGAGGATATCATAAATATTAATAGAATGTTAAAAATAAGAAATCTAAAAAAATACGTTTTAATTAAAAAATATGAAACTGATAAAAAAAAAATGTTTAAAAATAAACATATATTAGTTTTACCCTCAAGATATGAGCCGTTTGGATTAGTATTATTAGAAGCAATGATGTTCAAAGTTCCTGTTATTTCAACTAATACTGGAGGACCAAACGAAATATTAAAAAATGGGGAAAATGGGTATCTTGTAAATTATGGAGATGTTCAAAAAATGTGTAAAAATATAAAAACTTTGTTTACAAATAAAAGAAGATATAAATCAATTTCTAATAGAGGTTATGACACATTCATAAAAAAATATACTTCAAAACAAATGTCTAAAAAATTCATAGAAACGTTGAAATGAAAACTATAATATTATGTGGTGGATTAGGTACTAGAATATCTGAAGAAACTATAAAAAAACCAAAGCCTATGGTTAAAGTTGGGAAAATTCCCATTCTTGAACATATTTTAAATATTTACATTAAGTATGGTTATAATGATTTTATTCTAGCCACTGGTTATAAAAATAAAATAATTGAGAATTATTTTAAATCAAAAAAAATTAGTGCCAAAATTAATTGTATAAATACAGGAAAAAAAACATTAACAGGTGGTAGAATTAAAAGATTAAAAAAATATTTTGATAAAAATGAGGATTTTATGGTCACTTATGGAGACGGTTTATCCAATATAAATATAAAAAAGTTAGTAAAATACCATAAAGCTCACAAAAAAATTGCTACGATGACAATAATACATCCACCGGCAAGATTTGGAGAAGTTATAATTAATAACAAAAGTGATATAATAAAATTTGAGGAGAAGCCCCAAGTAAATCAAGGTTGGATAAATGGTGGTTTCTTTGTTTTTAATTCTAAAATTTTTGACTTTATAAAAGGAGATTTCACTATGTTGGAAAAAGAGCCTATAAATAAATTGTTAAATAAAAATCAAATTAAAGCATTTAAACACGAAAGTTTTTGGAAATGTATGGATACATTAAGAGATAAAATTCAACTAAATGAAATGATTAAAAACAAAAAAACTCCTTGGATATAATGTTTGAAAATTTTTATAGAAATAAAAGAGTCTTAATTATTGGAAATACAGGATTTAAGGGTACTTGGTTATCAATTTGGTTACTGCATTTGGGAGCAAAAGTTTACGGCTTTTCAAAAAATATTCCAACCAAACCTTCTATGTATAAATCAACTTCATTAGATAAAAAAATAAAAACATATTTTAGTAACATCAATAATCTACACAGTGTGATAAAAATTATAAATAAGGTTAAACCAAACTTAATATTTCATCTGGCAGCACAACCACTAGTTCTCAAATCTTATAAAAATCCTATAGAAACTTTTCAAACTAATTCGTTAGGATTTGCAAATATATTAGAAGCTTTAAGAGTTTTAAATAAACCTATAACTACGGTAATGATAACAAGTGATAAAGTTTACAGAAATGATGAAAGACAAAAAGGATATAAAGAGGATGATATCCTTCATGGTATTGATCCTTATAGCGCATCAAAAAGTTGCTCTGAAATAATATTTTCTTCTTATGTAAATTCCTATTTTAAAAAAAAAAAAACAAAAATAAAAATTGCATCTGGGAGAGCAGGGAATGTTATAGGTGGTGGTGATTGGGCAGATAATCGAATTGTACCAGATATAGTTAGATCCAAAATTTTAAAAAAAAAACTAACTTTAAAAAATCCAAAATCTACTAGACCATGGCAACATGTACTTGAGCCACTCAGTGGCTATTTATTGCTAGGAAAAATTTTAAATTCAAAAAAACGTAAAATAATTGATGGAGACTCATTTAATTTTGGACCACCTTTTAATCAGAATAAAACAGTAATGGAGCTTATAAAAAAATATGACGTTAAACTTTTAGTGAAAAAAAGTAAAAGTAAGAGAAAAATATACGAAGCAAAACTATTAAGCTTGAACTGTCAAAAAGCAAAAAAAACTCTAAATTGGAATCCAGTTTTAAATTTTAATCAATTAGTCGATTTCACATCATCCTGGTATAAAAATTATTACAATAAAACCAAATCTATAAGTAGCTATAAATTTTCCATTGACCAAATAAATCAATATCAAATGATTGCTAAAAAGAAAAAAATTCAATGGGCAAAATAACAAAAACCAAAGTTAAAATAATTTCAGTTGGAAAAGAAAATATTTATAAGGTTTCAGCAAATTCTTTGTTTTTAAAAAAAATAAAAGAAATTTATATTTCGGAAATACAACCAAAGAGCCAAAAAAAATGGAAATTTTCCAGAAATATCCAGCAAAATATTTATATTTTTAATACAAAAATTATTTTGTTAATAAAAGAAAATAAAATTAAAAAAATAGAATTAAATAAAAAATCATCTTACTTAATTCAAATACCAAAAAAAACTCATTATACATTTAAAAATGTAGGTAGCAAAACAGGTTTTATTTTAAATATGTTAGATAAGAAATTTAAAAAATAATTAATGGCTAATGCAAAAACTAAAAATTTAAAAATAGTCGTATTTGGATCTGGGTATCTGGGTTTTGAAATTTCTCAGAAATTAAAGAATTTAAAATTTGATGTTTTAATTGCATCAAGAAATCATAAAAATAATATTAAAAAAAAAAGTGGTTATATTTATAAAAAATATAGAAATGATTTTAAAAAAATTTTAAAAAATCAAGATGTTGTAATATGTGCCAATGGACCAATAAGTGATTTTAATAAAAATATTGATAATGAAAAAATTATTAAAGATTATAAAAATTTAATTAAAAATATATATAGAGAGTGTTTAAAGCAAAATGTTAAAAAATTCATTTATTTATCCTCAATACATTCTTTAATAAAAAAAAATAAAATTAAAGAAACTGAAATGTATTATTATTCAAAGTCAAAAAAGATTATAGAAAAAGAACTCATTGAGTTATCAAAAGATAAAAAAATAAATACAAAAATCCTAAGGCTAACTAATATTTTTGGTTACACCTCAACAAAAAAATTTACAAAATCAAAAAGTATAATAAATAATTTTATAGCACAAGCTCGGAAAAAAAATAAAATTAAAATTTTAAGTAAAGAAAATTTTAAAAGAATTTTTTTGCCAGTTAATATATTTTTAGAACAAATTGTCTATTTTATAGAAAATAATCACAAAGAAAAACTAGTAAATATTGGAAATAAAAAATTTTACTTTTCTATTCTGCAGATTGCAAAAGAAATTCAAAGAATTGTTTTAACGAAAAAAAAAAAAAGGATTAAAATAATTTCAGATTTTTCAATCAAGAAAAAAGATAAAAAAATAGATAAATTTAAATATTTTAATAATATTAAAATTACATCTAAAAAAAGTAATTTTCTGTACCAGTTAAGGAAGATGATATAAGATGGGTCCGTTTTTTACAGTAATAGTCCCTAATTATAATAACTCTAAATATATCCACAGGTGTATAAAGTCAGTAATAGATCAAACATTTCATAATTGGGAACTTATAATTATTGATAACAATTCCAATGACAATTCGCTGGAAGTAATAAATTCTTTTAAAGATAAAAGAGTAAAAACAATTACAATACAAAATAATGGAATTATTGCTAAATCTCGAAATTTAGGAATTAATTCTAGCAAAGGTATTTGGTTGTGTTTTTTAGACTCTGATGATTGGTGGGAAGAAACTAAACTGAACACTATTTACAAAAAAATAATTAAAACTGAAGTTGATGTAATTGTACATAACGAATTTTTATCTTTTGAAAAAAAAAAAAAAAAAAAAAAATTAAATTACGGTCCTTTTGAAGAAAATTTTTTTGAGAAATTACTGCTATATGGTAATAGAATTTCAGTCTCAGCATCATCAGTAAAGAAAAAATTTATTGTAAAAAATAAAATAAATTTTTCAGAAAAAGCTGAGCATGTCACAGCCGAAGATTATGATTTTTGGCTTAAAATATCAAAATATAATGGAAAATTTATCTTTATTAAAAATTATCTTGGATATTATTATATTCATCAAAATAATTATTCATCAAATATATCTAACCATTTTGAAAATATTTTTAATGTTTGCGAATATCACTCACAATTTTATAAACAAAATAAGTACATTAAATATATAAGAGCAAGAAAGAATTTATATTTATTTATTAAAAATTTTGGAAACGTAAAAATGTTAACTTATTTTAATATTTTATTTAAAAATTCATTTATTTATATTTTTCTAATATTTTATAATAAAATTAAAACAAAAATATTAAGATAATTTAAAATGAAAGAGTATTATTTAGATAGTGCAAGCTCTGCGATTATTTTAGGGATAAAAAATTTAAAAAATATTGATATTATTTTTATTCCTGAATTTATATGTAAAGATTTACCAATTTCACTTATATTGTCCAACTTCAAAATTGAATATTATAAAATAAAAAAAAATTTGAAAACTGATTGGCAGGATTTAAAAAATAGATTAAAAAATAAAAAAAAAAATAAAGTCTTAATTTTGTATGTAAATTATTTTTCAAATATAAATGAAAGGAATAAGTTTATTTTATTAAAAAAAAATAAAAACATAAGTTTAGCAGAAGATAATTCACATGGTTTTTTTATAGATATTAAAAAAGAAAAATTAAAAAACATTGATTTTGTAGTATGCTCTCCAAAAAAAATTTTTAATTCTCTGTATAGTGGTGGAATTCTTTATAATAAAAAAAATAAAGCATTAAATAATAGTTATAGTCTTCTCAATTATGCTAAATTAAAATCCTTAAGTGTTTTAAAAAAAAATATAAAAAATAATTTTAAAAAAAATTTAATTTTTAAAAAATTACAAAACTTTAAAAATAAATATATAAAAAATAAAAAAAATTCGCATATTTTAAATAAAATGGACTTTGTATCTCTAAAATACTTAAAAAATATAAATCTCAAAAAGGAGCATAATTTAAAAAAATTGAAAATTTTAAAGTATAAAAAAATTCTAAATAACTATAACTATTCTGTAATAAATGGACATAGTATTAATAATATTCCATGGTATTTTGCAATTTTAACTAAAACAACGAATGAAAAAAAAAAAATTCTAAAATTTTGTATAAAAAATAGAATTACTACTTTTAATTGGCCAGATCTTCCAGAAATTAATTACAATACAAGAACAAAAAATATTTTTAATAAAATTATCTGTTTTCCACTATGAAAAAAATTATTTACAATTACTCTTATAAAGTCTTTAATTCTTTTAATGACAATATGGCAAAACAATGGATAGAATTTGAAAAAAATTCTATATCTACTATTTTTCAAAAGTTTTTTTTTGTTTATAATTGGGACAAAACAATTAACAAAAACCATAAACAAGAATTGTTTATAATTTTTTTGTATAATAATAATAAACTCATTTCAATATTTCCTTTTTATATAAATAAAATTCTAAAGATAAAAACTTTACAATGGATAGGTGAGCCTTTTAATGATTTAAATTTTCCCAATATAATAAATGATGATAAATTAATAAACGATAATATAAATCAAGTTGTAAATCAAATTTTAGAGGAAAATAAAGTATATTTTGAATTTGTGTACTTAAAAAAACAAATTAATTTTTTTAATAAAAATTTTTTTTTTAAAAATTTAATAACACACAATACGAAAGAAGAAAATAAAGCAATAATACTAAATAAGAGTTTTGAAAATTACAAAAATGAAAATTATTTTTTAAATTCTAGTAGATTTAAAAAATTAAAAAAAAATATAGAGAAGTTTCAAATTACTTATAAATCAAGCTATTTACATGATCATAAAGAAAAATTTAGAAAAGATATATTTAATTTTTTCTTAAAAAATAAATCATACAAAATTCAAAAAACAGGTAAGTGGGATTACACTAAGCACTCAAAATATGTTGAATTTATTAATTTAAATCTTGAGAATGATCATTGCATCTATAATGCAATTTATTCCAATAATGAAATTATTTCAGCCAATATAGGATTTATAGACAAAGAAACTTATTATTATATTTTTCCATGCTATGATAACAAGTGGGCTAAAATATCTCCTGGTAGTATAAACTTATATTTATTAATTGAAGAATTATTTAGAAATAATACCTGCAAAAGATTTGACTTTACTATTGGAAATGAGTCATACAAAAATGTTTGGTCGAATAAAAGCGAATACCTTTTCGAGTCATATTTTATAAATTCATTTAAAGGAAAAATTTTAATGACTTTGTTAAAAATTAAAAATTTAATCAACAATACTTTATTATTTAAAATAATTAAATATTTTTATATTAAAATCAGAAAATGATTAATATTTCAAATAATAATATAAGAGAATTTTTTTTTTATTTATTTTTATCTTTAAGTTTTTTATCTGAGTATAAGTTTATTAATAGTTCTGTAATTCCATATATAATTATATTAATTTTAATAATTTTTGATTATAAAAAAATTCAATTAAATAAATTTCAGGCTGGTTTAGTAGTATTTTTTTTCTTTTATTTGTTATTGATATTTTTTTATTGTACTGATTTGAAAATTTTATTTAAAAATTTAAAATATTGGTTTGGATTTTTTTTAGTATATTTTTATTTTTATATATACAAATATAATTTTAATTATTTATTTTTGTTAAGATTTTTGTGTTTAGTTGTGATAACTGAAAGCTTATTAATAAACACAATCATAGATCAAGAAATTTTATATCACACACCTAATAACGCCTATTTTTTTAACATTTATCAAAGACCGCCTTCATTTGGAGGTATATCGAGTGTGACCGGAATTGGATTAATTTTTTTATATTTCTATAATCATATTTATGTTAGTAGAATCAAGTATTATGATACTTTAATTTTTCTACTAAGTATTTTATTATTATTTTCAACATCAGCTTTTATATTATTAAGTTTAGTTTTTTTAGGCTCGATTATTTTTAAGAAGAAAAAAGACTATTTTGATTATTCCATTAATTTTTTTGTTATTTTATCTATTTTATTTATAATAGTTTTTATAAACTATTTCGAAAATTTATATTTAACTGAAAATTTTAATTTTGAAAAAATAACTATTTCTTATTTTAAGAAAATATTTTTAGTAACCATTTTAGATTTTTATGAGTATTTTTTAAGTAAAGATTTTTCTCTAAATTTTTTATTTGGTAACCAAATTTTAGGAATTTTAGAAACATCAGGAGATAATGCTTACTTAATAATGCTTGAGCAAGTGGGTTTAATAGGTTTAATAATTATATTGTTTTCGATATATATTTTTTCTAATAAAAAAGCTTATTTTACATTTTCTCTATTCTTAATTTATATATCAAATTTTCATTATTACCCGCTTGGAACAATTATGGTCCAAATTATAATTATTAACTTGATGCTTTATAATGAAAAAAATCAGTAATATAAACGTTTCTATTATTATTCCTTATTATAATGAGAGAAAAAATATAATAAGAACTATAAAAAAAATTCAAAAACAAAGTTTCAAAAATTTTGAAGTAATTTTAGTAAATTCTAGTTCGACAGATAAAAGTTTTCAGATAGTAAATAATTATATAAAAAAAAATAAATTAAAAAAAATTTTAAATTTAAATCAAAAAACTATTTATCCATCAGACTCTAAAAATCTTGGAATAAAAAAAGCTAAGTATAAATATTTAGCCTTTATGGATTGTGGATTAAATTTTGATAAAAATTGGTTAATTAATCAGATTTATTTTTTAGAAAAATATAACCTGGAGTTTTCCCTAGGTATTTTATCTACAAGAGCAAAGACCAGTTTTGATGCTGCTGTTATATCTCAAACTTGGGGATTGAATAGAGAAATAGTAGTAATTCCTGGTTCGATTTTTAAGAGAAAAGTTTTTTCTAAAATGGGATTATTTAAAATATCGAGGGCTGGTTATGACAAGTTGTGGATTCAAAATTTAAGTAAAAAATATAAAATAGTAAAAAATAAAAATACTTTAGTAAAATATGATGGAAACATTCATAGCAGCAATTATACAGATTTATTTAAAAAAATTTTTAATTATTCCTATCATTCAGGTAAATTATTCTATAAAAAAAACCTATTCTATTTGCTAGGCCCATTTATTTTTATTTTTTTTTTAGTTTTGTACTCTCCAATAATACCTTTAACTATTTATTTTATTTTAAGAGCAATGTTTCCTTTTATAAAATCTAAAAAGTCATTCGAAATTTTAAAATTTAAAATTTTAGTTAAACTTCTATTAGTAGGAATTGTAATAGATACATCAAGATTCTTTGGATATTTGAAAAGATATTTAGATATTATTTTTTAGATTTTTTTTATACCAAATATATGTTTTTAATATTGAATTTTTAAACACTGTAAAACTGTTTTTATTTAAATTTAATTTATTTTTTAATTTTTTATTTGATATGTTTACTATTTTTACCTCGCCTTCATTAAATTTAAAGTAATCAAAGGCTGCCCGAGAGTCGATTGCGCTAATTATTTTAATAAATTGTCTCACAGTGTATGACTTAGGAGCAGCAACGTTATAATTTCCAGATTTAAGATAAAAACATCTCTTAATTATTTTTACTAAATCATTTACATAAATAAAATTTCTTTTTTGTGAACCGTCACCAAAGATACTCGTTTTTTTGCCAGTTAAACAATTTTTAATTGTTGTGTGTATTAAACTTTTTTTATGAAGTGAAAATTCACCAAAAACGTTAGAAAATCTTAAATGTATTATTTGAAAATTAATTTTAGATGATAAAATTGATGAGTAATTTTCGTTAAATAATTTTGTTAAACCATATACTGATTTTGGATTTTTTGGATCATTTTCACTACAATTATTTTTACTTTCACCATATATAGCTCCACCAGTTGAGGCATTAATAAAAACTTTACATTTAGAATTTTTAAGTGAGTCAATTATATTGCTAAATCCAATTATATTATTTGTTATAGAAAAAATTGGTTTTTCAAAAGACTCAAGTACACCAGTTTGACCTGATAAATTTATTATTATTTCAAAATTTTTTAATAATTTATTTAAATTATTTATTTTTGTTACATCTTTTTTAATAATTTTACATTTAAAATTTTTAATATTATTTTTGATTTGAAAGTTATCAATTACAGTAATTTTATACTTTTTATCTTTTGATAAAAATTTATATAAATTAGTACCAATAAAACCTAGGCCACCAATTATTGCTACTTTCATTATTTTTTTTTTGTCTTTTTTAAATCATAAGTAATAAGTTGTATACATATAGATGCTATTAAGCTTGTTATTAGTCCCAATATTAAAATTAAAGTATTTTTATTTGTTACTTTACTGACTTTAAATTGAGAAATTCTAAGAGCTTTATTTAAATTTTTTACCTGTTCTATAGAATTATTTATTTTTGAAATTTTTTCAGGATTATCTATTGACTGTTTTTTATACTTTTCTAGATAATTAATTATGTCGTTTTTTAATATTGTTGTACTTTTTTCAATTACTGTGTCAAATTTTTCTTGCAAAAAAATAGCATCATTCCCGTAAACTTTTATGTCAAAATTGTAAATAATTTGAGTTTGATTCCAAATTTTTTCAAAGTGAATAAATTTTTTGTTATTATTTTCATTTTTTACAATTTCTTCATCAAACTCATTTTCTAGAATCGATATAAAATGATAAAAAATTACTAATGGAGTAAGTCTTCTTTTTATAAAATTATCATCTAAAGAATTAAGTGCTCTTTTGTGTTTTCCATCTTGAACAATTAATTCAACATCATCATATGTAAAAATTTTTGTGAAATTAATGTAGCTCATTGGCTTGATATTAGAGTAGAGAACATATTTATTATTTTCAGTTTTCCAAAATAGAAAATAAGAGATTAAAAATATAGATGTCAAAATAACGAAGTTCCTAAGCAAAATATTAAAATCTAAAATCATCAATTTAATAAAAGATTTTAAGCTTATATTATTATTTTTCATAAATTTATTGTAATACATAAGTTAATATCAACCTTTCTTTTTTTACACAACCTTATATAAGCTTTTCAAAATTGATTAAAATTCATTATGAGAATTATTGTATTAGGTGGTGATGGCTTTTGTGGTTGGGCATCCTCTTTAAGATTATCAAAGAGGGGGCATGAAGTAGTTATTGTAGATAATTTATCTAGAAGAAAAATTGATACGAAGTTAAAAGCAAATTCGCTGACACCAATATCATCCATAAATAAAAGAGTAAAGACATGGAATTTAATTAATAAAAAAAAAATTAAATATCAAAATATAAATATTGCAAAAGATATTAAAGAATTAGATAAATTAATTAAAAAATTTAAACCTCATGCTATTGTGCATTTTGCTGAACAGCGTTCAGCTCCTTATAGCATGAAAGATATTTCATCAAGAAATTATACTATTTCAAATAATCTTTTAACAAATAATAACGTTTTATATTTGATAGCTAAAAATAATAAAAAAATACACTTTATTCATCTTGGCACAATGGGTGTTTATGGATATGATTTTAGCAAGTATTTAGTACCCGAGGGATATTATAAAGCAAAATTATTTATAAAAAATAATGTGATCAATACTAAAATTCTTCATCCCGCATCACCGGGAAGTATATATCATTTAACCAAAGCACAAGATGAATTACTATTTCAATTTTACAATAGGATGTATAATTTAAAAATTACCGATCTTCATCAAGGAGTAGTTTGGGGGACAAATACCAAAGAAACTTTAATGGATAAAGATCTATGTAACAGGTATGACTATGATGGAGATTATGGAACAGTTTTAAATAGATTCATAATGCAAGCGTCAATGAATTTTCCTCTAACTATACATGGCACAGGAAATCAAGTTAGACCATTTATTAACATTAATAATACAGCTGATTGTATTGCATTAGCTGCTGAAAACAAAAAAAATTTTAAAGGTGTTAACATTTATAATCAATTAACTGAAACTCATAAATTAATTGATTTAGCAAAAAAAATTCAAAAACTCACAAATTGTAAGATCGCACATCATAAAAACCCAAGAATAGAAAAAGAAAATAATACTTTAATAGCAAAGCCAATTGGTTTAATAAATTTAGGTCTTAAACCGATTTACCTATCTGATGAACTAATTAAGTCAGAAATGGAAATAGCAAAAAAATTTTCATATAGAGCTGATAAAAAAAGAATAATTGCTAAAACTAAGTGGAAAATATAATTTTATAATTAAAATAATTAAATCAATAATATAAAAATATAAAGATGAATTTCTATTTAATTTCAAATTCATTTAAATCTTTTTATTTATTTAGAAGAGAAATTATCCATGAATTGAACAAAAAATATAATGTTGTTTTAGTTGCTAATAAAGACGAATATTTTCCATATTTTAGACAAAAATATAAATGTATTAGTCTCAATAATTATTTTAACTCTCGAAATATTATAAAGAATTTTAGATTAATTCTTAAAATTCTTTTAATTTTTTTTAAAAAAAAGCCAGATATAGTCCAAACATATACCATACATCCAAATTTACTTTGTATTCCGTTGGCAAAATTATTTTTATCTAAAACTTGTTCTATGGTTACAGGGATGGGCGCAACATCAGTGACTAAAAATTTCTTTTTGATTAAAATTTTAGACATTTGTTATAAATTTTCATTTTATTTTTGTGATTATATTATTTTTGTTAACAAAGATAATGAGAAATATTTTAAAGATAGGTTAAATATTAATAAAAAAAGCATTCGAATATATGGAGCTGGCGTTAGAAGAAAAAAAAATTTAAAATCAAATAATTTTCTGAGCAAGAAACTTAATTTACAAAAAACATTTAATATTCTATTTGTGGGTAGACTTATTAAGGAAAAAGGTATTCTAGATGCACTAAAAATTTTTAAATTAATTAATATACCCAATAAAAGACTTATTTTTGTCGGAGATTTTGACAAAAGTGGTTTTTCAAAAGTATTAAATAAAAAAATATTTAAATATCCCGGAGTAATAATTACAGGACATTTAAAAAATACAGATGAGGTGTATAATTTCGCAGATATTTTTTTACTCCCATCTATTACCGAGGGTATGCCAACTTCATTAATGGAATCCATCATGCATAACGTTCCGACAATTTCATATAACATACCAGGTATCAATGATATAATTATCAATAATCTAAATGGTATTAAATTAAAGACTAACGATATAAATGGTGTAGTAAATAAAATTCATCAAATTTATTTTTCAAAAAAATATAAAAATTTATTATTAAATAATTCAAAAAAATTAAAAATAAAAATAAATAGGAAGAATGTAATTAAAAAGGTTTTAAATCTTTATGAAAAACTTAAATAGTTTAAATTTTGAAAGAGATAAAATAATTAACATTTATAAATATTTAGTTTTTCTAATTCCAATATTTATAATATTAGGAAATTTTTTAGTAAACAGTGTAGTTATTTTAGGTTTATTAAGCTTAATTTATTATTCAATTAGATCTAAAAGTCTAATATTTTTTAACAAAAAAGAATTAAAATTAATTTCACTAATATTTTTATATCTTATTGCATCATCTATTATTTCTGGAGAAATTTATAGTATCGAGGCTTCATTGCGATATTTAAGATTCTTACCTTTTATTATAATATTATTTTTATATTTTAATTTAAATAATTCTTTTGAGTCTAATTTTATAAAATTTTTTAATATTACACTTATTTTTATTGTTATAGATGGAATATTCCAATATTTTTATGGTACTAATTTGATTGGCATCGATAAAGTTAAACCCCACAGAATTAGCGGTTTTTTTAAAGACGAATTAATTTTAGGAAGTTTTTTATCAAAATATATTTTTTTATTCTTTATTTATTTTGCGTGCTTTAAGAAAGATAATTATATTTTGTTTTCAATTATACTTATATCTATAATTTTTTTAACTTATGTAAGTGGTGAAAGAACTGCATTTTTCTCTATTGTTTTGTTCTCTTTATTAGCACTAATAAAAATTTTTAAATTTCGTATAACTGTGTTTATTTCTCTAATAGCTCTATTTATCATTTTATTAACAACAAGTATTGATGAAACTATCAAAGAACGAATGGTTAATAAAACTTTATTTCAGACTAAAATTTTGAAGGAATGGAAAAATCCAAAAAAAATATTAATTTTTTCAGACGCACATAATTCGCATTATCAAAGTGCTTATTTGATGTTTAAGAAAGGTAACTTAAAGGAAAAATTATTTGGCAGAGGTATAAAGTCTTTTAAAATCAATTGTTCAATAAAAAAATTTTGTGACACTTTAGGTGGCTGTTGCTCTACTCATCCTCACAATTTATTTTTTCAAATAATTGCAGAAATTGGACTAATCGGATTTGCAATATATCTATATTTCTATTTATTTTTAATTCAAAATTTATTTAGATCATTCATGGGTGATAAAAATACAAAATTTTATGTAATTAATTTAGCATTATTTGTCAATTTTCTACCAATTGTTCCGTCAGGAAATTTATTTGGAACTTATATGACATTGAATTTTGCAATTTTGATATCTTATAGTATTCATATATTCGACAAATATGAATACTGAAACTCTAATTTTAGTAATTAATGTATTGCTATTAAATTTTATTTTAACAATTATTTTTGAAAGAAAATATAAATTAATTAATATATTTGATGAACCGAAAGGCAAAATAAAAGACCATAAACGAAAAATGCCCGTTTATGGAGGAATGTTATTTTTTATTAACTTTTTAATATTTACAATTTTGGATTTGTTTTATTTTAATTTTTTTTTTTTATTTAATAGATTTTCAATATTATTAATTTTCTCTGCAACATTTATATTTTTTTTAGGAATATTAGATGATAAGAATAATTTAAACCCTTTCACTAAATCTATCTTTATTTTATTATTTTCTTCAATTATTCTTTTATCAAATAATGATCTTATAATTACTGAAATTAAATTAGACAATTTAGAAATAATACTTTTATATAATTTCTCTTTTTTTTTTACAATACTTTGTATATTTGTATTCGTTAATTCATATAATATGCTAGATGGTGCAGATCTCAATATTGCATTTTATAATTTTTTTATACTAATATTTCTATTTTATAAGACGGCGTTTAATAATATTTTTTTAATTTTTTTATTAGTAAATTGTTTTTTCTTTATCTTAAATTTTAGAAAAAAAACTTTTTTTGGTAATAATGGTAGTTATTTTTTTAGCTTTTTTATATCAATAATGTTGATTTATTGTTTTAAAGAATATGATTCTTTAAACGAAGAGGATGTAATTTTAGTAACAATATTTCCAATTATTGAGCTAATAAGATTATTTTTTTTTAGAATAGTAAAAAATAAAAGCCCTTTCGTTGGAGATAATAATCACTTTCATCATCTCACCACAAATTTATTTGGAAAGTTAAATGGAATTATAGTCTGTCAAATTTATATTATTTTTTGTGTTTTAATAGATTTTATATTTAATTTAAATTTATGGTTATTAATAATTTTATTTTTGTTTTTATATTTCATGTCGATTTATATAATGAATATTAAAATATTAAGAAAAAAAACAAATTAAAATAAATGATTAAAATCGAAAAATTTTTTAAATTTTTGCTTCCACCATTTACTATTCATTTAATTAAATTTATCTATTTTAAATTACCTTTTGTTAATTTTAAAAAATATTGGATAAAAAATAGGAAACATTTTTTAAATTTGAAGGAAGATAATTTAAACTTAATTGATTCAACAGATAATTTTGTAAATTCTCCCTCATATAATCTAGTTTCCAACTATTGGCAGTCATTAAATATTAAGAATTATAATTCAATATTAACTGATGGTTTGGATAAACTTACAAATGAAATATTTACCAATTATCATACTTTTCTCTATTTTGACAACGATCTGATTGAAAAATCAACTAAACACTTAACTGATATAAATTTAAACTATAAAGTTCACTTATTTAAAAAACATAAAAATTTAAATTTTGAAAAAAGTTTAAATTATAATTTATTACTTTTAATTCTATACGAAAACCTCAAAAAAACAGCAGCCATTACCCACTTAAGTAAATTAAGTAATGAAGGTTTTTTGGGATATGATGATCCATACTTAGAAATAGAAAATATTAAACTTACTCATGATAAGTTAAATTCTTTACTGGATCTTGAGATGATTAATAAAATACCCAAATTAAAAGAAAAAACTAATAAAAAAATCTTAGAAATTGGGGCTGGTTCTGGTCGTACTTCAGAAGTATTTATGACTTTAAATGAAAATTTAAATTATGTTATATGTGATGTACCAATTGCATCAGTAATAGCTTTTCAAAGGTTAAAAAAAGTTTTTCCTAACAAGAAAATTTCGATGCTATATGAGATTAATGCAAAAAATAAAATTTTAGAGGAAATAAAAAAAAACGATATTTCTTTTATTTTTCCACATCAAATGAAATTTTTTGAAGAAAAGTTTTTTGATGCAACATTAGCTATAGATTGTTTGCAAGATATGGATAAAAAAATTGTTAATTCATATTTAAATTATATAAACAAATTTTCTTCTTATTTTTATTTTGGTATTTGGAAAAAAACGAGTTTTTTTAAAAAATATGAATTTAAATCAGATAATTACGATATACCAAAAAATTGGGAATTAGTTTTTAAAAAAAATTCATACTTCCCATCTAATTTTTGGAATATATGCTATAAAATTTAAAATTAATTTTGATGAAAAGAATGATTGATATATTAATAGATTTTGGTCTTAAGGATGGTATTGATACTATTTTTCAAAAAATAAGAAATAAAATTTATTTTAGATTAAATAGAAAAAAATTTAATTTAAAGTCGATTGTAAAAATCCTAAAAAGTGGAAATATTAGCAGTGCACCATATCCATCTAAAAATGTAGAAGATTTCACAAATAAATTTTTAGATCTGCATGACTCTAACAAAGGCATCTGTGTATCAAATGGAACAGTTGCTTTATCTGTAATATTTAAAGCTTGTGGTATAAAGTATGGCGATGAAATAATAATGCCGGCTATAACATTTCATTCAACCGCATCTATTGCTTTAGAACTTGGAATTGTACCTGTATTTGTAGATATTGATTATAAAACTTTATGTATTGATCCCAATAAGATTGAAGAAAAAATTTCAAACAAAACTAAGGCAATAGTGGTTGTACATCTAGGTTCTATGGTAGCTGATATTGATAAAATTACTGAAATTTGTAAAAAGAAAAATTTAAAAATGATTGAAGATTGCTCTCATTCTCATGGTTCGAAATGGAAAGATAAAGGAGTAGGTTCTTATGGTGATTATGGTTTTTTTAGTTTTCAAAACTCCAAATTAATAAATTCTGGTGAAGGAGGTTTTATAACTATTAAAGATGAAAACAGCTATGAAAAATGTAGATCATATATAAATTGTGGAAGAAACTCTCAGCCATACTCAACTCTTGGAGTAAATCATAGATTAACAGAGATACAAGCTGTTATACTTCTAAATTCATTAAGTATTTTTGAAAAAAATATTAGTAAAATTGATTTTCATATGAAGTATTTTGCAAAAGAACTGCTAAAAATAAATTATATAAAACCCCTTAGCAAAAGTAAAAATCAAACATTGCAAACAGGTTATTTTTTTGGATTGCGTTTGGATAAAACCAAGTTTAATCCTGAGGCTAAAAAAAAGATTGTTTATGAACTAAATTTGAGAGGTATAAACTCAATAAACTTTTTGTATCTACCAGTATATCTTAATCCAGAATTTGGTTGGAAAGATTCACCAATAAATGTTGACTATTCTAACACATCATGTGCTGAAGCTGAAAGATCAATTGATGAGAGTGTTTTTTGGATACATCATAGTTTTTTTAATCAAAATTTAAGTACAATTAAATATGGAATAAAGACCTTAACAAAAATAATTAATAATGTCTAAAGAGCATGATGCAATTATAGTTGGCTTAGGTCTTAACGGATCGTGGGCAGCAAAGGAATTAACAGAGTCCGGATTAAATGTTTTGGCAATTGACCAAGGTTACTTACTTGAAAAAAGTTATTTTAAAAATTTACCGATAGCATCGGATTCACCTACAATGAAGGATAAATTTTTTTCTTTAAAAAGTAAAATTTTTCTCAATGAAAAGCAGCATAAAAATGCTTTGCTTTTTAGAAGATGGAAAAAACTTTGGCAAAAGTTTTATATTGATCCATTCATCTCAAAAATTGAAAATTTTGAATGGTACAGATCAAATGCAATTGGTGGAAGAGGTCACGTTTGGGGAAGAGTCTCTCCAAGATTTACAAACAGAGAATTAGAGGCAAAATGGTTAAAAAAAGTTGATTATAAATGGCCACTAAAAGTAGAAGAGATAAACAAAATTTATAAAGAAATTGAAAAAATTTTAATATTAGGTGGTCAAAAAAATAATAATGGATTTAATAATTCTGCAAATTATTTAAGAAAGAGGTCACTCAATATCATTGAGGAAGAAATAAAAAATAAATTGGTAAAACATTCTTATTTAAATAATTTTAATGTATCGCCCATATTAGAATATGAACCTGGTCCGTTTAGCCCAATGTTAGAATCTGCAGTTAAAACAAAAAAATTAAAAATTATTAACAATACAATTGTCAAAAACCTTGAATTTAGTAAAGACAATTTTGTAAATGGAGTTAAAATTATAAATAAAAAAAATTTTAAAGAACATACTTTAAATGCAAAAATAATAATCTTAGCTGCGTCACCATTACAATCTGTAAGAATTTTAAGGAATTCTATAAGTGAGTTCTTCCCCAGAGGTGTGGGAAATTCTTCAAATTTATTAGGAAAATATATATTTGATCATGTACATTGCTTTAGAGATATAAAGTTTAATTTTAGAAAAAAAAATTCTATAAAATACCAAAATGAAATTTTTAATCCTTTTAAGCCAAATACAGACTCTCATGGTTTTTTTATTCTACCCCCTAAGAAAAAATATGTTAAAAAAAACTTAAATGGCAAATTTAGCATACAAGGATATATTTCGATAAATCAAAAAAAATTTCACCTTGATTCATTTGGTGAAATGTTTCCAAGAAAGGAAAATAGAATTGAATTTGATTTTAATAATAAAAATAAGTTTGGATTACCAAAACCAGTGATTTATTTTAAATATAACGATAACGAAAAATTAATGTGGGATTTACAGAATGAACATATAAATAAACTTGTAAATATTTTTTATAAATTACCATATGTTAAAAAAAAATCTGATTTTAATAAAATTTTAACACATAAAGAAAAAAAACCTTTAGCAGGATCCTCGTCTCATGAAATGGGTGGAGCAAGAATGGGAACAACAAACAAAAATAGTGTTGTTAACAAAGATGGCAGATTATGGGACTCTCCTAATGTAATTATCTGTGACGCCTCGATATTCCCTTCAGCTGGCTATCAAAATATTACTCTAACCTCAATGGCTCTTGCTGTGAAAAATTCAAGAAATATTATTAAAATAAAAAAAAATGGAAAATTAACAATTATTTAAATACAGTATATTAAAATTAATTTAATTCGTTTTATTAAAATTGCAGAATATTTATAAAAAAAAAAATAGCATCACTTTATAGTTCAATAAATTTTAAGAAAAAATATGGGAACAGAATTTTTACATATCATTCTATAAATAAAAAAAAAAAATTCTACTACATCAGGAATTTATCAGTTAGATAAAGAATTATTTTGTAGCCATATTAATTATCTTATTGAAAAAAAAGTAGATTTTAAATTTATTGATAATTTTGACAATACTAAATCAAATTATCTACTTACATTCGATGATGGTTTTAAAAATTTTAAGTCAGACATAGTCGAATTTTTATCTGTAAATGAAATACCGTGTATGATTTTTTTAAGCCCTGATTTAATTAAATCAAACAATCATAATTATTTAAACCAAGAGGATGTAAAAGAATTATCTAAAAATAAATTTATTAAAATTGGTTCACACTCTTATAATCACCAGAAGTTAATAGATTTTGATGAAAAAAATTTAAACTTTCAACTTGAAACAAGCAAGAAGTGGCTAGAAGATCTTACTTCACAAGAAGTAAATTCTATATCCTATCCTTATGGGGCATTTAATAAAATAATATTAGATAAAGTAAAAGAGCATAAATACAAATATGGTTTCACAACTAGATTTAATTTTCATTATAATTTTCAAGATAATTTCCGTATTCCAAGGATAGATATATGGGATAGTGACGATATACAAACATTTCAAAAAAAAATTGAAGGCAAATGGAATTGGATGAGATTTTTTTCTAAATATTAAATCTTTATGTTGTATATACAATTAAAACAAACATTTATTTGTTTTTTAATCCGTTTTAGTCTATTAAATTTTTAACTTATGAATATTTTTATCACAGGAGTAGCAGGTTTTCTCGGTTCACATTTAGCTGAAAGATGTTTAGGTAGAAATTATAAAGTTTCTGGATGTGATACGTTGGTAGGTGGTGATCTAAGCAATATTGAAGGATTAGATATAAACTTTACAAAAACCAATTGTGAAAATTTAGATGAAATGACAAAAGTTTTAAAAAATGTTGACGTTGTTTGTCATGCTGCAGCATATGCTCATGAAGGTTTATCTAGTGTCTCGCCAAAATTAATCAGTGAAAATAATTTAGTTGGTTCTACATCGGTATTTACAGCTGCAATAAGAAATAAGGTTAAAAGAATAGTTTACTGTTCTTCCATGGCTAGATATGGAAAAATTGAACTACCTTATAGGGAGGACAGTGTACCTGTGCCAGTCGACCCATATGGTGTTACTAAATTAGCCGCAGAAAATATTTTAAAAATTTTGTCTAAAACATATAATTTTGAGTATAATATTGCAATTCCTCACAACATAATTGGAACTAAGCAAAAATATGATGACTCTTTTAGGAATGTTGCATCAATAATGATCAACTTAATTTTACAGAATAGAAAACCAATAATTTATGGAGACGGTAACCAAAAAAGATGCTTTTCTGATATTTCTGACTGCTTAGATTGTATTGAAAAATTAATGTTTGATAAGAATATAGTATCACAAACAGTAAATATAGGTCCCGATGAAGAGCACATTACAATAAATGATCTATATCATAAAATTGCTAATAAGCTTCAATTTAATCAACCAGCCGAATATCATGAAGAAAGGCCAAATGAGGTACATGAGGCTATTTGTTCTTCTGATAAAGCAAGAAAACTATTAAATTATAGAACTTCAAAAACTTTAGATCAATCACTTGATGAAATGATTAATTACATTAAAAAAGTAGGACCAAAAAAATTTGTTTATAATTATGAAATTGAGATACCTAGTGACATTGCTCCAAAAACTTGGACAAAAAAACTATTTTAAATAATTTTTTTAATGAAAAACAAATCATTTAAAAATAATTTATCAGTAATAATTCTATGTGGAGGTATGGGTAAAAGACTATATCCAATAACTAAATTAAAACCCAAACCACTTGTCAAAATAAATAAAAAAGAGATGTTAACTTATATTATTGAACATTTAAAAAGCTATAATTTAGAAGATATAGTTTTAGCTACAGGTTATAAACACAATTCTTTTATAAAGTTTTTAAAAAAAAACAAAGATTTAAAAAAAGTTAGAGCAATTAATACTGGTAAAAATTCTGATATACTTAAGAGAATTATTAAAAGCTCAAAAGAAACAAAGAAATATATATTGGTATGTTATGGAGATACATTAGCAGATGTAGACATTGATTCTTTGATTGTTTTTTTTAAAAAAAATTTAGATAAAATTATACTATCATCATACAATCTTAAATCTCAGTTTGGTCTGATGAAAATAGGAAAAAAAGGAAAGGTTTTATCATTTGAGGAAAAACCAAATCTAGGTTTATATTTTAATATAGGTTTTTTTCTGTTCAAAAAAGAGAGAATTCAATTTTTTAATAAATTTAATACTTGGAAGAATTTTTTAGAAAATAGTAAATCAAAAATTTTTTTAAGGTCTTTTATACACAAAGGTAAGCATATTACAGTAAATACAATACATGAACTTGAAGAAGCAGAAAAAAATTTAAAATTATTTATTGGATAAATATCAATGAAATTGGGTTTTTGGAAAAATAAGAAAATTTTAATTACCGGAATTAATGGCTTTGTTGGTTCAAACCTAGCAAAACAATTGATATTAAACGGTGCTAAAGTCCATGGAATTACACTGGATAAAAGTAAAAAATCGTTACTAAGTTTTGAAAAAATCAACAATCTATGCAAATTGTATGAAGGTGATATTTCAAATAATAAATTTCTTTCTAGTGTTTTAAATAAAGAAAAATTTGAAATATTATTTCATTTAGCAGCCCAAGTAGAGGTAGGTGTTGCAAATAAAAATCCACTTACGACTTGGGAGAGTAACATTCATGGCACATATAATTTACTTAATAATATCGTAAGAAAAAAAAATTTTAAATCAATTATTATAGCTTCATCAGACAAATCGTATGGCTCTTATCCAAAAAAATTATTACCCTATAAAGAAAATTATTCATCGAAAGCAATTTACCCTTATGATGTTTCTAAAGCTTGCGCTGATATGATTTCACAAACATATGCTTCAGAATTATTTAATTTACCTATTATTACTACAAGATTCTCAAATATTTATGGACCTGGTCAACTTCATTTTAGTGCTTTAATCCCAGACTTAGCGAGATCAATTATTAGAAATGTTGATTTTATTCCAAGAGGAGATGGCAACGATATTCGAGATTACGTTTATATAAAAGATATTGTTGATCTTTATTTGTTATTAGCAAAAAATCTATATAAAAAACCAAAATTAAGAGGTGAGATTTTTAATGCAGGAACAAATCAACCTCTTAAAGTAAAAGAAATTGTTAAAATATTTTATTTTCATAAAAAAGAATTTAAAAAGTTTTCAAAAGTTACAAAACTTATGAACAAAAAAAAAACAAAAGGTGAAATTCCTTATCAATTTATGGATTATTCAAAATTAAATAAGTTTTTTGG
>MDSV01156762.1_pt1 | contig 34656 bp, 28 predicted proteins | sample 810851 | NCBI WGS metagenome assembly MDSV01 (sample SAMN05326640, study PRJNA326480) | marine metagenome | isolation source: seawater | place: Atlantic Ocean: North East | collected 2012 | reverse complement strand
AACTCAGGCCCGCAAAAAGCCCGGTTTTTTTGCACGAAGGGCCGCTACATCATATATAAAACCGGGCCTTTTGCGGACAATCCCCGGACTTTTTGAGCAAAAAGTCCGGGGATTGTCCGGAAGTGGGCCTCGTCCGCACCCCGGCATTGCGAGGCCCGGGGATTGTCCGGAAGGGTGTACGCGCCGGCACCCTTCCAGACAATCCCCGGGGATTGTCCGGAAGCGGGCCTTCCCCGGACTCCACACCTCCACACCTCCACACCTCCACACCTGCACACCTCCACGGCGGTGTGCCCCCTCACGGCATAAGCCCGGGGATTGTCCGGAAGTGGACTGTCCGGCGGCGACCCGCTTCCGGACAATCCCCGGTTATCCTGCCCAAAAAGTCCGGGGATTGTCCGCAAAAGGCCCGGTTTTATATATGATGTAGCGGCCCTTCGTGCAAAAAAACCGGGCTTTTTGCGGGCCTGAGATAAAAAAAAAATTCTCCGCACTATCTCGCCTCGAGTCTCGTCAGCCGCATAACTGGGGGAAGACAATTATAAGGTGCTAACACGCGGACATGTCCGGTCTACGGCGCCGGAGAAGCGCACGCGCACGCGCACGCGCAAGCGCAGCCGCACGGTTCTCAGCGCCTGAGAGCCAGCAAGGCGGTGGCAGGGGTGGGTGTCGCTGGCGGCACGGTCGTTTGCCAATATCCGCGTCTCGACAGCACGACGGACAGCAGGAACATGTTTGTGCACATGACGCCCCCAATGTAAGCAGCTGCCCATGCCACGATGCGCTCCGCGACTGTGGTGGGCACGGCTGCGGCCCACCCCGTTCCCGACTGCACGAGAGACATCTCAAACAGCGACTCGGCCTGCGCATGCATCAAGCTCGTCGTGAAGAACAAGTTGTCTTCTGGAAGAAAGAAGTAGCGTGCCGCCGCAAAGAGAGCGCCCCACACCTGCGTCAGGTTGCACACCTGCGCAAACAGTCCAAGTATGCTCTCCCGGGGCGCGTCTGGCTTCCCCAGCTTCGTCCAGCTGCGCTGAAAGCTGTAGACGTTGACTACACACGCAAACACAGCAATGTACACTGCGCATGCTCTCCGAGCTGCGACGTCTTCTGTGACGGCATCGGCTATCGCGCTGGTGCAAATCCAGTTTACAAGCACCAATGTGAGCAGAACAACGTCTCGAAAAAGTTCCAACGCCGGATACGCCATGCTCGGCACGGACCAGTGCCAATTGACAGCAGCACGGCCGCTTTGTGATATCCAGTAGACACGTGTGTGTACGCTCACTGCAGCTTCACCGTCGGCTCGGGTGTGAGGTCAAAGAATGGCTTGAGCTTGTCTTCGTGCATGATCTTAAGCGCCACGCCTTTGAGTTGTTCCGCCGAGCCGTAGCCACCAAACGCGCTCACCTCGTACGCGCGGGACAATTTTGTGCGAGTCTCGATGGGAACGATGTTCAGCATAGTCCTGTGCGTGGTGTTGTAAACCGTCCTCCCAGACACGAAATAGTGAGGGCTCACGTCCATGTCGTGCCCATGGTCAACGATGCCGGCCCACGCACGCTTCCGCGTTGCGAGCGCGTCGGCGTGGGTAAACTTGAAGAACTCTAAGCTCCGCAAATTCGTCCCATCAATGTTCCACGGCTTGGCAAAAGAGACGCGCAGCACTGGCACGCGGTACCTCTCGTGATTGTAGACAGTGTACGTTCTGCCGTGTTCCCCTTCTTCCCACATAACGTCGTCGGTTGGGTTTGTCGTATCGCCAATCTCTAGTGCTAGTCCCGAAAGGTTGGGTAGCATGCGGGTGCGGATGCGGATACGTGGCGTTAGCAAGAGTGCAGCTGCATACTCCGTGCAGCGTTCATGGGTTATATATCTACACCTACAGCGTCACAACCAAATTCGGATGCGCGGCCGCCGTATGAACGCCTTTTCAGCCAGTTCTGCGTTGAAGGCAAGCACCGCTTGGCTGTGATCCACCAGTTCATCGTAGAGCATGTCAAGGAACTCGTTCTTGATGATGCGCCACGTCCCTGTCCCGTCGTCTTCTTCCGTGTAGTACGAGGCTGCGTACTCGTTGGTGTGTTCTGCGGCTGGGCGCAGTTCCCCGTGCGGCTTGTCGCGTTTGAGGTGCACCAGAAGGTGCTCCCACGCTTCGACGATTGCGTCAAGGCCATCGCTGTCCTCCCCCGACGCTGGGAAAATCAGAACGCCACTTTCCAGATAACCACCCGGCACCCTTCTCCTTGTGTGCCCTTCGCGACACGCGTGCTTCAGCACTTCTGCCAAAGAGTCGGGGAGGCGTTTCATCTGTTGGTAGACCATTTTGTCGCCAATAATCTCAATGAGGTCTTCGTCGCACAGCGCAGACACGGACTTCACGCGCGCGCGGTCGATGATCTTGTCAATCTGCCCACGTTGAAAGGGTGTGTGTTGCATCGCCTTGGTGAGTATCACATCTTCAGTTCGCACACAACGACGCTTTAACGTGACATTTGCAGAAATGGACGTCGCGCCCTGCCACCAAAAGGCCCCACGGTCTGTCGTTGCAGAACGGCGCCGTAGACCCTTCATGAACTTGCGCAAACTGCCTACGCGCCGAGAACCCGTGCACCAGAGCCACCTCACATGCTACGACAACTTACACCCACTGCGTGTCGGTCTGCGGCGCCGTCGCACGCTTCAAGGCAGATGAGGGGAGGGGGCTGCTTGACACGTTTAGTCGTAGTCGCTGCACTTCTTGTCCCGGCTGTCGCGTCCAACCTTCTGCAGCCGATCCTGCTGTTTGTCCAACTCCTCCTTTAAGTAGGTGATGGTGTTCAAAGCCTGCCGCAGCTTCACAGCCGCCTCGGCCTCAGCTTCGGATTCTTGGTTGGATTCCGCCTGCCTCATGGCGGACCGCGCAGCATTCGCAGCATTCTGCTGCTCAACCAATCTCTCTTCGAGCTTGGCGATCTCAGCCTTGTACACGTCAGACATTCTCGAGTTTGCGGCGCAGCTGTTCTCGCGTTCATAATCCTGCTCCTCTGCGCTCTTTTTCGACGCCTTCTTTTGCACCATCTGCTTGTACAGCATGCCGCCGATCTCTGCTTTCTGCACTTCCGTCTGCTGCTGGTTGTGGTGCACGCTAAGCCCCACCTCCATCACGTACTTCAGGCGCGAGGCTCGGTCCGGCGAAGCGGTCGACGAACCGTTTGCATGCGGACGGAGGGACATCTCGTCCGTCGTATGGTCTTAACAAGACATACACGACTCTGTCCATATTATTCAGGTCCATGGTATCCGTGTGCCTCATACAAATCTGCCCGGCAGCGGCGGCAACTCCCATACGCGGGAGCGTGCAGACGTGGGCGTCTCCTCCAAGGTGGCGGGCGCAAACTCGTAAGGCCAACTTGTGTCTTCAAGTGGGAGCGGCTCATACTTGTTTCGAGCTTCGCCACGGACGCAGGTATCCCACGCAAAGGCGGCCAGGCCCAGCAGGACCTGAGCTCCGCCGATTGCGATCAGCCACGCGTTGACGCTGGCTCCTCCCCATAAGCTGCTCCAGAAAACGCCAATCCAGATGTATGTCAAACCCAAGCACCCCAGTGCGCCGCCGAGAATGAGACCTTCCCAGTTCGGCCCTCGCCACGTTGCAACGTACGGCCGTTCCCACCCCAGCGCCTCGGCGGCGCGAAAGAGAGAGTCGAGGATTACGAATCCCGGGCCCAAGTAGAACCCAGCGCCGAGGAACAGGTAGAGCTGACCAAGGCCGAGGAGAAGCTCGGCCCAGAACCAGTTGGGGTGCGTGACGTCCCTGCACCAATGCAAGTCGGCGTCTCTGAGTGGCGTCGGCCGCCGGTACACGGTGCGCGAGTAGATCCAAAGCTGCACACCAATCGGAACGCCGTTGCACAACAAGATCACCAAGAAGAGGCACACCCAAAACCCACCTCCGAGTGGTGCTCCCCACTGCGCATACATCAGATGCACGAATTCTTCGAGCGCAGAGGCGATGAACGCCACGATGGCAAACTCGCAGCACCACGCCCGCGGGTTGGCGATCATCGCCCCACCGGCGGCGTCTTTCTTAAAGACGCTCAGATCGTCAAATCGATTCCTACTCCATCGGAAACGGCTGTTCTTAAAAATGCTGTCGCCCCGATTCATGCTGTCGTAGATCCACTGCCCGAACGGCCGGCGCGCCCACCGCTCGCCGAAGAATCCCAGCAGCACAAGCGGGAGAATCACTGGGTACGTCCAACCGAGCTGATTCCACGCCTCGCCGTGGTTGCGCAAGATGTACGACGGAAAGCTGATCAACTCGTACCACTGAAAGTTCTCGCCGAGGCCCACGACCGCGCCCCAGATGAGCGTGTCGTGCCCTTCCGTGGTGCGATTGTGGAAGTCGACGAGGCGTATGCCCCAGTGCTCTTGGTCGCAACTGCCGGGACGGAGCAGGTCTGCGTCGAACTTCCTGCGCTCCCCCTTTTTGAAGACGCTGTAGTAGCGCGTCATCGTGAACGGCTCGATGGTTGCCTCCTGGTACGCGTCGATGACCGTGGGCTTTGGAAGCACGATTGGATCGACGCTCGCCACACATCCGCCGCAGCCGACGTAAAGCGCGTAGGTGCTCTGGTCGTACTCCTCTTTGAAGACGGCGTCAAAGTCAATGTGCCCCGAAAAGTCGAAAGGCTCCTTGTCGCCCTTGTAGTGGATCTCCAATCCGCCACTGCCCTTGAGGTAGATGACCTGCGACGTGTCGTGGTGGTGCGGCGGCGTGAAGCAGTTGTCTGTGCCGGCCTCGTACGTGGGCACGTGAGCAAGCGCCGCGAGTGGCCCAAACAACACCCACGCGAGGTGGCGACCAGGTCTCATGTTGCGGCGCATTTCAGTCCACTCTTTACAAGACTGTAGACTATTATCACCCACACCAACACGCTTTTCCCACCGACCAACCACCGCAGTCGTCTCTAAGGGAAGTCTGTGGAGAAGTCCGCCTCGTCTTGCGCGCGTCCCGGTCCGTCGGGGGCGCACAGCGACTTCTGCGTCTCGCCTTGCCAGTATTCTGCCACACACTTGGTCTTGAAGTGAGTGCGCAGGCGGCCCCACGTCTTGCGGTGGATGCGCTTCTTGCAGATCTCTGCAAGCTGCTCCTGGCCGCGGTGGTCGAGCCGTAGCTTCACCTTGTCGCGATTCTCCTTGTACGCCCGGTTCAGAATGCCGTGGATTGGCTGCTCCGGGGGAAACACGTTGTCAAGCCCGCCCAACGCCAGCGACCAGTCGCCGTGCCACCAACCGCCACTTGCGGGCGCGGTGGGGCGCGGCGCGTTGCACATCGCCAACTCCTCGCAAAGGCGATGGCACACCCATTCGTCCATGAGAAGCTCGAAGAGCTCGCGGGTGTAGTTGCGCAAGACGTTCATGAACCCGTCCACGTCCTCTTCCCGGCAGCGAAGGTTGCACACGAGGCAGTGCGCGATGATGTCCTCCGGAGTTGCGTTGGGTCCTAGCACGTACATTGCTTGGAAGAGCGCGCTGAACTTCTTGGGCGCCCTCTTGTATCCGTATCTGTTTTCGCAGTGCGGTCTGATGTACGCGTAGATGCCGTTCTGGTCGTACTTGTATCGGCATACGGGCGCGGGCACTGTTTCGATGAGGATTTGCAAGGGCGGCGCTGTGTCCATCTGCGTGTGCGCAACACGCATTTTGTGAACAGTGGAGACGGGAATTGTTGGAAGGGTTCTGGGGCGGAAGGCGTGTCCACCGTGTGGATGGCGCTTGCTTTGTTCGTACATTGGAGCTAGGGCTGGTAACGAGTGACGGTGGACTTGTGGGACGTCCCGGCCAAGGCGCAGCAACCGGGGTCTACGGCGCCCACTCAATAAGGCACCGGTTTCACCCCACCAGTGACATAGAGGCGTGCACGCTGGTGCAACTCATGCTTCCACCGCTGGCGTGCTTACGCATCAATGCGCCAACAGGCATGCCACCAGGCCCACCAGGCAAAAAAGCAAAGCCCAATGAACCCGAGGACCGCGAAAGCGAGGGCCACGAAAGCGGGGACCGCGAAAGCGAGGTGCCTCCTCTGCCCCCAGAGCTTCGAGAATTAATTGCTGAACTACAGGATGCATCGTATCCACAGCCCCCGCTCCTCATGACAAACAGAGACCTCGTATACACGCTTTACTACGCGTTTGCCAAGGAGGGAGGAATCAGCTTAATGGTCGAGGGAGTGCGGTACGAACTGTGGGAAGCGGTGAAACTCAGCCTTGAAAACTACTTGCGCACCAATCGCCATGGCCTATCTGGGCATCCTGTGTCCCTCATCAATCGTGTCGGGGCCGACAAGTTTCGAAGGAACTTGCGGGCACCAAATCTGGGAGCTATCACACGGGAGACTCGGGGTGTGAGCAAGCCTGTTGGCTGGCACAAGGGGAACGGATGGTACTATCCCCAGAACTACGAAGCCGCGTTCATGGCCTGGTTAGACTTTCTCCGCAACAACAAAGAACTGCCGCCATCGGACCCTCTCGTCATCGAGGCGTACGATTCGTACAAGCGGAAATGCCAAGCACTGGACAGGCGGCTCTTTAAGGACCTTGCGGTAGCCATGTGGGAATGGTACCGCGTCGGCATCGACCCTGGAGTCTTCCAGACGTGGACGGTGCTCATGTGGCTCTTTGCGGCTCGCTCCGGGCTCGAGTTTCCAATGGATCAGGAGGGTCGCATGAGCCAGCTGCCAGAGGAGTGGTATGAACAGGGTCCGTCTTAACGCCAGATTACGCACTCTTAGGTAGTGGGCCCACGGCGGTTGGGGGAGGTCGGGTCCACGGCGCCCACTTAATAACCCAACAATTCCGTCCCATCCGATGGGACGTCCCACCACGTGACCCTCACGGTGGTCTGAGGAGCACCCATCTGAAAAAGGGGCGCAGGATTGCGGTAGGTGAGAAAAGGCGCGGATGGCGGCACTGCCGCCGCTGCACCTGCTCCGCATAGATGCTCCCGCGGCGGTTGGTGTGAAGCAGGCGCGGAGCGATGATCGAGGACAGCCGCGCTCGTTGGCGGACATCTTTAATGACGACGTCCTCGCCGAAGTGGATCGGTATCTCACCGGGAATGACGAGGACGTGGCATCCTTGTGCAAGTGGGTCAAGGCTTGGTGCATCGCAAAAGGATTTCATTGTACGGACGACACGTACCGCAAGGCGATTGGGGCCTTTGGCTTTGTGCCTGAACGCGGCACGCAGCCGCTGCCCCCGTTCCCCCATTCCAGTTCGGGGGGGTGGCGCACGCTCTTCCTCAACCTCTGCGGCGCGTTCCAGATGACCACCACCCAATTCTCCGAAACGGAATGGCACAATTCAAAGAAAATGTGGGAAAAGCTGGACTTCACGCTCAGAACCGACGACAGCCAGGGCATCAGCTTCGACTGGCACACAACCACCTTGGAACTGCTGCGCAGGGATTCGCTGACGAAGCGTGCGCTCGACAAATTTTACGACGCGCTGCTGGAGGTGTGGCTAGACGACATTTTTCCCTTTGCCCCCGTGCAAGGCATGCGCGTAGGGCCTCGGAGCCGCAAGACCATCAAGGACATGTTTGACAACCCAGACATTCGTGAGGGGCCTACACTTCTTAAAGGTGCAAACCCATTTTCGGCGCTTTGGGTGCTGCTTCGGATGCGCGGTGCTAAGAGGCATCTCGAACACGGAGAATACATCAACAGCCTCGACACACCCATGTACCACGCCATTGCTCATGGCATTCTAGATCAGCTCCCTTGGACAGAGGTTCTGGAGGAGACAAAGGAATGCCTTGCACTGGGAGCCAATGTCTTTTACATCGAAAGACGGTGGCCAGAACTTCCAAAGCTGCCCCTCCCGGACGACTACAACTCTGAGTATCAACGCGTGACCGTTCTTGAACTCGCACTCCTCTCGCGTCGTGCCGACCTCATCCTGATGCTGTTTAAAAACGGCGCAAGCGAGTTCGCTCCGCTCCGCTTGGGAGGAGATTCCGAAGGTTCCCAGTACGGAACTCAGGTCATGGCGATTCTTCGTGGCGGGCCGCTACAAGGCAAAAAAGAGGAGGTGGACCAAGCGCTCACGACCCTGACCAACGCAATCTACGAGAACTTGCGCGAGCAGTTCGTGCTACGCCGTCGTAATTTTTCTGACAAGCTGGAACAGGCGAGGAAAAGCTTCGACGCGTTTGTTGCCGACATCATCGCAGATGCAAAGCACGCCAGCACTGCAGAGAAGTTTATGGAGCTGATCGAGCGGTCGAGGAACGTCGAGGAGGATGCCGTGGTGGATGCCATGGTGGCGGAGCTGGAGAGAGACCTTCCGGACGACGACGCGGACGACTGGGGGCCGGAGATTCACGCCGGGGAAGGGGCTTCAGACTTGTGATTGTTCAAAGAGTGAGAAAAGAGGCCGTCAAGGACGTGGCAAAAGCGGGGCCGTCGTAGCAACACTTTTTACATGCTGTGACAAACCGACAAACGGGCCCTCTAACAAATCGCAATTCCAAAAAATAAACCCGTATTTTAACGCGAGGAGTGTGGGCCGATGCCTGGGCCCACGGGTGCGCCGCTGCCGAGCCTGGCGGCGCTGCGCGTCCACGGCCCGGCCCCCGTCGCCGCGGTCGTCGACTGCGACGGCAAGCCCACGCTGCAGATCGGCGGCACGTGCTACTTCATGGCAACGCTCTCGCTCGTGCAGGTGCTGCTCAAGGACCGCAAGCACGACCAGCGGCTCGACGCGCTGCTCAACCAGGACAGCGACGGGGAGGAGCTCGCCAAGTGCATCCGCGACCAGCAGGCCATCATGGAGCTGCTGTCTCCGGAGGTGCTGCGGCTGTACTTGCAGATCTTGCACGCCGAGCTGAGCACGCACACCTTCAAAGGCGAGCCCGAAGACGACCAGTGGTTCTTCGGGTTCCAGGAGCTCTACAGCTTTGCCAAAGAAAAGCAAGGGTACCGCCTTGAAGATGGCGTCGTCGGCAACCACGGCGCGCAGCCCGGCGCCACCGCCGCAACGTTCCTGGCCGTTGTCGAAGAGCGCAACAGCCGCGAGTACGAGGAGAAGACGGCGGCGTACAAGGACCGCCGCGCCAGGCTGCGAACCGTTCTAGGGTTTGGCAAGTTGCGCGAAGGCGGCAACGCCGACTCGCTGATCCTTGCGCTGATGCTCGCCAGCAAGGTGCCGTTTGTGTTCTACTACGGCCTGATGCCGTACAAGGACAATCCCGACGCGGCCGACGAGTACGTCGGCGTCGACGGGCTGCTCTTGCTGCAGCGGTTTGTCTACCCAGACGACGTCTTGTTGCACACGACCGGCGAGGACGACGCGGAGGCGATGAGCCTCGAGGAAGTGCTGGAGCTTGCGGGCGGAGACGACGCGGACGACAGGCGCGCGGTGGGCGTGAAGATGGGGTACCGCTACCAGGCCGAGGGCCGAATGCTCGGGCACGCCGTCGTGCTGTACCCGTGCACGGCGGCCACGCAGGGCTGGCTCGTCTGCGATTCGAACACCCCCCAACGCTTCGAGGCCTTTGAGGACTGGGCGGAGTTTTTTGACATCCCGCAAGCGGTGCAAGACGTGGACCTGCTGTTGGTGTGGGAGCGCACTGGTCCGTAGAATCAGAAATGAGAAGAGAGAGAGCAGACCTTGGACAGGGTTTGGGTATGGGCGGGGTGAAGTGGGGTGGGCCCACGGCGCCGTGGGCCGTGGGCCCTGACTCACCAGACCCACCATAGAGTGTGCGGTGTGGCGTGGCGAACTGTGGACTATTCGTAACACCTACGCACACTAACGCGCATTTGCGCAGTAAATCCACGCCTAAATCCATGTGGTACTGCGGCACCGACGAGGCGGACCTTTCGGAACAGGAACCCACGAAACAGGCGGTCGTATCTAATGAGCCTCTTGCGCACAAGTGGGGAAGACTTGCCCCGGTGGCGTACGGCGGACCCACGGTTGCGCATGTGGCAATCTGCGAGGCGTGTGGCGCACAGGGCCAGAGGCGCAACCCCAGCGGAAAGGCGGGCAAGGGCTACATGGTCACCGAGCCGTGGTGTCCGGGGGCGTGCCCGGGGGTCAAAACAAGTTGGGCTCGCGCACAAAAGGAGTGGTTTGAAAAAAACCCGGAGTGCGACCCGCACAAACGCAGCAACCCACTCTGCATTGACCAAATCGCCCCTACGGGACCAACGACGCAGGAAACGACGGAAGCTGCGCTTGCGCGTCTCCTAGGGATTTGAACAACTCACTTCTTGCCGCCGCCGCCGGCCGGGGTGCCTCCTGCTGGTGTGCCACCGCCGCCGCCGCCGCCGCCGCCGCCTGGCGGCGCGTTGTTCGAGCGGCCGCCGCCACTTGGGTTTGGCGTGGTCGATGGCCAGCCGCCAGCGTTGCCCTGGCCGCTCATCGACGTGGCCTTGCCTCCGGTCGGCATTGTTGTCTTGGGGTGGGTCTTCTGTTTTCTTTGTAGTGAAGGAAGAGGCGAACACCAGGTTCCCCTATTCGGTGCCACTTGTGCTCTGATCTACACTTATGCACCGCCAGTGACAAATTTAACTCGATTCAATTCCACGCACCCAATGCCGGACCAACCAACACCCTTACCACTCGGGGGAATATCTGCAACGGCGACGGCGACGGCGACGGCGACGGCGACGGCGACGGCGACGGCGACGGCGACGGAACCCATAGCCACGAGACGGCGCCGTCTACCGTTGCGAGTCGCGCAGACACGTCTGAGTTGTGGGGATTGCAAGTCAGTGTTAGGACGGCCAATGCCACGTACAGAACGATTAGGAACGGGCTCACGCTGTCGCACCCAGCTGCGTCGTCGTCCTTCTGACACTCGTCCTCCTCTACTACACGGGTTGCCATTGCTTTCTTCTCCTGCCGTCTGCGTGCCCTGGCGGCGCGAGCAGCAGCTTGCACTTGCACCTGCGCTTGGCTGTGCACAGTCGACATGGAAGTTTGCACACGACCCCCCACACACAAGCCTACACGCAATCCCACATCAGCACACGCAGTGCATCTTTAGCGAAAGGATCACGCCTTTCTTACTTGGTATCAGAGTCAGCTCCTCCGTTTCAAACCGTCGCGCGAGCGGGTGGTCGCCGAAGTCATGTTCGAAGCCTTGTTGCCAGAAGGGGACAATAAACCCCACAACGGCAGTGTAAAGTCAGTATTACTCTGAAAGGCGAAGCAAGCAGAAACGGGAGTGGGAATTGGTTGGCCGGGACGCGCCTCATGTCGACCCGTCTGCGCGCCACGGCGACCGCACCGACGGCTATCGCGCCCACAACCCGTCTTCCCGCCCTGCTGATGACAACGCCCCAGCAGCAGCACCACCACCAACAGCATCAGCAGGCAGCAGCACTGGGCACGAACTACGAGTTTCAGCCCGTGTCTGACTATGTCTTGACAAACCTGATGCCGTTTCTTGACTACATGGGAGAAGAGGGCGAGCAACAGCATGGCGCATACAACAATCAGTATCCTTACCACCAGCCCGGCGACTACTTGAATGCGGAAGACATCCACGACACCAAAGGCCCGGGCAACATTCCCGTGCTCATGGCGCTGATAAAAGAGGCAGTGATACGGCACGAAACGTTAGGGGAGTGGAACAAGGAGCAATACACTCATTTCATGCTGCTTCTGCAGGAGATCTATTCGCGCCTTGGATGGCATCCTTCGAGGTGGAGTCCTTTGCCTACAGAGATGACCACACCAGAGGATGCCGCCCACAACGTGGAGACGTACCAAGATCGAGGGCTGTGGGCGACATTTGAAACAAAGTACAACGTTGTGCACGAGTTCACCGAAGCAATGGTTAATCACTTCCCACACAAGAGAGAGTATATCACCACGCAGATCGAGGAGCAAGGCTTAATCATGGAAATAGAGCCTTACCGCATCGTCTCCATCAACGAAGTGGGCAACGTGCTGGCGAAAGTGTTGGAGCGCATGCTGGGCGACAAAGCCATCGTCCTTGCAGCCATCGAGGACGATTTTGCGCACATCTACCGATTTGCACTCAACGATCTGCAGAGCGACTTTGACGTGCAAATGGCTGCCGGCCTTAAGGGCTTGGTCGTTGCCGCCACAAACGCGCTGAAGTCGATGATCTTCAAAGCGGGCTCGCGGCTCGAGCGCGTAAAGAACTTTGGAAAGAAGCTGTATGGCATCGATGTTGCGGCCGAGCATGAGGCACTTCTCGAAAAAGGTCTACAGATCGCCACAGCGCACCCGCGTGATGAAGCTATCACCGAGTTGTGGCAAGAATTGGAGCACCTTTTGACTCAACCCGGGTGGCGCACGCTCGCAAGCAAACTCGCCCGCAAAGCTATAGCTGAGTACGAGGCGGATGATGCGGAAGACGAAGCCAACGCAAAGCGCCAAAGGACCTCGACCTTGGCCTTCCTAGAGGCGCACTTTGGCGCAGAAAAGGTGGCAAAGTGGCAGCTGCACGCGCACCCGTGGCGCGACTTTGCAGTGTGCTGACGCTCGCTGCTTCTTTGGCGCTCGGTGTATTTCATTACCCCTCGGCATTGTGTTACGCGCGTACTAAGAAATTGTAGCCATAAAAGTAAAAAGGCCGGCGCCGCAGACCCGCGCGCAACCGTTGGCGACGCCGGCGCCGGAGACCACAAAATGACTGCTGTTGACGACCACGGTCTAACACAACAGACGCAGCACAGCACAACGGCCAACGACCGCCGGTGAGCAAGGCATTCCGCAAGCCACCAACATGCTGTGCGCGACTGCGCCCACACTTGCACCCACGCGCATGAAGGAGCTGGTCGCAGACCCGGACAAGGTGCTCGCCATGACGGAGCGCCTGGCCGAATACCTCAGCGAGGTGCTGCAGATCGTCGACACGACCGCCGGCGCAACCGAACCGCTCGTGGAGATCATTCGCCAGGAGATGCACCACTACCCGTGCCCAGAACAGAAGCGGCGCATGCACCTGCTGGAGAAGCAGTACGAATTCATCGTGCATTGCGAAGACCAAGCCGACCGCATGCGCAGAGTGGCCCTCGGAGCGCTTGGGCAGAACATCGACCTGAACTGCTTTGCGCAAGAGCACGGTGGCAACAGCGCGTACTACTGCGACGACGAGGTCATCAAGGACGACGCGACGCCTTGCAGCATGGGATTTGGCGCAACGGGGCAGCGACTGATGCGGCACCTCTTCATGTTGAGCATGGCTTGGCTCGATGACCTCGACAAGGTGCTCTCGGCGGCCGGAGGGATGGAGCGCACGGATGCCGTCACGCATTCCATGCAGAGCATCAAGGGTCGGCTGGCGGGGGCGATTTCCAAGCGGCTGTCTTTGATGTCCACAGACTCGGTGCTTGATGACGAGCTTTCGGCGCGCGCGCTGCAGGAACTGGTGCAGGAAGCGTACGGCAGAGCCCGCTCGCACGCGGCGGCGCAGGCGCGCATCGATGTGCGCGCGCTCGAGCTGCTGCGGCAGGTGGCAAAAGACCCGACAAGCGAGGAGACGCGGCGCATCCTCGTAGACGAGCTCCGAATGCTGAGCTACGTCGTGCACAACGTTCCTTGCGAGTTGGCCGTCGGATTAAAGGGCTGCGGCCTGTGCCAACTTGAGCGCGCTCTCGCGCCCACCCAAGACGTGGAGGTCCGCATTGCACTTGTGACCTTTTGGGCAGACAACAATGGCGATGCGGTCGTGAGGACGATCGATGCGGTCATGAGCGGGCTCCGCGCATGGAAGCCGCCACTGCCGCACACCTTTGAAAAGCTGCTCGTGGTGGGTCAGAAGCGGCCCAATCGCGCCGTGTTGATTCCACACATTCCATTTCTTTGCATGTCGAGCCGAATGTACGTGTTGCGCAGCGGAATTGCGCGACGAAGCGGGCTCGACGAGCAAGGAGAGCGCACGGTGCGCCTCGTGCGCTGTGTGTGGGAGATTGCGAGCCAGGCCTTTGCTCCAGGCATCGTCGGCGCCAGCGTCGTGGAGCAGGTTGCTATGGACAGCATGCTTCTTGCTCGCAGGGCAGCACAAATGGTTCGCATGCAACGCGACGCAAGCAACAAGGGGTTTACGCTCGATGCAATCGTGAACAGACTGCACGACATGCATGGCGAGGATGCGCACGAATCGGTTCTGAGCAAGGCTGTGTGCGCACTGAGCGCATTTCGAATGGACGAGCTCGAGGCGGCGTGCCACACGGAGGGCCCAATCCTGTGCCGCATCGACGGCGCTCTGACACGCCTCACGCGCGATCGGATGAGCGTCAAGGTGCATCAAGGCTACCGTTCGTTTGCCACGGATGCGCTGGTGTTCACTCTGCCGGTTGTGAGTCGCCGCCGAGAGGTGTTTGGAGTCGAGCCCTGGCAGACCTCCAATGCGCTCCTCGACTTGCTGTGCTCGATTCCCCGCGCATCCAATTGGAAGTTTAAAGATGGACCGCTCCGCCTCGATTTGGAAGATCTGCGCCTTGGGCATCGTTCGACCCGTGGGGTCCTGGACGCATTGCACGACCATTCCGTGCTGGTCAAGCGCGTTGGCGGTGGAAAAGGCCGTCGAAAGATTACATATGTGTTTGACACCTTTGCGCTGCAGTTGTACGTTAATGGACAATAAGCTCACACAGATGTATCCAAAGTAAGCGACGACCAATTCCGGCTCGACCATGTCGCGCCGCGTAAAGCCGAGCAACGCAGAGACCGAGGTCTCCAAACTGCGCGCCGAGCTCGAGGAGCTCAAGAACTCTGCCAAGAGCCAGGACATTTCAGAATTCTCCGCAAGCGCCGCCGCGGAGAGCAATGCGTTTGACAACCTGAACCCGGTGGAGCAGTCGGCTGCCAGCTTGGGTGTCAGCCCCGAGTCCTGGAAGCCGATCGCCTTCCTCAACAACGCCCACTACGAGCAGCTGATTGCGGCGAACATGCTCGACGACGACCTGGCTCGCCGCATTGAGGCGTTTAGGTCGGTGGCCGCGAAGAGTAGCTGAGCAAAGCACGGGACGCTGACAAGGCGGCGACAGACGCCGAGCGCTTCTTGTTGCAAACGCGGCAAGCAAAAAAGGGGGCAGGGTGTGAGTGTGTCGGTAGTCTGAGGGCGGGGGCGACAGTCCGAGAGAGGGAGAAGGTAAACAAAATGAAAACGGGGGTTCTCGCTGTCTGATAAGACCCATTGTGCACACCCGTGATAGTAGCACGGGAAGCGGGTTGGATTGGCACATGTCCTTCCGCCCGGCCGACGCTCAACTATTTTCGCTGCGTGAGGTCGTGGCGACCGAGACGGCATCCCACCCCCTTTACCTGACTTCGGCCGATGCACCCAAACCGATTTTACCCACTGCCAGGCCGGGAAAGTCGGAGCTCAAGTTCGACTTGCAGCAGTTGCAGCATCTGAGACAGAGGCCAACACCGTCAGGAGGGGGCTTTGATGCCGCCGTCGCCTCCGCAACGGCGACTGTCAACGGCGCATCGCCGTTGCCCATGTCGGTTGCGCCACGTACCCTGGCGCAGATGCGGAACCCATTTGAGCCGTCGGCTGTGACCAAGCAAGACATTGTGCGTCTCACTGCCATTTCGGAGGACCTCGAGCAGCGCCTGAAGAAGGCGAGCGAACGTGCAAGTGCTGCTGAGACGCAACTCACCAAGACACACAACGCGTTGGTGGCCGAGCGCCAGCTCAAAGAGACGCGCAGCAAAGAGGTGTGTGCTGAGCTGAGCAATGCGCGCGCCATCGAGCAGCAGCTGCGAAGCGAGCTCGAGAGCGCGCTGTCCGTGGCAAAGAACGACCAGATGCAGCAGGATAAGTTTCAAGAGGCAGTGGCGAACGCCCTAAAGGCTGATGCGGCAAATGAGGCGAGCAAAAGCGAGGTCGCCTCTCTGCGAACGAGCCTCGACGAGAAGGAGTTGCGGGTCTCTGTGATGTCCGACGAGCTGCTCGACATGAACACCAAGTACGAGTCTGCATTGGCAGCTCACGCGACCGCAATGGAGGAGGTGCAGGCGGCTCACGTGGCCGCAATGGAGGAAGTGCAGGCATCGCACGCGACCGCAATGGAGGAGGTTCAGGCGGCGCAAGAGGAACGAGACGAAGCCGTCGAAGCTGCGCGCCTCCTACGTGAAGGCTATGCGACACTGCAGGAGCAGGCGCAGGCGCAGGCGCAGGCGCAGGCGCAGGCACAGGCGGCGGAGGTGGAGGCAGCGGCAGCGGCCCACAAAGCAAAGTACGATGCACTCCTTGGGCGCGCCGACGAAGAACCACGCAACGGAGGCAACATGCCGCCATGCTGCAAGGTGATGGGTGTCCGGCCCGAGAAGCGACACGGATCCCGCCATCCCACGGCATTTGGACTAGCATCCAAATGCCCGCTGGGTGGCGCGTACATCCTCGAGACCGTGGACGTGGGCGGGGTGGCCATCGGTGCTGTGGTGGTGAATGCTGATGCGGTGAACATGACAGCGGAGACGAGCGAGTCCGAGGAGAACGGGACCGGGGAGAATGGAGCTGCGCCGAACGAGCCTGAAAGCACGGACTCGCACGACGCGACAAGCGACATGGTGAACGCCGTGATCAAAGACCTGACGGCGTTTTTCAAGAATGTGCAGCAGTACGAGAACCTCAAGCAGCAGCAGGAGGACCTGCTGACGCTCTCAACCAAGGCGTAAACGTGGACTGGCACGTGTTGCGTTGCGCACGGGTCTCAGCTGCGCGGGGCTGCGACGCGGCGTGGACTTCTGATTTTTGATAAGGAGTTTTCGTTTTCGGTTGTAAGAACCGGTACACAACCACACAGGTGCCTGCAGGCGTGTTCGGGTGGCGCCACCCGCGTCAGTCCTCGTCCGAGTCGTCCCACGTGCACTTGGTCCCGCCACGCGCCGCCAGCTCGGCCGCGTCCTTCTGCTTGTGCAGCTCTGCCACCTTGTTGTACCGCTTGGTAAGAGCAAGCAGCCTGCGTCGCGGCTCCTCGCGGTTGCGATCCATGTCGGATGCGGGGAACAGCTGCCGGAGCTGCGCCAGCTTGGTCGTGCGATCGTAGTGCCCTGGAATGTGGTTCTTGTCAACGCGGTTGCGCGCATCCTCGACCAAACGGAAGAGGTTCTCTGTGAGGCGGGCGAGCGCCTTTCGCGCAAACATCCGCGAGACAAACTCGTCGCCCGAGTAGACCATGAAGCGCTCGACTTCATCGATGTACTGCCAGAAGCGCCCCGTCACGTTCTCCTCAGACAGTTCATTCGATCCGACGCAGAAACGCCGGCCGATCGCGCGCATCTTGACGTAGCCAGGGTCCTCGGCACAGGTGCGTTCATAGGAGGGCGCGCGCCGTTTCACGAGCTCCCGGCGCTCTTCGTCCGCTTCTGTTGCGGCCAGCCGCTTCATCGGCCGGCGCCGCCACTCGCCCGTGGTATGTGCTGGAGGTGCGCCGCCCGGCTCGACCATAGATCCTGTGTACAGCACACGACGCTGTGGTCCGTTGGTGGACTGCCTGTCAGAACCTCCCTCTGCCTCTGTATGACGGTAGTGGGTTGGGACGTCCCATTTCCCCCGGGCTAGTGCTTACTAATAACCAGGGCTGTTGGTCGCCATGGCAAGTGGCACACGCTCCGTGTCCACGGCGCCGACCAGTAACAAACGTCCGTGCCCTGTGCCGGACACGGAAAGCACGATGGATGTGCCAACCCACGCCCTCTTCAGCTGCTTCGATGAGCCTGACAAGTACATTGAGGTTGACCTGGCGCTTGTAGAGCACTTTGGAGCGCGGCTTGCGGCGCTCGTGCGCAACAGCCCCCCAGCCTTAAGTGCCGATGGACGAACGCGCTTCTGGCGCGCAGGAATGACGAGAGCCATGCTGATCACGATGATCAAGAGCCTGACTCTCGGAGAGCTTGTGCTGAGCAAAGGCGTGACCGTGGGAGAGGCGCTGTCGCAGCTTGAGTACGAAAATGTGACGGTGCACGCGCAGCGCAAACCGCAGACACTGGAGGCGCCGCGTGCGGGGGTTGCCCACACGAAGCGCGCGGAGCGGTACACCGAAACGCTACAGAGACTTTGCGAACAGGTGTCCGACGCCATCGTCAGCTGGCCACGTCTGGAGATGGCAATGGACGTCGCAGCAGGTGGGGCCGAGCAAGCAGTCGCCACACGTGCGCTCGGCAACGCGCAGTCGTTCAGCTGCACGGGTACGCGCACGTGGGTCCGTTTTGCAGACCGCCCAAAGCAGCCGGAACCAGACAGCCCCGTCCTGCAGCTTGTGCTCAAGATGCCTCGCTGGTTTGCCGAGGGCCTTGTCCACATCGGAATCGTCCACTGGAAGCTAAGCCGCGAGCAGGGGATTGGCTTCTACAATGCACGTGACCAGAACGCATTCAAGGTTCTCACCAGTGCCATCGAAACCGACCCGTTGGGCTGCTTCTTTGGGGTGCGCGCAGATTGTCACAGGAAGTGCGGCGACGCACGGCTGCGCAAAGACCTGGTCAAGGGTGAGCGGTTTGCATCCGAGATTCGGCGCAGCATCTCTGAGTACGCGGCCATGGGAACGCCAGATGCGCCAAAGGACACACACATCCAGTATGCCGAAGCAATTGCAACCTTTGTGGAGAACATTCTGATTACAACACCGCTGTGTGGATTGGTATTCAGCGTGGCGTGCGCGGACGACGCCGGTGACACCCCCGAACGCAAGGCGCTGCAGCGCGCACTCAAGGTGCGGGGCGTGAACATCATCAAGTGGAGCAACGAACGCGATCCTTACACTAGACCACTGGTGTTCCCACCCAATTGGCGGGACAGCACGCATGCAAGCTGCTACGGACCCGCCGTTTTACTTGACTTTGAGAAGTTAAGATGAACGCAACGCGACTGACGACCGCTTGTGTTCACAGTAAACGTTCATATCAGAGTCCAACGTGTCACTGTTCCGTCCGCCCGTCCGCCCGTCCGCCCGCCCGCCCGTCCGTCCGCCCTTCAGTCCTCGTCGGACGCACCCTCCTGGTCGTCGCTCTCGTAGGCCTCGTCATCGTCCTCGTCGTCGTCCTCGTCGTCCTCGTCGTCGTCGCTCTCCTCCTCTTCGTACTCCGCGTCGTCGCCAGAGTCCTCGTTGTCGCTCTCCCCCTCCGACTCGTCCGGATCATCGCCTGAGTCTTCCCCCGCGTCTTCGCCCTCCGGCACCTCCACCTTGACGATGTCGCGCAGGTACATTTGGCCGAGCGCAATCTGCTCCGCGTACTTGAGCGTCGACATCTGGCGCTTCTGCTTCTGGCGTTTCTCGTTGCGGTGCGTGATCGTCATCGTCAGCACCCAGTCCTTCTTGAAATCGCTGGTGAACTTGTCGATCATGCGCCGCAGCGAGGCGACCACTCCATGCAGCTCTTCGTATTTCTTGTCCAGGCCCGGAAAGTTGTCGCGCATCGCTTGCGTCACGGCGGTGTTCGAGTTGATGTCGCCGTCGGGCTCGATCAAGTGGCCGTAGCGCATCTCTGCGCCGACGTTGAAGGTGGGCGCGCGCGGACAGGGAAAGTGCTTGGCGAGTGCATCTCCATTCTGCATCTGAAGGCATCCGAACAGGTTCAACAAGTGCCCATTGACCACACGGTCGTTGGGCGCCTTCATCGCATGCTGGCGCCAATTCGCGAGCCCGCGGTGCGGCGTGAGCTGAATGCCGGCGTACGTGCCCACCTTCTGCGTCTCAGTGTCGACGGTCGGGTTCTCAGTCTCGTCTGCACCGTTGCGCATCGGCGTCCAAGACGCGCTCTTCTTGCGACGCTTGCGGGGATGGTTGTCGGAGCACCCCTCGCCGTCGCTGTCGTCCGCGTCGTCCGACTCGGGGTCCGACTCGGGGTCGCGCGAGGCGTCGGTGTGGAATCCTTTGACGATAACCTCGGCAAGCTTGGGGGTGTTCTGTTTGCACATCTCGAGCACCTGTTGCCGCATCGTATCAATCTCTACAATTGCCTCAGCGACTTTCCCGCGCGCGTGGATCCACGCAAGCTTGTATGTGGAGATTCCCTCCAGTGCGGCTTCCGTCAGGTGTAGGTTGAATTCAAAGTGGCGCGCGTCGGGGAACATGAGCTCCACGAACTCTTTCACCTTGGCGGGATACTTGTCCACGTCAAAGGAGGTGATTGGGAAATAGGGCCGGGCTGCAGGATCGTTCGGGTCGAATTGGTAGTGCGCGTCGTCCGGGTTGGGGAGGAGCACGCCGTCCGGCCCCGGCTCTGCCAGCGCGCCAAAGGTGTGGAGCTCGAGCGCTCCAAAGATGGCACCGAACGCTTCGTGAGGGTTGAGCTTGTTGTACTGCGATTGCAGCTCATCAACGAGCACGCGCGCGTTCCAAAAGGCGGTGCGCGGCGGTGCGTTCTCCTTGCTATCGAGCAGTCGACACGCCTCCTCGAGGAGGCGCGCAAGCTCGGCGAGGCGCATGTTGTACTCCCCGCGCTGCAGCTTTGAGATGTGCGTGCGAAGATCCCGCACCCCCATCTTTCCAGTGGCTTCGTGCGACGGCGGCAGCGGCTTCGGCTGGGGTTCGATCTCTTCGGCGGGTTGCTGCATCGGGGCGCTCGCTTTGTTTGGTGGGCGTAGCTTCGGACGAGGCACGTGAGGGTAGTATGGTGGGACGTCCCAATCCTTCGTGGGTGGTCTACGGCGCCCACAAGTTGTTCAGTAACCGACGTTGGGACGTCCCTTTAGGCCACGGTCACACCCCAGCTCCATCATCTCGCCCCGCACTAACACCACAACGCACCACACGGAGCAACGGCGTCGCTTCATGCTGGCTCGGCTCGACGACCTGGACAAGGCGCTTTCGACGGCCGGGGCGGAGGGCGCGCGCAAGTCAGTGGCCAAGTCTGCCACAACCGAGTGTCCCTTCGCTGAGATGAACACTATCATGCTGAACGCAAACAACATTCGCGTACTCGCGTGGGACTGCAAGACCACGCTGCGCATCCTGGTCCGGCGGCAAGAGCTTCACAATGGTCGCCCCGTCTGGAATGCTCCGTACTCGCCACTCTCTCTGTGCTGGACGCCGTGGAAAAACCAGAGCATCCAGAAGGACGTGGGTGATATCTGGGGATTCTGGGCGATGGCGAACCTGACTGCGCTCACGTCGGATGGCCAGGCCTCGGAGGTCGTTCTGCACATGCCCCTTCAGCCATTCGATGACCCTTGCAGACCATCAGACCTGCCACCCTTCGCCACGCGTTCGATGATGCCACCCCTGGGCCCGTGGGGGCCCATTGCGGACGCGCAAGGCGCGCCTGGCAGTGTGCTGAAGCTGCCCGGTTCGCCGGACCATTACCTCATGTGGGACACTCCTCCACCCTTTGGGAAGCAGATTTGACCACTTCGCTCCTCATCGGACGCTTAAAGACGCTTGAGTGTTCTTAAGAATCGGCGTCTCACTTAGAGTCCGCGTCGTCTTTGGTCTCTGTGTTAGGTCCAACCTTGTATTACTCGACGTCGCAGTACCGCTTAACGGTGCCGAACTATGCACCCCACTCACTTTCATCACTCTATCCCGACTAATGCTCCACTCTAACACGCGAGTTTGCGCCGTGTACGGGTGGCGCAACAGTGCAGAGCGAGTGCTGTGGAGTAGACGCCAGAGAGGGGTTGACTGGAATCAGGCCTGGACTCTGGTGTCTGATTAGGAGACCGGGTTAGCAGGCCAGTCCACGAGCTTGTAGATCTTCTCGAACGTCTCCATCATCAGGCCCCACGTCGAACCCTTCCTGCCCATCATCTGAATCACCGCGCCGTGGTCCCCGCTGGTGATCTTCGCCGTCATGAGGTGAGCGCGATTGTGCCAGAGGTAGACGAGTAACGCCGGATGAGCGCCGAGCTCCTGCTCGTAATGGGCTTGACTAACCAGGTGCCCTGGGATTACCCTTTCCAGCCGCGCCATCTCCGCCGGCGACAGCCCGTAGTTCGAACGGTACATGCCCTCGCGAGAGTTGACCTCAAAGCTTGCCACGATGTGGGCCATGTCCGCCTCTCGCCCGAGCCACCGGGCGACCTCCTCGAGGGCTTTGATTGCCTTCAGCTCGTTGGGCGAGTTCAGCACAAACAGAGTGCCAGTCGGGAACACGTTGACCGTCGTGGAGAGAGGATACTCGAACTTGAAGCTCATAATGTGCGGTCGAGGGCGTCTGAATCGTAGCCCCTTGCGCACCTCGACCCCCGCGCACGCCGCGCGCGCCGTCTGCACCTCCTGCACCTCCTGCACCTCCTGCACCTCCTGCGCCTCGGCGCTGCTGGGGGGCTCCCCGGCGTAAATCAGCGGCCCCCAGTCGTTTGGGTCGTAATCGTCGTCGTCGCAGCCGTCGTCCGGAAGGTCTCTCAGCAGCTCCGCCTGCTCCGTCGGCCGCAGCGGGGGCAAGCCGAGGTTGTCCGCGCCCCCACCATTGGGACGTTCGGCCGGCAACTTGTAGTCCGCAACTTCAAATGTCCCGCGCAGCTTGGCTAAGGCCGTGATCTTTGTGAGCTGCAGCATGGCGGGGGTCGCAACGGCCCCCCTCGCGCGCGCCACGAGCGCGTCCTTCAGCGCGGCTTCCTTCTGTGCCCCCTCCTCTGCAAGCCGAGCCAAGTCTGGGTTGGCCTCTGTAAAGCGTTGCACCTGCTTTTCCAGCTCCTTGACCTTCTTTTCGAGCGAGTCACGATCCCTTCCACTTTCGTTTAGCCTCTTACGAGAAAGCCTCCTCTTTTTAGCCGCGGCATCCCTTTTCTGCTGTTGCTTCTGCTTCTCGGTCAGCTCGGAATCTTCTTGCGGAAGGTCTCTCTCCAGCTCCGCCACCATGTCATCCATTTCGGCATCCAGCTCGTCATCGTCATGGCCATCGGTGGACATGGTCTTCCGCCCGTGTAAAAGGTGGGTGCCCGCTTTGTCCTCCCGTTTCATGGTGAGGGTAGGGATCTGGGACGTCCCACGCCTCCGGTCTACGGCGCCGGACACTCCCAGCCCGCATTGTGCAAACCGTGGTACGAGCGCCACCAGGTCGGCTTGCTCGCGCAACGAGGCCCCACGACGCATGCTCTGCGCAGCGTGCACACCGGCGTGCGCCCTGCCTTCTCTACCATGCGCACAAAGGTGCTTTCTTATTCCCGCACCGAAAAGTCAGCAGGCGCCGTGAACCAATGACGCCGGGGGGGGGTCACCATGGGACGTCTCACGAGCCCACCGTCATCGATCCCCGAAGGGGCGTGAGCACAGAGTCGACCAACCGACCAAGCGGAGCTGCAGTCTGTGCGTTTTGGCGATGATTGCAGCGAAAGCCAACTCGAATGGCGGCGACGCGGGCACGGACGACCTGAGCGCGCTGGCGCGCTGCGCCACGGGCGGAGTGCTTTCTTCGATGCTGACTGGCGAGCTTGATCGTCTGACAAAGGACAACGAGCGGCTCCGAGCCCTGGTCAGCTCGCAGGAATCGTTGATCACGGACCAAAGGAAGGAGCTCGTCGCGGCGAAGCAGGCTGACGAAGCAGTCGTCGATGCGCTCAAAAAAGAGCTCGCCGAGGAGCGCCGCAGCAGCAAGAGGGCGCACGCCGAAGTAAGACGGCTCGCTTCTCAGGAATCCGCCGCGCGGAAGTCCGCCAGGGGCATCGCGTACTCGGCCATCCTTGCGACCGTTCCGGTCATGCCACACGACCGCGTGCTCGTTCGGTACACGAATCCAAAGGACCTAGTCGCCGTCGGATCCGTCCAACCGCGTTACCACGACGAGAACCCGACGGGCGTAAACATCAGGGCTTCCGTCCACGACCGCGATGGCGAGATCATGGAAGCCGTTGTGTGCGCCGACTGCGTCACGCCCATCACGCAGTTCAACGTCGAGGACGTGCTCCCCATGGTCGTCTCCAAGGAGAATCTGAAGCGCATGGCCGATCGCGCCAAGGGCAAGCAGGAGTCGCATTCGGCCTTTGGAGAGCGCGTCCTGCGCCAAACCGTCGCCGACCTCAAGGCCAGCAACCCGCTCAAGGACCATCTGCACGACGTCGACGCCGCTGCGGCACTCATCGTCCTCCCCTAAAGTGCGCAGGACCGGTCACTGAGCCGCTAGAAGCAGCCGTGTTTGTGTGCGTGGTTGTTGCGCGTTGCGTGCGTTTGCGTTCATGATAGGCAGACACTTGTACGACCCAGTCCCCACGCTGCACGCCGTGGCGTCGCGTCTAGAACAACTGCCGCTTGAGCACTTTTTTGATGTGCCGCCTCCAGAACGCATCGCAATCGTCACGTGGACCAACCGGAGACATTACAACCACGCCGCCCGAAACGCAGATTATTGCATACGTTGGGGCTATTCTTGCTTCTGGAACGCCACGCGCAATCTGCCGCACCTATCACCCACGTTTGAAAAGCTGCCCCTCGTGCGCTGGGCACTCGCGGTGTACGACGCGGTGTTAATGATTGACGACGACGCTTCGGTGCACCGGCAGCACCAGCCGCTCGAAGACTTTTTGCGCACCTTTCCCACCTCCTCGCTGGTAGCCTCCAGCTGCTGTTGGAACGTGCCAGTCGCCACGTACGCCTACAAGACGACGTGGGACGTGGCGTCCACAGTGCACCCGCATTGGCCAGAGGGGGTGCGGCCTGGAACGTACGAGCTGCAGAGTGGACTGATCTTGTGGCGCCGCAGCCGCTACGCGCGCACTCTGCTCGACGAGCTGCTGCGCGATGACTGCGCGCACTGTGGACCGTACAATCACAAGAGCTGCCCCGAGCAGGACATGCTGCAGGCTGCGACTCGGACCACCTGGATGCGGCACGTTGGTCTGCTTCCCATGCACGCGTTTCAGTGCTTTCGAGGGGATCTGAACACCTACGGCGAGTGCGTCGATCCGTTTGTGCTACACCTGGCCGGCAAGAAGGCCAAGGACGCTCTCAACCAGAGCGGGCTGGTGCCACGCACGTTTTAGTGACACACAACACGCACACACGTGTAGTATTGCGTTCACAATTCGTTTGCAAACGCGACGGCCAGTGGGTACCCGTCCGCCACGTACACCACCACCGAGCCTTTGAGCGAAAGGCGCAGCATTGTGCCGCTGCGCCCAGTCGGCGTCTCGACAAGCACCGCGCCTGCAGCTGTGCGGTTTGGCGTTCCGACGTCGGGAACAAACGCGTAGGGATTTAGATCCTCGTGCCGCACTTCCAGTTGTTCTTCGATCACTTTCATGATTGGTACCTGGCGCGGCACGTTCCGTCTGTTGCGAGGCGTTTCTTCGTCCTGCTTGTCAATGGCCGCATGCCGGCCCTGGCCCTGGTCCTGGCTATGGCTCTGTCCCATGGATCTCCCTGGTGCGGACTGACCGCGCGTTTTGTAGGGTGACTTTCTTAGCGCTCGGAGCGGGCTTCCGGCGTTAATAACGACAACACTCGCAGCAGGTGGTGAGAGTAGCATGGCAGCCGAATCTACGACCTTTACGCTAAGGGGTAAGCGCGTAGAGGTGCGTGAGGGCGACCTGCTTCTCAGCCGTTGGGGCGGCACCGTTTCGCTCGGCATTGCCGTCTTTGACAATGGCGCAAGCCACGTGTCCACGGTGCTCAACGTGGGCGGCCGTCTGATGATTGTCGACTCTTGTGGCCACGCCTGGAAGGACGGGGCGGGCAAGCAACAGAAGGCGGGGGTTGCGGCACGAGACATCGAGGACATGCTGGACGATCCCAAGGTCCACCACGTGTGGCACGTAAAGGAGCGCCGGGAGCTCTCGACGGCCCAGCTCGTTGCCATGCGCCTCGTTGCGACCGATGCGATAAAAGCGAACGAAAGGTATGGATCGTTGTACGAGAAAAGCCTGGGAGAGTTTGTACACACCCTGCTTGGGTGGAAGCCGGCCACTTTGGACCGGTTCCACTGCGCAGAGTTTGCGGCACGCCTACGCCGGGCGGCCGGCCTTTGGTCCAAGGATGAGACGACCAGCGTGTCTATTCCGCAGATGGCTAGACACGTGGGCGACGAATGGCAACCGGTCTTTTGATGAAATGCCAATGGCGCCGTTCTGCTCGCGTGGTGCACGCACACGCGCACGTGTGTGAGGGTGGTGTGTGAAAGTGAAAGTGTGCGTGCCCGTAGACGAGTGTATGTGCACGCAACCAGTCCTTGCGCACATAAGGGGTACCCTTGCTACCATTGGTAGTAGAGACGCCGTGATTGACGTCATAACTGACGCCATGACCGACGCCATGGCGGTCGATCCCGCGCCTGAAGAATCGGATGGCGGGATGCCTTCGTTGCCGTGGAACGGCACGGCCAATGGAGAATACGTGCAGTTCTGGAGGGTGTGGCCGCCCACAGCCGAGGACCCGGGCATCAAGGTGACGCAACGCAAACGTCCGGAGGACAAACGCACGGAGACTCGCGAGGATGCGTCTCCCCCGCGTGTACCGACGGCTTCAGATTGCGAGCGTGTGTTGGACGCGCAGCGACAGGCGTACTGCGAGCTCAACTTCTTTGATCCATGCGACGATGTGGGTCATAATGAGGCCATCAGGCTGATCCCCGTATTCACCTTGCTGCCCGGTGGGGCAGGGCAAGGGGGATTTGTGCAGATGATGATCGGGATTAAAGACGCAGAGGAACATTTTAACGAGGACCTCATGTATGGGCTACACCTCAGGGCGCAGTACAACTGGCCCACAACGGACCCAAAGGTGACGCCATTCGCGTTTAACAGCATCAACGCGGCGTTGAACCGCTGGAAGAAGGCACACAGCAAACAGGGGAGGAAGGCACCTGACCTGAACGACGCGGTGCCAGAGGACCCCAAAACGTTTAACCGCCACCACCCCGTGACGCTGAGAAAGGTGGAAAACGCGCTCAAACGGCCGCCGTGGGAAGGGCTGCAAGACCCCGACGACAAGCAATCGTTCTTCCAAACGTGGATGATGGACGCAACGCACAAGAAGCTGCTTAGCCGCGACGGAGTGCTTTACGAATTCGGTGGCTTGGTCAATGTACGCCAGAGATTCGCGAACGTGCGGGAGGAAATGCTGAAAAAGTACATGCAAACGTATTTCACTGTCCCCGACGATGCGGAGGCGCGCAAAGCGCTGCACATGGAAGCCAGTCGCGTCGTGCCACCGTTTGACCCAGACTGGGGGTACCTCATGCCCTGGAAATCACACGCGCCGGCGACCAGTGGAGAAAAGGACGTAGTGGACGAGCAGATGCTGAAAGCGTACATGCAAGGCCCTATGCGAGGCAACGGGTACGACCAGGCGGTGGCCAAACAAAAAGACTATGCATCTCTCAATCACAACAGTGCCGGTTTCAGCGTGTCGATGCTGTGGGGAATGGACGTCGTCTCGAAGCCACCACCAAAAGCGAAGCCACCCAAGACATCAAGGGGCGCGACCGCCGCCCCTTCGTGCGGTGTTGGGCCTGTAAGGCCGAGGAAGCCGAAGACGCTCGAAGAAGAATTCCCGGACCTTCCTGCAGCGCTCATTCAAGTGGAAAGGGCCCGTAGGCAATACAACAACTCCAGAAGCCGCCAGAGCGGCGCACTCAAAAAGCACCTTGAAGACTACAAGAGGCGCTTTGCGGGAGAGAAACCCGGCACGCAACCGACCGAACAAGACATCTTAACTGAAAAGGTACAATGGAACGCAGCGAACGACGAGCACTACAAGGAGCAGACGGCGAAGGCAAAGGCGGAGCTCGAAGCCGCCAAAACGGGTTACGCGGAATGGATAGAGGGGCGACCGGAAGAGGAACAGCAGAAGCTGATGGACGATTGGAGGTGGTATCTCACGGTAAACAAGGCCGAGGGCCCAGTGTCTGAGATGCAAGAACGCAAAAAGGCGCGCAGCACTGAAGGCAAGCCAGCCACCGGGGAGGCGAAGAAGGCAAAAGTGCTGACGAAAGCCATGGAACACAGACAGGCCAACCTGGCCGAGGCAGACGAGAAGAGCGTCCGGTGGCTCAAGTGGTGGGCACGAGACGACGCAGAGCTCATCTACCTCGCGGAAGAGTATAAAGAAATTCCGGCTAGGCGCAACACACTCGTGGACGAGCGCATCGATACCGCCAAGGCGTTGATGAGGAGCTATAACAAAGAGGGCGACGAGATGCGCCGCGATAGGGTGCAGAAGCGCATCGAACGGATGGATCAGGCGAGGATGTGGGATGAGACAACGATCAGGAACCGGCAGCAAACGGAGTATAACGAGTACATCCTGGAGTATCTGGATGCTGTGAACAAAACAGAAGAATACCTTTCACACGACTTTCTGCTTCGTATGGAACACGAGGCCAAAGAGCGGGACGACGCCAACGTGACAAGGACCCAAGAGGTCTGGCACAAGAACCTGTACGCGCTGATCAACGCCAAATCGCCGTTTGAGGAATCTGATAGAGAGAAACGCGAAACGCTCTACGCCGAGATCACTGACGCGTACCCCAAAGCCGCACCATTGCAGCAAAGGAACGGGTGGTTGAAAACGACAAAGAAACTCTTGTGCAAGACCTTTTACGCTGAGTACCAATCGTACATCCAGCTTCACGGCACTCTGGAGTACAGAGAAAAGCACGAAAGGGAGATCAAGGATAAGAGAAGGGCCATGGTCGCCAGTCTGTCGCACTCTCCCGAGGCGTTGGCGAAGTACATGTCGGAGCAAATTGAGTGCGAGCGCAAACGGTTCGCAAGCACAGTCGAAACGATTCAAAGTAAGGCCGAGGATGAGTACAATAAGGCGGTCGACCCCAAAAGCGGCACGTATGACGAAGGCTTGGCTGCGCGCTCCGCCGAAGACAGGCTTGCGTGGGCAATGCAGAGGCTCGAGAATATGTACGTCGAAGAGGGCGAAAGCGACCCTTACACCGTGTGGATGGCTGCGGAAAAAACCCACAACCAATTCGAGGCCGCTGCAGCTCAGGGCAACGCTGGCGCCGAAACTGCGATCGACGCGGAGTGGCGGAAGTGGCTGTCCATGTTCACCGAGGAAAAGAAGAAGCGCAGCCGAGCAGCTTTGAAATGGAATACATGGACCGCGCCCTTTAGAGGGCACATGGCAATGCGCTGGAAACAGGAGCAAGAGACCGCGGATCTTAAGAAGCGGTACACCTATCTGATGGCTTGCGAGAACAAGAACACTGAAACCCTCCAAGGCCCAGACGCCGCAGGCCTATCGGATGCGGACAAGGAACGTCTGAAACGCGAATCGGAAGAGCTGCAAAAGGCAAGACTTGAGATCGAACAAAAACGCCAGCGTCTACTGAGAACAGACCCCGCCGTGTTCATGCGTGACTTACGCAAGGCGGCCGACGAGTATCTGGCTGCAGTGCACTCGTTGGAGCGCGCGCAGCTGGCACTGCAGAAGGTTGCATCATACGTAAGCGCAAAGAACAGAATAGGAGGCGGTGACGATCGGGAGCAGCAGGAGAAAGGGCTCAATGTGATGCTGATGGACCGTATGGTGTTGGAAAAAGAAGACGAGAGCGACGACTCCGTGAACCGCATGCACTGGTATGAGCAAGACCTCGCTCTGGCGAACTACGCGGATGGACGTGTGAAAGTCCAATCGCTTCTGCCCCCGCCCACAGATGCAGGGACGAGCGACGATGCAGCCAGCCCCACAGCCCGGTACGAATCAATCAAGAAAAAGGCGGCGCAGATGGAGAAACACAACGAAGACTTGGCTCGAGAGAAGGAGGCAAAGAAGGCGCAGACGGCGCTGCAAGCAAGCAGGTCGAGACAGACTTTTGCCAACGACAGACAACAGGGGAAGGAGGATAAAGAGCATGAAGAGCAAGGCGGATTCCTTCTCTCCATCGGTGCCGACGACGAAGACGACTTTGGAGTTGACATGCTTCTGGCAGACACTTCAGCCGAAGAAGAATTTGCTCGAATGCACCTCGAGGAGTACTTCGAAAAATTCAAGCCGCGCAGGGTCAGCGTGGAGAGATTCAGGAAGACGGTCACGTACCAGTATACTTCAGACCTGTACAGGCAGAACGAAGAGATCGCAGAGGAGAACGAAGGTCTTCCAGTGGGTGTACAAAGAACGCCCCTGAAGGAATACAGCGACCAAGGCCTCATGAACTACCTCTTCGAATGGTACGGCCAAGGCGTCGTTCACCGCACGTTCAGACCGATGGACTTGTCGGACTGGAAGGGGGAAGGACAAGCTGAGCTCCAGACAAAGCGCACAGTGGTGACGCAGGCAGTGAAAAGGGACGCCGATGGCAACCTACTCTACCACACTGCCGAGGGAACGGAGACGACAGATTTCGACAAGTCGACATCGGGACAGTCACTGTGGGTCGAAGCCGTGCTAATCAAAGAAGGAAGGCATTGCATTAGCACTGAGCAACTCGGTGAAGAGTGGACGTACCCACCTGGCGCCGATGCGCCATCCGCAGAGAGATTGGGTACACGCAACCTTCCAAATATGCCGCCGAACTGGGTAAAGAGCGGCATCTTTGTGTGGTCGATGTTCCCCAATACTCTTCAGGCTCAAATGCCAGATCAAGGCGACGAAGATTACGCTTCCAAGTTTGAGGTCTGGCAAGAAGTCAGACGCGCGGTATTTGACGACGAACGTGGCAACAACATGGTGTGGTACAACGAATGGTTGGAAAGTAACGCGCAGAACAAAAACGCACTGAACAAGGTGAATGAGTGGCTGGAAAACGGCCACCTCGTGTTGCAAACGCATATCGACCGACCTGATGAACAGACGATTAATGGTCCGTCACGCATGGTGAAGGACGATAATCGGTACCCCGCACAAGAAAAGGAGAAGTCTAACATCGCTCGCAAGCAGGCAACGCGATACCTCAGCTATTTGCTGAAGGAAAAGGATGGTTTGGCGCTCACTGAAGCTGAAGCTAAGATCGTGGCCGATCCTGGCATAGTGCTCCCAGAAGACGACGCGGTTATGGAAACTCTAGACGATGAAGTCGTTGCGGACCGAGATGCTGGTGCCGAGTCGGGGGGGGAAGAAGAGGACGGCGAGGAGGAGGAGGACGGGGAGGAGGAAGCCGGGGAGGAGGCGGGCGGCGAGGAGGAGGAAGACGGCGAGGAGGCGGACGGCGAGGAGGATGACAAAAGCTCGGAATCGGAATCGGAAGAGGAGGAAGAGGAGGAAGATGGCGGGCCTCGAGGTCCGGAAGAGGAGGACACAAGGCAAAGCCTTTTTGATGACCTCATACAACGTCCCGATGAGAGCGACGATGAGAGCGACGCGGAAATGGACGAGGCCAAGGGCACGCAGGGTCAGCCCAAGCGTGACAGAGACAACGACGACGGTGGGGGCCAGCCGCAAGAGAAAGAACAGAGAACAAAGGCCTCACAAAACAAACAAGTCTTTGCTCGCCTACTTCCTTCTCGCGCGTCCATGCGCCGTGTGCCGCTACGTGCACAGACAACGCCGTCCACAACAGGTCGGCGTGACGTTCTGGGCGGAGCCAACCCCGCCGCCGCGTGACCGTAGACGCGCCGGCGCCAGAGACCGCACGGCGGCAACGGCGACGTGACCATAATGTGAGTGAGGGTCTAGAAAGAGATGGGTGTGAATAAGGTATGGGAAGATGGGTACCGGCAGGCTGTGTGGTGCCAGATCCAGTAAAACCCGCCCATTTCCACAACAGATCACACCTGGTCCACGGCGCCGGCGGTGGCGACGTTAGCGGCGCCCCCTTGGTACGGCGGTTGGGATGGCCTCGGCGTTGAACCGGTTTGCTAGACGCTTTGGGCCGGATGAAGGCACTGCCAACACGGAAGAAGATGGCCGTGTTCGTTCAAGCCCTTCGCTGTCGCCCAGCTACTACGTGGGTGTCCGTGGAAGCAACAGCGGAAACGGACGCTCGTCGCCGTTGTTGGGTGGACCGGCACCTCCCATTACGCGGGGGAGGTCAGCAAGTCGCCTCGGCGAAATTCTTTCCAGTATGGACAAGATGAACAGCCAAAGTCCAGTGTTCTCGCAGTGTGTTGCTCGCGAGCAGCAGCGCGAGCTGCGCCTGCAGCTCGAGCGCCACCGCGTGCGCGCAACACAAACGCTGACGCTGTCATCCCCCCCATTACAGCAGAATTCCTTTCGACCCATCGACCCCGAAGCAGAAACGAACGCTGCCGGAATATGTGCCAACTTCCCTCCGGACCACGGCTCTCACGAGTTCGAATCCAACGAGGAGTTCTTCCGTGTGTGCAAGTACTGCGGCATAATCTCGGGCGTTTCGCAGAACGCGTATCAGACTGACTATCGCGAGACGCACAGCACGGACAGCTCGATGGCACGCGCCGACGCACCCAGTACACGCCGGGATGAGCAGCAGGAAGACAGGACCATCACCACGCCACGGCGCACGGGCAGTGCACCTGCGACCACGCGCGAGTTTCGACAATCCATGGGGTATGCGCAAGAGATCACAGACCGTGACAGCGCGGAAGCGGCGAAGATGAACGTCGAGGAGTTGATGGATTCGTCCCAGCGCGTCCAGCTTCAGTCGCTCAAGAAGGAGACAAAGCGACTGATTAGCATGATTAGCCCGATGGAACGGAACATTTCGGAGGCGATCGTGGCGACGACCGACAACGTGTACAACGCGTACCTGATGCACAGCAAGTACTGCCACAAGCAGTGCACTGTGAACCTGCGGCACAAGGCGACGCGCGTGATTGCAAACAAGTGCTTTGTGCACACCGTGGAGGAGGCGTCCAGATTGGGCCTTTCGGGCGTGTCCGCGCAGTCCATTACACTGATACAGGATCGGATCAACAATCACGAGTCCTTTCGACAGTACAATCACTCAACGCAGCACAACGGCACCAAGCTAATCGTGAAGAAGCTAAGCTCGATGGACGTAACCATTCCGTGCGTCTGCGACGCGCCACCAACGGAGACAAAGGTGTCATCTCCAGTGCTCTGTTCGCCCGTTGCCTTCCAGCACCAGCGACACGACGTGCCCGCTCTGACTATCCAAGTGCGCGACGAGATTGCAGCGCTGAGCGCGCAGTACAAGTACGCGGCGCACGTGCGGGATGCGGCGCGCACGGCTCTCAACGACCGAGCCTTTTCGAATCAGATCCGAGAAAACGCCGTGGTTTCGCAGACCGATATCGGGGCCACGGGCATTGCTTACATTATTCTCCGTGCGGTCGAGACGGCACGCAGCGCTCCTGGCGAGCCTTTGGCGCTTCCGACCGAATCCGCGCGTCCACTGCCAGCAGGCGTCGAGAAGATTGACGTCGACATGGCGATCCAACTGATGATGACGGCGCTGCCCGATGCCGCAAAAGCGTCGGTGAGCGCCGAAGACGAGCTTTACGACGACTTCGAATGAACGGCACAGGCGCTCGTGCCCCTGTCGCCTCCATGTTTGTATTTGGGTTTGCGTGCCGCTATCGAGTCCGGTGCGGGGTTAGGGATATAAGTGTTGGATTACTGCATGTTGAGGCGGCCCATGAGGCTAGGCGTTTTAGCAAAAGAGCTCTCTAACATGGGTGGGGAGGAAGACAAACACATCGATTTCGGCGCAGCAGGGCTTTACCTCCCGGCGGCACAGACGGTGTTTGCCACCACACTGACTGCCATTGTCTCGGTGTTGGTCAACTGGTCTCTCCCCGTCGGGGCGATATCGGCCATCCGCACGCTCGCGCTGACAGCAGCAGCAGGTGTGATCGTCATCCGACGGCCAGTGCGGATTGGACAGACGCGCGGCGTGACGATGATATTCAGTGCGCTCCGGCCGTGCTGTCTGCTCTACGTGTCGTGCCTCGTGCTGGAGCAACTGGTGCACACGTGCGTGTCCGACGAAGCGCACTACGAACACGGCTTCTACCGACGGATCATCTATCACACTTGCATGCTGATCATGACGGCCGCCGCATTTCTGCGCGCGCGCAGTCCTCGTGGCGAAACGGACATGCCATTCCTGATCGCAAGCAGCGCACTTCTCGTCGTTGCGCTGCTTCCTCCGCCGGCGCTTGCGCTCTCGGGGCCGCTCTGCGCACCGCCCACACTCATTGCGGCAGGCGAGAGAGTGTTGCGAGCTTTCCTCTTTGCGTGCGTCTACACCGTGCACGTGTACAGCTCGGCGCCCATTTCCAACACGCTTGCCGACACGCTGGTGTGCATTGCACGCTCCGCAACGGCGAGCGCATGGATTCTCGGCGTGATCGTGTACGCATTACCACTCGGGGTGCTCCAGGTCGTGGTGGTGCTGTACTGCTCGTTTAGCACGCAGGCAATCCAGTACGAGGGGTTGAGAACGCCAGCAAACGACTTGGAAATGGATGCCACATACCACTCGAACATGAACACGACGCTGTCCAATGGCTCGATGACATCCGACTACAAGGGACGCTCGAGTCCTTCGCCTTCTGCTGCGGGACAGACGGAAGAGGAGGACATTGTGGAGAAGGCGGCCGCATTCACGCGGAGCACGCCCAGTGCAAAGGTTGCATGCTTTCAAGCTGCGAGCGCAAGCGGCCTGACGTTCAACCTGGCAGCGGCACAGCCACAACAATCTTTTTCAATGGCGGCCGATCAGCAAAAGGTGCGCATGGCAGAGATTGCAGCCGCCATTCCGTAGAACATGTGGCGCGTGGCTGCCAGTGAGAGCGGTCGGCGCCGGGGACCGGTGGTGTCCGCGCGTTAGCACCTTATAATTGTCCTCCCCCAGTTATGCGGTTGACGACGCGGACGGCGAGATAGTGCGGAGAATTTTTTTT
>MDSV01202089.1_pt1 | contig 34660 bp, 34 predicted proteins | sample 810851 | NCBI WGS metagenome assembly MDSV01 (sample SAMN05326640, study PRJNA326480) | marine metagenome | isolation source: seawater | place: Atlantic Ocean: North East | collected 2012 | reverse complement strand
TTAGTATCTATTAATTAACTGATAATATAAAAATATGCCATCCGTAAGTGTAATAATACCTTATTACAAAAAAATTAATTATATTAAAAAAACTATCGATTCTGTTTTAAATCAAACTTTTCAAGATTTTGAAATAATTTTGGTATATGATGACAACATATTAGATGATTTAATAACTTTACAAGAAGAGTATAAGAAAAATCCTAAAATTAAGATTATTAAAAATTTAAACAACCTGGGCGCAGGAATTTCAAGAAATATTGGAATAAAACATGCGGTCGGAGAAATTATCTCATTTTTAGATGCAGATGATTATTGGTTGCCCGAAAAGTTAAATAAACAATTAAAATTTATGAATGAGAACAAATATGACTTTATTTTTTGTGATTACGAAAAAAAACTATCTAAAAACAAAAATATAAAAGTCAGAAGCCCAAAAAAAAAAATTGGATATGAGGATCTTATAAGATCATGCGATATTGGTTTGTCCACCGTTTCTATAAAAAAAAAAATTTTGTTTGATGACTTGTTTCCACCTCTAAAAACTAAAGAGGATTATGTTGCTTGGCTTAAAATTACTAAAAAAAATTTGTACGCTTACAATCTTCCTGAAAATTTAGTAGTTTGGAATGAATCAAAAAACTCTCTGTCTTCAAATTTTTTTCAAAAGTTAAAAGATGGCTTTAAAGTCTATAACACTTACGAAAACTTTAATGTTATCAAATCTCTATATTGTCTCTTTTTACTTAGTTTTAATTCTCTTAAAAGAAAATTCTAATTATTTATAAAATAATAAAAATTATAATTATTTTTTTTTATACAATTTAACTTTGACTCTACATTTTTTCTTTCGCAATAATTAGGTTTTTCAAACAATTTATTTTTTGTATTCTGCATATAAAAAAAGTTTTCTTGAATTCTATAATGGGGATTTTTATAGAATATATAGTTATACATTTTATATTCATCACTTAATCTGCTTATATTTCTTCCTGCAAATATAATAATTCCAATTAAAAAAATAATTTTGATAGAAGTAAATTTTTCTTTAAGTTTAAATTTTTGATTTTCTAACAAGATTGAAATTGGGATTGTAATTAGTAAAAATATTAATACATAACCACCATATCTTAAACTTGGATGGTTAAAAAACCATTCTAATAATAAAATGATTAATAGAATATAAATTATTAAAAATTTGCCAAAACCTCTAAAAGATATTTTTTTTGGATTAAAAAATAAAAATGTAATAAACAGCATTAATAAAATTCCAAGTATAAAATCTGAAACTTTATTAAAAAAATAAGTGTCTATCCAATTTGGAACCCAATTTAATCCTTTTAAATAATAAGAAGTATCATCTACCCTAAAATTAGGTGTGGCTCCCGCTTTAGACCAAAGCTCATACCAATTCATAAAATCTACGATTTTTTCTTTTTCAAATCCCCAAAAAACTGTGGAAGGACAAGATATAGAAACTGGATACAAAAAACAACCTGACGCAGATAGGCTATAAATCATCACAAAAATTAACATAACTATACAAACTTTGATTACATTAAATTTTCTAAAAAAATTGAAGAAATAACTAATTTTATAAAATTTAAAATAAATTACTAATAACAGTAAAGAATATAATAAATAAAAAGATTTAATTGAAACTATAAGAGTAAATATTATCAACAACTTTTCTAAAATTACATTTAAATTTTCAATATTTTTAAAAATACTGATTATGAGTATTATACCTAAAAAAAACAATATTTGAGCTGATCTATCTGTTCCATGCTCTGCTAGTCTATAAAAAAAAATATTTACAAAAAATATACAAAACAAACTTAAATAAAAAATGATATCAATTTTTGAATTATTTTTTTTATTAAATATATTTTCAAATAAAATTGTATTAACAAAAATAACTATACTTAATTGCCCAATTTGATAAAAAAAATGAGATGTTAAATTTGTTTTAAATAGTGAGTGAAAATAAAATAAAGATGAAACATGATTAAAGGCAACATCGAAATGACCAAGTCCAAATTCAATTTTATTTTTTGTAATATTTTCTATAAAGCTAAAATGATAGTAGGAAAAATCATCATGATTTTTAAAATAAAAAATTGCAAAAAAAGAAATTACGTATGCTAGAAAAAAGTACTTTAATTTTAATTTTTTATAATTTTTTTTAAAAAAAAACAAAAAACTCACAATACCAACTAAATGAATTATTAAGTTATGAATGTTGGTATGTGCTAAAATTATATTTGTTGAATATGAAATAAATACAAGAAAAAAAATACCAAATAAACCTATGTAACCTATAGATATATTGCATAAATTTATATTATTATATTTAGTAAAATAGCGGGAAAAAAGAAATCCATAACCAATTATAGATAAAGTTAAAATTATATAAAAAGTTATAAATATGATAAGTTCCATTTAATTTTTTAATTTGTAAAAAAATTTATGAAGGGAAATATAAATAATTAAATTAAAAATAATTAAACAAATTATAAATTTGGAGTCATACTCATTATTTATTGCTAATAGAAATATTGTTAAATTATATAAATTTATAATTGATGATGTAAAAAAATGAACAATTAAATTATTGTTTAAATTTAATTTATTTTTAACAAATTTATAAATTAACTGGTGTAAGTGAAAATTATCAGGTTTGTAAGTTTTTGTAGCTTTTAAATATCTTCTTATCATTGAAAATAATAATTCAAAACATGGATACCATAATAAAAGTATAATCAGATATGGTGATATAAAAAAATTCTCAGCTGAAAAATTAATTAAATAAATACCAGTGAATAATGAAATTAAATATGCACCCGCGTCTCCCATATATAAAAAACCCAACAAATTTAGTGCTAAAATTATAGTTAGGACTATTATCAAATAATACAAAAGTTGTTTATCAATATTATAAAATTCATTTGAAAAACCAAAAAAAAGAATTAAATAAATCATAAGATTATATTTTAAAATCATTCCGTTTAAACCATCAATAAAGTTTCCTCCATTTATTAATATTAATATACAAAAAGTAGTAAAAAAAATATTTACAAAAATATTTTTTTGCAAAATTATGTCAAGTATTTCGATTCTAGTATAATTAATTTTTAAATCTAAAAAATAAATGAAAAAAATTGTTATAATTATTTGAGATAAAAATCTTAAATTTACACTATTTAATTTTTTTATATCTGAAAATAACCCAATTAAAAAAATAGATAATAAAAAGCTGAATAGTAAATAATTTTTTTCTTCTAAAAGAAAATAATAGGCAAAAAAAGTAATCAATAAAATACCACCTATTGAATAACTTTTTAAAGTTGATGAAAATCTCTTATGTTTTTCAAGTTTAAAATCTACAAATAAATTATATTTATTTGAAATATAAATTAAAAATAAAGTGAAAATTAAAAAAAAAATTAAAAAGTAATTAAACATATATTAGATTAAAATTTTTTTTAGTTTCTGATAATGGCGAAATAAAGAATATTTTTTTGAATTTTTTTTCAAAATCACTGTTTTTTTAAATTTTTCCTCTGAGTTGTCATTTAAAAATAAATTTATTTTATCTTGAAGGTCCTTTGGACAATTATTTTTAAATAAATATCCACCTTTTCCATTTTCTAAGAATTCCTCAGGTCCATTTGGACAATTGCTAGATATTACCAACTTATTACAATAAGCTGACTCTATCATTACCGCGCCAGGATCTTCCCATAAGGAAGTACTTATAACTACTAATGAATTTTTAATTAAAGGAAAAACATTTTCACGATGGCCAAGCAAAAAAACATTATTTTGAATTTTTCTATCTAAAATTAATTTATTTAATATTTTTTTTCTCTCTCCATCCCCAATAATATATAAATTTAAATTCTTATTATTTTTTAATATCTTTGAAAAAACTTCAATTAAAAGTATTTGATTCTTTTGTTGTGTTAATCTACCTATACTTAAAAAATATTTTTTATTTAATAGATTATTTTCAACTTTAAAAACTAACTTTTTATGAATTTCTTTAATCTCTAAAATTGGGTCGTATACAACTTTTAATTTTTCTTCTGGAAAAATATTTGATTTTACAAGATCTTTTTTCGTTTGTTCGGAAGGACAAGTAACCATATAAATTTTATTTGAAATTATTTTCCAAAAAAAAATTCTTAAAAAAGTCAATTTCGGTAATCCAGAAATTCTTAAAATAAATTTAGTTTTAAATGAAAACAAATAAAGCAGTAATAAAGGAACAATAGTAATTAAATGAATAATCAAATAATTTGGTTTTTCTTTATCAATTATTTTTTTTAACTTTAATATCTTTGTTAACAAAACAATTAAATAAATAATTCTTGATTTAAAAAAGCCTGATATAGGTAATAATTTTGAAATTTCAAAACCTGAAACTTTAACATAGTTTATATTTTTTGATTTAAATTCATCTTTATATTCGCTCCATTCGCCAATAACATCTAAAATTGCAACATCTAATTTTTCTTTATTAAATTTTTTTAATGAGAAAGCAGAATTTATCACATTTTTGACTGTAGCTACTTTAGAAATATGTGGAGACCAATAAAATATTTTTTTCATATTTATTTATAATTTATATGTATATATTAATTTTTTCACATTGAACATTTTAATGAAATGAATAAAGAATATTTAATATCTATTGTTACTGTGGTCAAAAATGCCGAAACCACAATTGAAAAATGTATTAATAGTGTTTTAAATCAAAGCTATAAAAACATTGAATATATAATTATTGATGGAAACTCTTCTGACAAAACAAAAAAAATTATAGATAAATATAAAAATAAAATTTCTTTAATAATATCTGAAGATGATAATGGTATTTGGGAAGCTATGAATAAAGGTATTAATTTGGCTAAAGGAGAAATTTTGTGTTTTTTAAATGCTGACGACTTTTATTATGATAACTCTATGTACATAGTAAATAAATATTTTAACGAAAACAATATTGATTTTTTGTTTGGATCTGTAAAAAAATATAAAATTATGCATGGATACAATCCGTCAATAATTAAATGGAGTTTTGGCTTTTACACATCACATTCGGTAGGTTTTTTTATAAAAACAAAAAAACATAAAGAGGTAGGACTTTATAATACTAAATACTTAAGCTCTGATCTTGATTTTTTTTATAAGATGATTGTAAATTTCAATTTAAAAGGTATTGCAACTAAAAAAGATGAAATTATGGGTGAATTTAAAAAAGGTGGTTTTGCCTCAACTGTCAACTATGTTGATCATTTGAAAGATTTAAACAAGATTAGAATCGATAATCACCAAAATAAGTTTTTTGTTTTTTTTCTTTATTTATTTAAAATAATTAAAAGACCAATTAAATTCCTTAAAGCATACAAAGATAGGAAATTTAAAGAGTTTTAATTTTTTTTTCAAACTCTCTAAAACTCATATGATATTTGTCTCTGGTAGATAATATTGGCTTTTTTGATTTCCATTTAATTTTTAAAATTTTATCGTTGAAAGGTAAACCACATTCATTTGGAGCATCTCTATAATTATCAAGATGATATAAAATTGTAGCACTTTTAGACAAACATTCATATCCGTGCGCAAAGTAATTTGGAATATATACCGAATCTCCTTCTTTCATTAAAAAATAATATTTTTTTTTAAAATCTTTTGATTTTTTTTTTAAATTTATTGAAACATCCAATATCTTGCCTGATAAAACTGTAATAATTTTTGTTTGTTTATTTTTTAATTGAAAGTGCATCCCACGTATTACATTTTTTTTTGAATAAGCTATCGCAGTAAAATTTGCAGCCGTATTAAAATTTTTTTTCAAATAAAGCTCTTGAAAAAAACCTCTTTTATCAAAATGTCTTTTCTTTTTTAGAAGAAATGGTTTGTTTATTTTTTTCATATCTGAAACTTATTTACCAATTATATTATTTAATAACCATATTTTTTGAAAGTTAAAATTGTCTTTTTCAGACCATAATTAATATCTGTAAATTTGATACTTCTAAAATTTTTTTTTAAAAGTTTATTACTACCGTGTGTTTTTAACATTTCCCCTTTTACAATGCCAGTTTTCTGAATTTTATAATCTTTGTCATATATCTTGCTAATTAAAGAAACTAGTTTAGTAGTTTTAATAGGTTTTGATCTACAAATATTTAATATTTTGTTTTTGGGAATAATAACCAAAGCTTTAGCTAAAATTTTTAATATGTCATCTATGTAGGTAAAATCTCTAAAATTTAATCCATTGTTATGAATATAAATATGTTCTTTATTTTTTATTGAATTTAAAAATTTGTGTATAAACATATCTGGTCTTCCAAACGGACCATAAACAGTAAAAAATCTAAAAATAATAAATTTTGTTTTGGATAATTTAAATGTTTTAGTCACTATTTTTTCTGAGTAAAGTTTAGTTTTTGCATAAGGATTTTTTGGTTTTAGCTTAGAATCTTCAGTAATTGGAAATTTTTTTTGGTCTCCATAAACAGAACTAGACGAACCAAATATAAATTTTTTAATTTTATATTTTTTAGATATATTACAAAGTGAATTTGTAGCTCTAGTATTATTAACCTCATAACTTTTCGGATTTTTAAATGAATAAATAACTCCAGGTTGGCCTGCAAGATGATACACAATTTCTGGTTTGAATTTTTTAAATACAAGTTCTAAATTTTTTTTATTATTTAAATCAATTTTTTTAAAAGAAAAGTTTTTATTCTTTAAAAGAATTTTTAGACGTTTTTTTTTAATTGAGCTTGAATAATAATTGTTATGATTATCAACACCTAAAACTAAATTACTATTGGATAGCCTATTTGATAAATGAAAGCCAATAAAACCCGAACTACCAGTTATTAAAATTTTTTTCATCTATTTGTTAAAAAAAAATCTTTTATTGTTTTTGAGATATAAAATAAATCCTTTTCTGAATGTTCTTCAGATATGGGAAGACTAATAATTTTTTTTCCTAATAATTTACTTTTTTTTAGATTTTTACCTTTTGGAAAAAATTTAAGTTCATTAAGCATGTATGGGTAGTGTATCATTGTTTGGATATTTCTTTTTTTAAGATAATTGATTAGTTTATTTCTTTTATTAATATCTACTCTAATCACAAATTGATGAAATGAATAAACATTTTTTATTTTCAACTTATAAAGTTTGATATTTTTAATTTCTGAGAGGTTTTTAAAATATATTCTGGCTAGCTTGTTTCGTCTTTTAATAACTTTATGATAATTTTTAAGCTTAATACTCAATACCGCTGCCTGGATAGTATCTAATCTAGAATTTCTACCGGAAAATTTATGATCATACTTAAATTTTGCCCCATGATTTCTTAGTCTTAATGAAAGTTCATAAATTTTTTTTGAATTTGTAATTAATGCTCCGCCATCGCCAAATGCTCCAAGGTTCTTTCCAGGGAAAAAGCTAAAAATTCCTATGTCTCCAAATGTTCCCACGTGTTTTCCATTTATAGTTGATCCATGTGCCTGCGCACAATCCTCAACGATCTTAATATTTTTTTTACCTATAATTTTTTTTATCTCTGGAACATTTGTAGGGTTTCCATAAAGATGTACTGGCATAATTACTTTGGTTTTTTTATTTATTTTTTTTTTTAAATCATGCAAACAAATTGAATAATCATCTAAATTTACATCGCAAAATATAACCTTTAGATTATTACTCAATATAGCTTCTACTGTTGAAATCCATGTATTAACAGGAACAATAACTTCTGAGTTTTTTTTTATATTTAATGATTTTATTGCAATCTCTAAAGCATCTGTACCATTAGCTAAGCTAACAGTATATTTAGATCCTGTAAATTTTGAAAAGTCTTTTTCGAATTTTTCAACTTCATATCCACCAATAAATTTTGAGTTTTTAATTAAAGAAATTACTTTAGAAAGAATTAATTTTTTTTGGGGGACCAATTTATATAAATTTGTAAATTTTATTTTTTTCATATTTTTTTATTTATGCTTAATTTGCATAATTAAATATACTCAAACCTATAAATGTTTACTTTGCTAATTCAATAATTAATTTAATAATTCTATAAATTCTTGTTAAATTACTAAATTTAAAGTAAATAAATTTATAGTAAACATTTATAGCTTTAAATATTTCAAATGAAAAATATTGCAATTGTAATGGATATTAACTCTAAGTCAGGTGGAAAATTACACATGGCCATTAGTATGTGTAAATATTTAAAAAAAATAAAAAATTATAATTTCATATACATAACAACATTTAAAGACGTTAAAAAAATTTTATCAAAAGAACTGAATATTAATTCTAAATTATATGAAAAAAATAATATTATTTTAAGAATTTTAAACCGTTTCTTAAAAATTTTTAATTTTTTTTCTTTGATTCATCCATTTGAATTTTTTTTAAATAAACATAATATAAATTCAATCATCTTTTTAGATCCAACATCTTTAGTTTTAAATATAAAGAAAATTCCTTTTATATATTCAATTTTTGATATAGATCATAGAAACCTGAAAAATCTTCCTGAATTTCAAGAAAAAGAAGGAGTACTTAGAGATAGATCATATCAATATGCGTGTAATAATTGTAAAAAATTAATTGTAGGAACACAAGATTTAAAAAAAAAAGTAAGTTTTAGTTATAAAATTAATTTTAATAAAATTAAAAATATTATTTTTCCACCAATAGTAACAAGTTTAAGTTCTAATAAGAAAAAAATAAATATAAAATTTAACAAAAAGCTAAAAAAATATAATAATTACTTATTGTATCCAGCTCAATTTTGGAAACATAAAAACCATGAATATATTGTAAAATCATTTAAAAAATTATCTAAAAAAAATATTAATAATTTAAATATAGTCTTCACAGGTCATGATAAAGGAAACCTAACTAGTATTAAAAATTTAATTAATAAATTAAATCTTAATGAACATTTTTGTATATTTGATTATGTTACAAATGAAGAGCTTCATGAGTTATATTTAAATTGCAAGGCAGTTATTGTTCCAACTAAAGTAGGTGTTCATACTTTTCCATTGTACGAAGCTTTTTATTTTAAAAAACCAGTTATTTATAATACCGAAAACTTAGATAGTAATTTAAGGAATAAAGTAATTAAACTTGATATTTCAGATATAAACAGTCTAAAAAATACAATAATAAAATTAAATAATAAAAAATTCATTAATAAGTTAGTTTTAAAAAATAAAAAATATTACAATAAAATTTTCAATAAAGTTAATTATATTAAAGATATTAATATTTTATTAAATGAATTAAAAAATTAGCTACTATTTTTTTTTAAAAATGATTTAATTAAGTTTGATATTCTAAAAATTTCACTATTTTTTAACTCAGGATAGCTTGGTAAGCATAACCCTCTATCACTTAAACTTTTTGCGTATTTAAAATTTTTTTTTACCTTATACATATCCATTGAATGAATTGGAAAAAAAGTAGGTCTTGTTTCAATTTTATTTTTCTTTAGGAAAATAAAAATTTTGTCTCTAATTTTTTTATCTTTAAAAAAAATCACGATTAACCAATATGAGCTAGTTAAATTTTTATTTTCTTTAGGAAATAAAATTTTTGAATTTTTTAGCAAATGTTTAAATTTAAAGTAAATTTTTTTTTTGAGTGATAAAATTTTTTTTATTTTTTTAATTTGTTCTAACCCAATAGCTGCACAAATATTAGTCATGCGATAATTATAGCCAATTATATCGTGCCAATAATACGGTTTTTCTCTACTAATTTTTAATCCCTGACCTTTAAATTTAACAACTTTATCAATTAATTTTTTATCATTTGAGCAAACCATTCCTCCTTCACCAGTAGTAATTGTTTTGCTGCCAAAAAAACTAAAAGTTGAAATGTCGCTAAAGTTTCCAACATGCTTTTTTTTATAAAATGTACCAATTGCTTCGGCACAATCTTCAATAATATAAAATTTAAATTTTTTTTTTAACAATTTTATTTCATCTAAATCACAGGTATATCCATATAAGTGGGGTAATATTATTGCTTTTGTTTTTTTGCTCAACTTTTTTTTTAAGTCATTTATTGATATCTGCATAGTTTCAAAATCAGAGTCTACAAATTTAATCTTCGCTCCGATGTAACTAATACAATTTACAGATGCGATGTAAGTAAAAGTTGGAACTATTACTTGGTCGTTTTTTTTTATATTTAAAGCTAGTAAGGCTAAATGAAGTGCCGATGTTCCGTTTACTGTAGTTTTACAATATTTTATTTTGGTAAAATCTGAAAATTTTTTTTGAAATAGGTCAATAAACTTTCCCTTTGAAGATATCCACTTTGTATTCATACATTCAATAACTTTATGAGTTTCTTTTTGTGAAATATAAGGTTTATAAAGAGGTATTTGCTTCATTTTTAAATTAAAATACTTGTTTTAAAAATATTTTTATTATTTATATAATATTAATTTTTTAAATACAAACTAATGGCATTACCGAAAATATTTAAACCTTATAAATCAAAAAATTTAATACGTCTTGGTCATAATAAAGATGGTGGTTATGTCGTTAATAGAGAAATAATTGAAAAAAGTTCAACACTTTTGACTTTTGGTCTTTGTGATGAATTTTCTTTTGAAAAAGATTTTTTAAAAAATATTGATAGTAAAAGTGATAGTAAATTTGTATATGCATTTGATCATACTGTAAATTTTTCATTTTGGGTACAAAATTTGATTAGATGGACTTTACATTTTTTAAAATATAGAAAAAACTTTAAAAGAATTTTTACTTTTTTTGATTATTATAGTTTTTTTAAAAAAAAAAATGCAAAACACTTTAAAGTTAGAGTGAGAAGTTCAAAAGAAAATATACCTAACTCAATTGATATCGATAATATAATTAAAAACAATCAAATAGCTGTGGAAAAATGTATTTTAAAAATAGATATTGATATGGATGAATACAGAATTTTAGATGATATTAAAAAATATAATTTTTTAGCTATCATTGTAGAATTTTCCCATACTGATGTTTTGGAAAAAAATGTAATAAATTTTATAGAAGTTATAAAAGATAATTATAAAATAATACATATACATGGAAATAACTTTGACTATCCTGATAAACTAAACAATCCTAAATTTTTAGAAATTACTTTTGCAAATCAAAATTATATAGAAATATATAATGAACAAATAGATTACACTCTTCCAATTGAAAATCTTGACTTCCCAAATGACACTAAAAAAAATGAGATAAAAATTACTTTTGGCCAGTAATAAAAATTTTTTTACCTTTAAATTTATTCTAATCTATATTGTTTAAAAAATCTTAGAAGATTTTTTTCCATAAAACAAAGTATTTTTTTTTATTTTTTTCTTTAAGATTGTAAGTGCACCAATTCTACAGTTTTTTTCTATTTGAGATCCTGGTAGTAATATTGCGCTAGAACCAATAATTACATTATCTGAAATTACAATTTTTTTATATGTTTGTTTGTTAATAATTTTTTTATATTCATCAGATTTTGAGTACATTTTAACTCCTTGTGATATTCTGCAATTATTACCAATTTCAATCCCAGAAGATCCAAGTAAATAACATAGTGAGCCTATATTAGTATTTTTTTTAATAGTTATAGATCCTTCAAAAGCGTTTATAATAGTAAAATCGTCTATTCTTACATTATCTTCAATTGAAATATTTTTTATACCAATAAATGAAACTAAATTTGATATCTTGCAATTTTTACCTATGCTTTTAAATTTCATTTTGTTTAATACATTTTTGCTTAGATAATAACTTTTTAATTTATCGGTCATAGTTTAGACTTTAATACTTTTAAGAATCTTTTTAAATTGCTTTATTCTTACTTTAGATTGGTGGTTTCTATTAAACAACATATTACCTTTTTTGGCTATTTTATAAGAAATTTTTATATTTTTTTTATAATAGCTTATTTTATCTTTTAAATCGTTTTTAGAATTAAAATAAATAACATGTTTTTTTTCTTTAAATACTTTTTCCATTGCTTTATTTTTATCTGTAAACAACAAACAACCACATGATAAAGCTTCAAATACTCTTGAATTAATAGTGTTATTTTGATCAAAATCTGAATTCATGTTAATACAAAATTTATAATTTTTTAGTTCTTTTAGCATCATGTTTCCAAAAATTTCATCTTCATTTATATATTTAAGTTTATTTGTAAAAGGTAATATTTTTTTTTTATAAAAAAAATTTGATGTTTTGGGAAATATTTTTATGAATCTAAAGTTTAAAGCATTTAAGATTTTTGATTTCTCTATTAAATTTCTTAATCTTAATTTTAAACTAAAATTTTCTGATAAAAATATTAAATAATTTAACCTCTTAGAAAAATTATTTCCTAAAGATCCTGCAAAATAAATATGATCTGACCTTTTATTAAAATTATTGAAGTTTGAGATTAAATATTTAGGGCTTGATATCAGCATTTTAAAAAATTTAAATTTTATTTTTTTTGCTTCTTTAATTAAAAAATCATTACCAGTTATAATATAATTGTAGGACTGTTTTAAATTTAATAACTTTTTTTTATTAGTATTATGTGAAACCCAAATCATTTTTTTTATTGTTTTATATTTTCTAAGCATTTTATTTATTTCATTATTGTCTAAAGTCACAAAAATAAGATCTGGATCGAATCTATTAATTTTATTGTCTAGAGAATTTAAGTATTCGTAACGTCCTAAAATATTTTTATCAATATTTGGATAGTGTTTATCTATTAAATAGTTTTTTTTTAAATCATTATAAAAAAAATTGGTCCATGATTTATCTATTTTATTAAAATTATCATAATTTTTTTTTAAAGAAATATTCTTAGATATACTTCTCGACATAAAATCATAAGTATTCAGAATGAATAAAATTTTTTTTTTCACGTTAAAAGATTATTTATTTACTTTTAATTTTTGAAGTATGTTTTTAATATCATGCTCTATTTTGCAATTTAATTTTACGCCTAATTTTTCTATTTTTTTTTTACTTATTTTATAACTATCTTGATTTAATATTCTTGATTTCACATACTTTATTTTTGGATTAAATTTATTCTTTTTAATTATATTCAAAATTTCGCTAACTGTTTTATTTTCGGACAAAACATTAAAAATATCTCTTGGAAAAATATTTTTATTTATAATAAAATTAATCACTTTTGATGCATCTTTAAGACTAAGATAAGGTCTGTATAAATTTGTCGATTTTCCCCAAATTGGAATTTTAATTCCTAAGATAGTATTTAAGCAAAATTTATTTACTGCTGTATGAAATCTCATTCCACTAGAAAATCCACTAATTGTTCCAAACCTTAAAGTAATAAAATTAATTTTTTTTTCTTTTTTAAGCATTTTTTCTTCTATAAGTTTTACGTTTGCATAAGGACTTCTTGGAAAAAGTTTCTTTTGATTCTCAGTAACAAAATTTTTTTGGGGTCCATAGATACTTGTTGATGAAATATGAATAAGTTTAGATTTATTTTTAATACAATAAATCATAATATTTTTTAAACATCCCAAATTATTTTTCGTAAGTTCATTTTTATTCTCAAAACTTTTTTCAGCATTTGTAATTGATGCTAAATGCAAAACTATATTTGTTTTGGGAATTTTTTTACAAAATTTAGAATCCGTTAAATCTCCAGATATAAAGTGAAGCTTATTATTTTTTAGATTAAATAGTACGTTAAATCTATTACTAGAAAAATTATCTATCAAATAAACCTTTTTAACTTTTTTTATGTTTATTAAATCATTAATTACATAACTTCCGATATGCCCTAATGCCCCAGTTATTAAAATATTCATAATTTATAAATTTCAGTTTAATCTTTGCAAGGAATTAAACTACTTGAATTTTTTTATCTTTTAGCTCCAATAATATATCACTTTTTTCCAATATTTCTTTCGAGTGAGCTATATTAATAATTATTTTTTCTTTCTTTATTTTTTCTTGTATTTTAAATAATTCTTCTATGCTATTTTTATCTAAAGCTGAGGTTGCTTCATCAAAAATTATAAACTTCAAATTTTTATATAATACTCTTGCTAATGCAATTTTTTGTTTTTGACCCCCAGAAAAATTTTTTCCAAAATCTAAAATTTCTGTATTTTCACCATTTTTTAAACTTTCAAATAAAATATCTAAACCTGTAGTTTTAATAGCAAATTCATACATTTCTTTATTAAATTTTTTTTCGTTGTTAAAATCCAGAATGATATTTTTTTTAATAGTTTCATTAAATAAAAAGAATGATTGGGATAAATATGCTGTATTTCTTTGCCAATCAACTTCTAAAGTATCTATGTTTTTTTCATTAACTAAAATTATTCCATTGTCAGGCTGTGATAGACCTGTAATAATATCCGCAAAAGTACTTTTTCCACTTCCATTTTTACCACTCAAACCATAAATATTACCTTTATCAAATTTATAATTTAAATTTTCAAATATTTTTTCATTATTTTTATATGAAAAAGATATATTCTTAAGTTCTATTTGATTAATATTATTAAAAATTATTTTACCATTAGTTTTAGTAAGACTATTGTCTGACAAATTTTGAGATAAAAAATCATCTAAAACTTTTTGTATTTGGGTAATTTGCTCAGTATGTAGTTGTAAAGTAATTAATAGCTGAGCTATATTTGAAATTGTTGGTTGGGCCCTATACAAAATATAAGCAACCAAGCCCAAAAAAGGTAAAAGGTTTTGAAAATTATTCTGATTTATAATAACTAAAATAACAATTGTAAATAAAACGAAAATTTCAACTAAAATCTTAGGAAGAATACTAGCAAATTTTCTGAGAATTTCCGTTTTAGTAAATGCAAACTCATTTTGTAGTAATTTTTCAGAATAATGATTTACTAATTGAAAAATCCTCATTTCTCTTATTCCAGTAACCAATTGTCCTACGAATTCATATCTGTATTCAAGTATATCAGAATATTTTTTTGAAATTTTTACTAAGAAATTTTTGGAAAAGTTATTTAAAATTATTAAAAATAGCAAAAATAAACCAGCTAAAACAATAACAATTGAACCAGTAGTTATTATCATAAAAGATAATAAAATTATAATTATTGATAAACCTTTGATTAAATTAAGAGTGTTAAGTATTCCAACACCTACATAAACACCTAAATCTGACAGAATAAACTTATTTATTTTTTTATTTTCAAATAGTAATAATTCTTTCCACGGCACATTTAGCTTAAATTTTAAGCTTTTAAATAGTAAATCTGTTTCTATTTTTCTAGTATATTTTACAATTAACAGCTCTACAATTATAGTAACTACATAACGTACAAGAACTATAATTAAAAAAGATATTAAAAAATATGTTCCTAAATCATTTATATGGATGTTGTCAAATTTACTCAATAAAAAATGATTACTATATTCAGTGTATTTATCAGGATTTATAAAAAGTGTGATTGCAGGCATTATTAATGATATGCCTAAAAATTCTAAAAACATTGACAGAAAAATTAATATAAAAACTATAAATATTTTTTTTTTAGCTAATCGAAGTGAAGTTTTTAATATATTGATAATCAAATTTAACATTAAATATTAATATTTTTTATATTTGTAAATTTAAAACTTTTTTCAAATTCTTCAAAGTTTTTTCTATGATAGCTGCTTTTCCACTCGTCTTTGTCAAAAGATAAATTTAGTATCTTAATATCTGAAAAATTTTTAAACATTATATCTAAATTTATTAAAGCCATACTATAGAAAGCTCCAAAAGTGCCTGGCACAAAAGGCAAGGTAATTAGATAAGTTTCTATTGGTTTATTTATATAATTTATTTTTACATTTTTAGCAAAAATGTTTTTATCATATTTTCTCTCATTTCTATGAGGTATAAAATAAATCTCAGAATCACTATTCTGTTTTGCAAAAAGATTAATTTTTTTAAGATAAAATTCTTCAGATAAACAATGTTCAAAGCCCGCTAAATAACAACCAAGAAGAAATATTTTATTTTTTTCAATTTTTTTTAATTTAAAATTTTTTTTTAGATAATCATATTCATTCAAATTATTATCTTTATTTAAGTGTTTAAATATTGAAAATAATTCAAAAGACTTGTTACCTTCATATAAATTTTGAAATCTTAGAAGACTAATGCCCTCATCTAAAAAAATTACTTTTTTACATTTATTATAGATTGGTTTAAACAAATAATACTTATAATCTCCACATATCACCATATCTTTTTTTTTTGCAAAAAATTTATAAAATTTTAATATTACTTGAAAATTTCTTTCTAAAAAAAGATTTTCAATAAAATTAATATTATCTAATGAATAGTAATTATTTATTAATTCTTTAATTTGATCTTGACTATTTTTACTACAGTAACCTATATAAATAACTAAGTTACTTTTATCAATATTTTTTTTTTCTATAAATTCAACAAATGAAAAATACTGTTGTGGGGCATTAATCAGACATACAATTTTATTTTTAAAAAATAGTAAAATTAAAAAATTAAAAATATTAATTATATTTTTCATAAGACTTGATTAATTTATTTTGTTAAATAAGTACTGTTTTATATAGTCTAAATTATGACAATATAGAAAAGTCATCAAAAAGTCTTATTAATTCTTTAAGAATTATGGAATTTAAATTATAAAATCAATTATAGTAAATTAGGAAATGAAATTAAAAAACAAAAATATACTAATAACAGGAATTGGAAAAGGTATAGGAAAAAAGGTTTTTTTAGATTGCTTGAAAGAAGGAGCGAATGTTTATGGCATTTGTAAAAAGAAAAACAACTCAGTTAACCAAAAAGCAAAAATTTTTGTTGGTGATGTTACAAATAAAAATTTTATAAATAAAACATTTAATTATTTTAAAAAAAGGAATATTAAACTTCACGGCTTAGTAAATAATGCTGGTATACGGCAAAGAATGAATTTTAAAAAAATTACCATTAAGGAATTAAATAATGTAATGAATGTAAATTTTTTTTCTATATTTTTTATTATACAAAAGTTTATAGACTTAATTGATAAAAAAAATCACACATCTATTGTAAATCTTAGTTCAATAGTTGGAAGAAGAGGATTTAATGAACTTTCTGGGTATGCTTCTAGCAAAGCTGCGCTCGACGGTTTAACAAAAAGTTTGGCCATAGAATTGAGTTATAATTTTAAAAAACTAAGAATTAACAACGTTAGACCAGGATTTACAAAAACTTCCTTTTACAACGATTTTAAATCAAAAAATAAAAAACTATACGATTGGACAATTTTAAAAACACCAATGTCGCGATGGGGAGAGGTTGAAGAAATTTCAAAATTAATTATTTTTTTACTATCTAATGATTCAACTTATATAAATGGCCAATCAATAAACATTGATGGGGGTTGGACAGCAGCATGAAAAAAAAAATAATAGGACTCATTCCAACAAGATTAGACTCTACTAGATTGCCAAATAAAGCATTACTGGAAATAAATAATATCCCTTTGGTAATTCATACCTATAAGAGAGCCAAACTATCGAAAAAACTAGATGATCTAATTATATGTTGTGATGACAAAAAAATTTATAATGTTGCAAAAAAATTTAAAGCAAAAGTAATTCTTACTTCAAAACATCATTTAAATGGAACCGAAAGGATCGCTGAAGCTTATAAAAAAATTAATAAAAAATATGACTTAGTTGTAGATATACAGGGAGATGAACCTTTAATAAGTCCTTTTCATATTGATAAAGTAATTAATGAACACATTAAATCCTTTTCTTCAGCAGACATAATTTTACCTACTTTATTGATTGCAAAAAAAAATAATACTAATTTGGTAAAAGTAGTTTGTGATAAAAAAAATTATGTTCTTTATCTATCAAGAGCAAATATTCCATTTGAATTTAAAAAAAATATCAAAAATATTAAAAAACATTTATCAATAATTTCGTTTAAACCGAAAGCTTTAGAAATTTTTGCAAAATCAAAAAGGACTATTTTAGAGTCAATTGAGGATATAGAGCTACTTAGAGCACTAGAGCTTGGTTTAAAGATTAAATCTTTAAACTTAAAAGGAGATAGCTTCTCAGTTGATGTTCCTGAGGATTTTGTAAAAGCGTCTAAATTCTTGTCATCTGATAAATATCTCAAACTTTATAAAAATTAGTTCATAATGCATATAAATTATAAGCTCAATAATCAGAATTATAAAATCCATATTAAAAATGATATAGTGAAGAGTATTTATCAAGATTTAGTTAGTCTAAAAACTGACAGAAAAATATTATTTATTTATGATTCTAATATAGATAAAGAATTTATTAATAAAATTAAAGATAATTTAAAAATACTAAATAACAAAATTTTTTTAATGCCTTTAAAAGGCCTAAAAAAATCTAAAAATGAAAGAGTTTTATTTAAAATAATAAATTTTTTAATAAACGAAAATTTTACAAAAAAATCAGTCATAATTTCTTGCTGCGGTGGGGTTATTGGAGACTTAAGTGGTTTGGCGGCAAGTCTTTATTTAAGAGGATTATATTATTTTCATATACCTTCTACAATGACATCAATAGTTGATAGTTGTATTGGTGGAAAAACTGCAATTAATTACAGAAATATAATTAATTCAATTGGTACTTATTATCACCCAAAATCTGTTTTTATATCAAATGAAATCATAAGCAAAATGCCGGAAAGGGAATATTTAGCGGGGATACCAGAGATAATTAAATGTGGTCTAATTTATAAAAACAATATTTTAAAAATTTTAGCTAAGTATGAAAATGAAGTTAAAAATAAAAAATTTAGTATAGTTTCAAAGTTAATAGCAGAATGTTTAAAAACCAAAATTTATTATGTTAAAAATGATTTGGAAGAAAATGGCAAAAGGCTTTGCTTAAATTTTGGCCATACATTTGCACATTCGTTCGAGATGACAACTCAAAATTATTATAAAAAAGAATTATTAAGACATGGGGAAGCTGTTGGCATAGGAATGTTGGCTGAAATATTCTACGGCAATAACGGTAAAAATAAACTACATCAATTACTGAAAAAAACTCTAAAGCAATATAATTTACCCACAGAAATTTATTGCAAAGAAAATATTAAAGCAAAAATTCAAAGTGGAATTTATAAAAATTTGTTTCTTGACAAGAAGAAAATTGGCTCAACACCAAGATATATTAAATTAAGTAAAATTGGTTTTCCAAAAATTGAAATGTTAGAAAATAATACACTTATAAATGAGTCAATATTTAATCACTTAAGATAAATTCTTTTCAACTTAAGAATGGTAAACATCCATATAATTATTTTTATAATTAAAAATTATTGGTCTGAGCCAATAGCAGTTAGACTTAATTTTAATGAGTTTTTCTTTTTTTATCTCAATTATCTTAGATGAATTTTTTTCTAATAAATATTTTTTTCCACAAAGAGAAAATCTAACTTTTTTAGAAGTAGGATTTACAAAAATCAATTCAGAAAAATCAAAATCATCAAATGAATTTTGAATTAAATATTCCTGTTTTTGAAGCAAAGATGTTCCAACAAAATTATTAAACTCATATTTTAAGTCAAAGGTCTTAGAAATAGAATAGGTGTTTCCATGAACCATGGAAGGGTTCTGGCCATTTTTTGAAAACCCTAAATAACACCGATTGCTAAATACAACTTTTTCATAATGTTCAAAATTTTCTATTTCGAAAAAAACTGTGAAATATCCAAAATCCCGTATTCCATTTAAAAAATCCTCATTTATTTTAAGTTTATTGGAAAAGTCTAATTTGCTCATTTTTTTTTCAAATACAAATTTATTGTCTTTGTCGTAAAATTGAAAATGGGCAACTGTTCCCGATTTCTGAAGAAAAATTCTTAAAATATCTGAAAACTTAAATACTGTTTCATAACCATTGTCCGTTCGCCATAAAAATGTATCCGAAATAATAGAGCTTTTAGAAATTTTTGATGTATCTATAAATATTGGACTAAGATTAAATCGATTTCTAAAATATTTGCTAATAAAATTATTTTTTATCTTACTTAAAAGTGATCTTTTGTACATTATTTTTCATATCCTTAACTATTTTTATCATATTTTGGGTTAATATATATGTTTGTAATGGATGGGTATGTTCCAATGAAACATTTTTATTTTTTTCTGAGTAGTATACTGGAATACCTAAATAACCTTCGCTAAAAAAAAAATTACTAGGTTTTATCATTTTTTTATCAAGCTCCCAAAAGTTTAAAGAATTTGTAAAAAATTCTTTCTCTGAAACAATTGTTTTAGCTTCTATATCCACAATGTAAGCTTTAAAAGATTTAATGATCGGTTGAAAATAAATATTTTTAAAAATTAAAATATTTTTTTCATTTTCTGGATCTAGTAAGGAAGATACTTGGGAAACAATATTACCTTTCTTATTTATCATTGCCGCTGGGTACTCAGACTGATATGAAGAAAAACCTCCTGCTAAGTTAGTAACTCTTAAATTGCATCTAAATGCAGGGTTAGTTAATAAAAAATTATTACTAAATTCAATTAAATCATATTTACTATTTTCAATTTTTTTTTCTGCCAACATATAGATTTCATTTTCACTTTTAAAATCATTATTTATATAATAAAAATTTTCATCCTGATCAGATGTGGGTTCTGAAATAATCCAATTATTTTCTTTTATCTTTAGTGAGTATAGCTTTAAATTTTTATTATACAGTCCTCTATTTTGAAACTTTGGTATTGTTAACTTGGATTTTAAATTATTATTGTTTATTGAAAAGAAATAATTCATGATTTTACAGAAAAAGATATAAATTTTTTTAAAATTTTGTTTGTATATCTAGCTCTTTTAAGAAAATAAAAATTTGAAATTTTTTTTTCTTTTTCTAGTTTTTGTAATGTCATAAAACTTTCATTAGATATATACTCATCTTTATAATTATTTTTTACTATATCATCACAGCACATTATACATCCTTTTTTGAGAAGTTTAATAGAATTATGAATATCTATTGAAACCTGAGGATCTAAATGATCTCCATCTATCCATATTAAATCAAAATTTTCTGAAGGAAAATTATTTATAAGATCCTTACTATCGATCTCGAGAAATTTAATATTATTTTGATTTAAATTTTTCATTCTTCTCGAAATCATCCTCTCATAAATATATGGATTAGTCCTGTTATAACTACCTTTAAAACGATCGTCGTTAATAGGTAAATCACAAGTAAAAATTTTGGAATTTTTAAAATTTTTACTTAAAAAATTTGTAAAGGCTCCATCAAAAGTACCTATCTCTAAAATTTTTATATTATCTTTTTTTAAAGATAGGGCTGCGAATATGTGGTAATGCCAAGAAAGATCTTGATTGTTATAATTGATATTATTTTTTTTTAAAACTTTTTTTATCTCTAAAATATTGAAATTTTTTAAGTTAAAAAAATTTTCATTAAAAAGAATATCTTGTTTCTGACTATAAAAAAGTTTAAATATTAGATTTACTATTTGTGTAAGTTTATTATTAATTTTTTTAATCATATTCAAAGAATTATTTAACATTTATATTTTTAAACTATGATGAATAAAATTTTATTTAAACTTATGAAATTTTTTTAATAATTTTTCTAAAGATTTATCAGTCAATAAATTTGTATTATTAGAATTGTAGTCTTCAATTAAATTTAATTTTATATTTCCTTTTACTTCAAATATATCATAATTTAAATCTCGATTATCAATTTTAATTCGATAATATTTTTTTTGACTAACGGCTCTTACCATTTCTTCTCTTGATACTAATGTTTCAAATAATTTCTCACCGTGTCTAGTTCCAATTATTTTTATTTTTGATCTCGAATTAAATATTTTTTTTAAAACTCTTGCTAGTTGGTAAATATTGCAAGAAGGAGATTTTTGTACAAAAATATCTCCTTGTTGTCCAAATTTGAATGCATGAAAAACTAAATCAATAGATTCATCTAACGACATTAAAAATCTTGTCATTCTTTTATCTGTTACCGAAATGTCTTTATTTGCATTGATTTGTTCAGTAAATCTTGGAATGACAGAAGCTCTTGAGGACATGACATTTCCATATCTAGTAATACAAAGTATCGTACTATTTTTTTTTATTTCTCTCGATTTAGCTTGAACAATTTTCTCAGCCAAAGCTTTTGAGATCCCCATTGCATTAATTGGATAAACAGCTTTATCAGTACTTAAAAATACCAACTTTTTTACTCCGTTTTCAATAGCGGCATCTACTGTATTGGTAGTTCCTTGAACGTTTGTAAGATATGCTTCTTTTGGATTAAAATCACACGTAGGAACTTGCTTTAAGGCTGCAGCGTGAAAAACATAATCTACATTTTTCATAGCTCTTTTTATACTCTCAAAATTTCTTACATCACCTAAAACATATTTAACTTTAGAATTATTAGTTTTAAATCTTAAATCTTCTTGTTTTTTTTCATCTCTACTAAAAATTACAATACTTTTTGTTTTTAACTTTAATAGCTTGTTTAGTACAGCGGTTCCAAACGTTCCAGTGCCTCCAGTGATTAAAACATTTTTGTTACTAAAAAGCTTTATCATATGATAATTTTCTTTAAATACTTTTTTTTATAAGTTATGTGTAAACTTTATATATGAAAAAAAATTTTTTTACATACAATTATCTAAAAAAAATAATTAAAATAGCTAAAAATAACAATTATAAATTTATTGGTTTAAAAGATTTTAACAAATTTATAAATTTAAAAAAAAAATTTATTTTAAGATTAGATATAGATTTTTATCCAAAAAGTCTGAGGGGTATTTTGGATATATCAAAAAAATTTAAAATACCTTTAACTATTTATGTGAGAGTTGCTGGCCCTTACAATATATTTTGGTATGAAAATTATCAGATTATAAAAGAAGCAATTGACCAAGGTCATACTATTGGGCTCCACTCAAACAATGTAGAAAGAGCAAAACTTTTAAAAAAAAATAATGCAAAATGTTTTGAAGAAGAATTAAGAACTTTAAATGAAGCTTTTGGAAAAATAATTACTTTCGCACCACATAGAGATATTAATTATATGGAAAATAGTTTGCCTTGGATAGAAAAAAACTGGTTAAATTTAAAAAAAAAATACAATTTAAAATTTCATGCTTATGAAAAAAGATTTTTTAAAAATTTTATATATATAAATGAAGGTATGAACCCACATTTAACTTGGAGAAATATAACACCTGAATCAGCTATTAAGCAAAAAAAAAATATTTATATGTTAATTCATCCCCACTGGTGGTTTGAAAAGAATCCTCATGAGCATTACTAAAAATGTAATATTCGATTTCAATAATAAAAAGTTTTATTCAATAATTAATGATATCAAAAATAATAAAAAAAACTTTTTGGGAATATTTTCAGAGATAAAAAAAAAAAAAAATATTTATAAATGTTATAGGGATCCTCTTGGTATCAAAAAAATTTTTTACGGTATTTCGAAATCAAAAAAAAAGAAATTAATATTTTCTAATAATTTTTTAAAACTTGTAAAAAGTTGTAAAAAAAATACAATAAAAAGTGTTAAACCAGGAACATATCAGGAAATAGATGGACAGGGAAACTCTATTAAAACCATTAATTTTAATAAAGAACAACTTCCTAAATTTCAAAACCTAAGTCCAAAAATAAAAAAAAGACTTTTAGAATTTTTAAAATACGTAAAAAAAGTTTCTAAATCAAATACATGTATAGTTTGTCTTTCAGGAGGTTTGGATAGTACAATTATCGCTTACTATTCAAAAAGAATTTTTAAAAAAGTTATAACTGTCACTGCTTATTGTGCTGAAAATAAAAAAAATTTTGAAGTCAAGGCTGCTCAAAAAATTTCAAATTATTTAAAATTAAATAATATCCAAATACCAATATATAAAAAGAACATAAAAGATAATTTGATAAAAATATTAGAGGCTTGCCAAGATTGGAGAGATTACAATGTACATTGTTCAGCTTTAAATTTTATAATAGGAAAAAATTTGGCAAGTAAAAAACTTTTTTTTCCATTATTTACGGGTGACTTTATGAATGAAATCTTTGCTGATTATAGGACAGAAAAATTTAATAATAAGATTGTTTATAATGTTCCACAATTGGATTTTTTTTATAAAAGAAGATTTTTTATTTCTGCACTAGAAACTTCTGATAGAGAAACAGGGGTATTCGGTTATCATAATATTTCTGCATACCAACCGTACGCTGTGATTTACGATCTTTACAACTGTATACCAAAAAAAATAATGAAAAAACCAAAATCAAAATACATAGTTAATGGTAAATTAATACCAAAAAAGTTATTAAATTTAGTTTTAAAGTCAAAAAATAGAGCGCAGATTGGTGACAAAAGTGGTGGATTAATTAAATATTTTTTTGATTTGGGTTTAGATCAAAAAAAAATTGAAGAATTATTCGATAAAAAATTTAATTTAAATAATAAATTTAGAAAAAATTTTATATCATTGGGAAGATATAAAAATTAATTTATGTGTGGAATTTCAGGAATACTTACTAAAGATAAAACTGACTTAAAAAAAAAAATTATTAATGGTCTTAATATCATTAATCATAGAGGCCCTGATAATACTAAATATATTGTTGCAAATAAATTTGCTGGGGGAACTTGTAGGCTTTCTATTGAGGCTCTTAAAGAAGGTGATCAGCCTATTGAAAATGACAATTATATAGCAGGATTTAATGGTGAAATATTTAATTACAAATATTTAATAGATAAATTTAACCTATCAAAAAAAATTTGCAATTCAGAGATTAAAACTGTTCTAGAGCTATATTCAAAATTGGGAAAAGATTTTGTTAATTATTTAAATGGTCAGTTTGCGATTTTTATATTTGATAAAAGAAATAATAAACTTTATTTATTTCGTGATCACTATGGAATAAGACCTTTATATTATTTTTTAGATAATAAAAAATTTATTTTTAGCTCAGAAGTTAAATCTATAGTATCAATGGCAGATGAAAACTTTGAAGTTGATTTAAATAGTTTTTATCAAACAGCATTATTTTGGACTAATATTGGTTCACAATCATCAATAAAAAATGTTAAACAATTAAAACCAGGACATTTCATTGAATTTAATTTTGAATCTGAAATTTCTGAAAAAAAATATTTTATTAATCCAATTATTTTAAATAAAGAAAATAAAATAGATATATCTAATAAAAAAAATGATATTTCATCAACGCTTGAAAAATCAGTAGTTAATCAATTACAATCAGAAGTAGGATATGCTTGCATGTTATCAGGTGGTGTTGATAGCTCCATTTTAGCATATATATTAAACAAAAATTCATCTAAAAAAATTGATACATTTTCAATTGAATTTGAAAACAAAGATTATGATGAAAGTAAACATCAAAAAATATTATCTAAATATATCGACTCTAATCACAGATCAGTAATAATATCAGAAAATGACATTGCAGAAAATTTTGAAAAAGCAATATATCATTCAGAATCCATAATGTTTAGAACTGCTCCGATTCCAAATTTAATTATGAGCAATCTTATAAAAAAATCTGGTCATAAAGTAGTTTTTTCAGGTGAAGGAGCAGATGAAATAGCTCTTGGTTATGATATTTTTTTTGAGAATAGAATTAGAAAATTTTGGTCAAAAAATAAAAGCTCAAAAACTCGATGGAAACTTTTATCTAAATTATATGACTATATGCCTCAGTTCAAAGATAAGAGGTATCTTTCTTTAACCAAAGATTATTATCTAAATTTTCTAAATGAAGATAATAAAAATACTTTTAGTCATGATATGCGCTGGAACCAATTTGATTATATAATGAGTTATTTTAACTTCGATACGAAAAAAATAAAACATGAAACATTAACAAAATTTAATGATCTTTATGAAGATGATTTAGATCAAGTTAAAACTGACGAAAAATGTCAACTTATTGAGATAAATACTTTATTGTCTAACTATTTATTAAATTTACAAGGAGATCGTATGATGTTAGCGAACTCTGTTGAGGGACGATATCCTTATCTAGATATCAATTTTACAAACTATATGTCACAAATAAAATCCAATCAGATATCACCCGGTTTAAAATCTAAATACCTCTTAAGAAAGGCATTTGATAATAAGTTGCCGCCTGAAATTCTAAACAGAAGCAAGATTGCTTACCAAGCTCCTGAGGCGAAATGTTTTGTAAATAGTAAAATGGTTTCAAAACAAATGGAAGAATTATTAGATAATTTAAACAATTTTAAATTTATAAATCAAAAAAATTTTTTTGATTTAATTAAAAAAGTTAAAAACCCCTATTCCACAAATAGACTTGCGTTAAGGGAAAATATGATTATCATTATGACGTTGTCCCTATTTTATTTGCAAAAAAGCATTTCACAATGGAAAAGTTATGAAAAAAAATAAAGAAAAAATTCTTGAAGAATTGCTGGTATATTTAAATCAGTCGAGTCCAATAATAAAAAATACTAAAAACTTACCATTAAATAAATCTTTACTAGAACTAGGGTATCTAGATTCATTTGGTGTAATTGATCTCGTTTCTTTTATTGAAAAAAAATATAAAATTAAAATAGAAAATGATGAATTATCAAAAGAAAAATTTGGCTCAATGAATAAAATGGTAAATTTAATCTCTGAAAAAATTAATGTTTGATTTCTTAAAAAACGCAATAAAAGAAACTAAGTCTAGCAATGGTGTTGTTATGCATTCGGATTTAGTTAAGTTCAGAAATTTAATTGACATCAAAGGTAATATTATAAACAAAATTTTTGCTGAAAGTTCAATCGACTCTCTTTTTTTGCCCACATTCTCTTACTATGGTTATGATCTAAAAAATAAGAAAGTATTTAATATTAATGATGAAGCATTTCTTATGGGATCACTTCCAAATTATGCAATAAGAAATAAAATAGGCTACAGAACTCTTAATCCATTAACTTCATATATTTGTATAGGTGAATATAGTCAAAAAGTTTTTGATGTTCAGAACTTTAAATCTTTCGGCAAAAAAAGTATTTTTGAATATTTTTGTAATGAAAATTTATTATGGTGCTCATTAGGCTGTAATGAAGACCATGGTTTTACTATTTTTTATCATCCAGAATATTTAGCCAGAGTTCCTTATAGAAAAGAAGTTAAATTTAAAAGAAAAATTTTTTACAATAAAAAGAAATTTATTATGAATTATAAGTATTATTCAAGAAAAAAAAATTACAAGCATATTAAAATAAAAAGAATTTCTGATTATCTATTAGAAAAAAAAATTATAAAATTAAAAATTATTAATAATGCTAAAATTTATTACGGAAATTGTAAATCAATTACAAGTTTTTTGCTTAAAAAATTAAAGAAAGATAAATTTTTTTACATAAATTAATTAGAACTTTAACTTTTAAAAATTATAATAAAATACTGATTTTTCAAGTTATAGCGTATTTAAAAAATTTATTATTTTTAATACTTTTGTTTTATTTAGAGAAGAATTGCAGGGTAGAGCAACTACTTCTCTCCAGAAAGATATGGTATTTTGAAGTTTGTTATTTCCATTCGAATTCTTCATTCTTTTGTATAAATGATTTGGGTGGTGTAACTTAGTGCATTCAATATTTTTTTTTTTTAATTTTTTCATAATATATTGAGAATTTTTTGATCTAATAAAATAAGCCCAACAATTTGGCTTCGATTTTTTATAAAAGTCAACTTTGTAAAATAATTTATTATTTTTAAGTTTAGTTTTATATAAATCTATATTTTTTTTTATTATTTTTGAGTTTTTCTTAAAGTCTTTAAGTCTATTATTTAGTATAGCGGCATTTATATCTGGCATTTCAGAAAAATAGCCTACCTCCTCAAGATCAAACTTTTCCTTTATCTCACCGTTTTTTCCTCTAAATTTATTTTTATCGATACCATATTTTCTCAATCTTTTTAGTTTTGAAGCAGTTTTATAGTTCGAGCATGCGATAGCAGCTCCATTAATCGAAGCTAACTGCCTATTGGGATAAAAGCTCAAAATTGAATAATCTGAATTATCGCCCACTCGATAACTGTCTATTTCGCTGCCAAAACTATTATTTATATCTTCTATAAATATTATTTTTTTTTTTTTGCAAAAATTTCTAAATTTTGAAGTTTGGGACGGATAACCTGCCACATGATAAAGAATTAAAGCTTTGGTTTTTTTATTAACTTTTTTTTCACAATCACTTAAACTCATTTCTGGATAGTTTTTATTTAAATCTACCCAAACTGGTTTTGCTCCTACGTTAACAATTGAAGTAGTTGAAGATAAACAGTTAAAAGATGCTACTAATATTTCATCATTCTCTTTAATATTGCAGGCTTTTAAAAGTAAAAACATTGCATTGCTTAAATCTGATGCGGCTACAACTTCTTTTTTTTTTTTAAAAAATTTTAAAAGATTCTTTTCAAACTTTTGAACTTGATGTCCTGTATAAATCTGACCTGATAAAAAAAATTTTTTCGCTGTTAATATAGAATTATTATTAAACTTAGAATTAAATAATTTAATCATTTTTTTTAAATTTTACTTTTTCAAAATATAATTTATTACCATTTTTATCTTGAATAAAGGCATTTGGGTAGGGATACGTTAAGCATCTTATTTTATTATAAATAAATTTCAGGCCTTTTTTTTTAAAATCCTCAATTAAAATTCTACTTTCACTTGGTTTTCTTCTTTTAAAATAAGTTTCTTTCTTATTTTTGATTTTGATTGGTTTTACCTTTGGGTATTTTTTATAGAAATCTAAAATTAATTTAAAAGCAGCATTTTCTAAATTAACAAAAATATGATTAATACTATCTCCTTTTAAAGATAGATTTTTTTTCAGATAAATTTTTCCACCATCAATTCTTTCGGATAGTCTAATAAGAGTTACTTTTGACTTTATGATATTTTTTAAAATTTGATTTTGGATAGGACTACCCCCTCTAAATTTGGGTAAATCTGATGGGTGAACTCCATAACATTCTAAATTATTTACAATATTTTTATTTAAAATATTACTCCATCCAACAACAAAAATTAAAGATTTCTTGCTTTTAAATCTTAAAAGTTTTTTAACTTGGCTATTTTTTTTTATTATTAAAATATTTTTTTTTTTAAAGTGTTTTTTAAATTTTTTTACAACATTTAATGCCCAGGGCCTATAAGCTAAAAATATAATTTTCATTTAAAATTTTTTAAAACTTTTTTTATTATTTGAGTTTCACTTTTTTTTAACCACCATCCACATGGTATATGTAAGATATTTTTATAAAATTCTTTACAGCCTTTTAGTTTCAATTTACTTGAATTAAAAATAGGGTGAAGATTATTTGGAAAATGAACTTTTGATGCTTCAATTCCACGGTCGTAAAATTTTTTGGATAAAGCTTGGCTATTATTTGTTAATAAATTAAATAACCAGTAAACAGATTTTCCTTTTTTAATTATTGGAGAAAATTTTAAATGTTTATTTTTTGAAATAATTTTTTCAAAGCTTTTTGCATTTTTTATAATTTTTGAATTTAGTTTGTCTATTTCCTTTAATTGTAAATTTCCAATTAATGCAGATACATTTGTCATGTTATATTTAAAACCTAAATTTTTTATTCTATTTTTGTTTCTTGGTAAATTTTTTGTAAGACCAAACCATCTAATCTTTTTGGCTTTATCATAAACTTTTTTATTTTTAATTAAAAGAATTCCACCATCTATAGTTGTTACTTGTTTTACTGCCTGAAAGGAAAAAGTCGAAAAATCTCCAAAACTACCAATAAATTTATTAGAAATTTTTGCCCCTAAAGCGTGAGCACAATCCTCAATAAGATACAATTTATATTTTCTAGCAATTTTTTGAATTTTTTTCATTTCTGCGGGATAGCCACCATAATGTACAACACAAATAGCTTTCGTTTTTTTGCTAATACTTTTTTCAACACTTGTTGGATCTAAATTTCCTGTCGATGGATTAACATCGGCAAATCTCACTTTTCCACCTGCCATAAGTATTGATATATTAGTTGGTTCTGCCGTTATAGGTGATGAAATTACTTCATCATTTTTTTTTATTCCACACAAAATAAATGCAATATGTAAGGCCGCAGTACCACTACTAACTGCTAAAGCACTATAATTATTATACTTGAATTTTTTTTTAAAATTTTTTTCAAATTCATAAACAATTTTTCCCTCTGCAATATTTCCGCTGTAAAGGATTTTTGATAATTTTGGTATTAATAAATTTTTTTTTGGTAAAGATACTTTTAATACTGGAATTTTTTTTTTAAACATTTGTAATTGATTGTATAAATTATAATACATATTAATATAAAGAATAAAATATAAAATTAAAAATGAGAGCAGTAAAAGTAATAGCCACCTGTTTTAAGCCTAAAGAAATTCTTGAAAAAACCAGATTAGCAGGAGATCCGTTGGGTTATTTTTATCATAGCCAAAACTTTACTAATACAAGTGATATTATAAATTTATTGAAATTAAATATTGATCTTGAAAATAAATATAATCCTGGATTTGATAGAGATATTATTTTTGTTAATGCAAATATAAATTCATCTGAGGGAAACAAATTTATAGAAAATATAAATAATCAAAAAATCAAAAGAGGTAAAATTATTGCATATACGAGAGAAAATTTTGGTTTAAGTTTTGGAAGCTACAATGATGCTTTCAAAAAATTCAAGAAAGACTATGATTATTTTTTATTTACTGAGGATGATTGGATAATATTTAAAGACAATTATTTAAAAATTGGTATTGATATTTTAAATAAAAATCCAAAAACAGGAATGGTATCATATGTAGGAGTTACTAAAATTAACAAGAAAAAATGGAATGAACTTGGTTTAAAAAAAGAAACCGCTTACGGTTGCCATGGAGGTGTAGGTTTAAGTAGTACAAAAATTCTCAGTATAATCGAAAAAAAATATGGTTGTTTACCACATTATACAAAAAATGATTATAGAAAATCAATTACATATGGAGAAATCAGATTTCCAAATAGCTTTATCCAAATTGGTTATAATCTAGTAGACTTACCGAGAGATATGATATTTGGCATGCCTGCTTATGATTTCATGCGAGGTATTAAATATAAAAAATTTCCAAATTTTTTTGAAATTATTTATATTTATTATCTTAAAACTGTATTCAAAAGATATCTAGTTAAATTTATTTGGAAAATTGTTTCTAAGACTGAACTATCAAAAAAGATATATTTAAAAATCATATCTAAATTCAAGTGAATTTAAATTAATTAAGTTATTAAAAAGATTTTTTTTTAATAAAATTTATAATATCAATAATTTCTTTATTTAAACCTGAATTTTGATATTTTTTCATTATTTTCTCAACATGGGTATTTTTTATCTTTAAATAATAATTGAAAAAAAATCTATAAAATATTTTTAATAAAGATAAATGATTTAAAAAATAAGTAAAAAGGAAATTTTTATTAGTAAAGTTTTTGGAAATTTTTTTTTTTATATTTTCTGTTTTAACTTTTTTAAAATAAGAAATTGTATAGTTTGAAATTGTTTTATTTGGAAATTTATTTTCTAGATATTTAAAAAAAAAAATTTTTTCTTTATAGAATCTTTTATTTTCCATTCTTTTTGAATTTAATAATTCTGCTAAGACAGTTTCTTTCATACTAAAACTATCTTTATGTAGCTGATGAATTACAGAAGGCGAGTTTATTCTCATTATCTTCCCATTATGATAATTCATGATGTCAGCTAAAATAAAATAAAAATAAATATAATTAAAAGTTAATTTTGCTAGCTCTTTATAAACTTTTTTTAAATTTTTTGTTAAGCAAATATCGTTATAAGTATTTATATCTTTATTGAAGAAATAGTTATTTATCCTTTTATATTTATTGTTTGACAAAAAATTATTGCCATGTTTCATCTTTTGAAAATTTATTGGTTCACCATATAATTCTATTAAATTTCTATTTTTTATTGGCTGATGTAAATCAAAGTTGATTAGATAGCCACTACACGCTTTTAATTTAGTATTATTTTCCAACAAATACAGGCATCTATTTATTGTGGATTTAACTAAAAAATCATCATTATCAAAAAGCATAACATATTTTGTATCAACAGAGTTAAGTGATTTTGAGATTTTTTCTACAAATGTCTTTAAATCTTTATCATAAGGGTAACTTTTGTATTTATATTGTACTTTATTTTCATCTAATATTTTTAGATCCTTTTTAGTTAATTTATTCTTACTTCCATCAGCTATAAACAATTTATATTTGAAATTAAATTTTGTATAAAATCTGAAAAACCTTATAGTAAATTGTTTCCTATCTTTTAATGGTACTAATATTGTTAATAGTTTATCTTTTATTTTTTTTTTCATATCTTTTTTAAGGAAAAAAAACGTTTTTTTGAAAACATCAAAATAAAAAATATTATTCCAAATAGTGTGATATAAGAAATTAATTTTAAGATAAACCTAGTTTGATCCCAATAATAAATTATATCACCAGATTTAGAATGCTCATACTTATATATCATAAGAAAATTTCCAATATTTAAAATATCATTATTTGGTTGCCAATTATTATCATAAACAAACGGTAACACTATTAACTTGTTTTCATTATCATAGATTTTAAATCTTGCATTTTTTAACCGGAAAAAATCATGGTTACTTATTAAAAAATGTTCTTTATTTTTTAATATACAGTCAATTTCTTTATCTAATTCTAACATGCATAAATTAAAATTTGTTGTAAGTTTTTCTATAATTTTAATCTCAACATTGTTTATATTTCTTTTAAAAAGATGCAGATATTTACCATTTGAAATCTTAATTTTTTTAATAAAATTCCATTCAGGATTTTTAAGTTTTATTAATTCATCCTCAAGTATCATCAAATAATTTATATAAAATATATCCAAAAATAAATTATTATTTATATATTTAAAATGTGAGTCAATTATTCCATACATCAGTCTTTTTTGATCTCCAAAACCATTCATAGCTATATTTTTAAAATAACCTTGAAATGGAGAAAGGTTGTAATTTATTAAGTCTGTTGATGAAAAAATGCCCTCATCTCTAAAATTTATTCTATTTTTGTAAACCTTAGGACTTAAGTAAATTCTAGAGTAATCACTTTTATTTAAATTTAAATTTTTTAAACTTTCAATTAATTCTGAACTATTAATTCTATTTACAATAAAATTATTAGAACTTTGATTTTTAATAAAATTAACGTTTATAATAAAAAGGTTAAAACTATATGATAAAAGCACAGTTATAAGAAAATATCTTAAGAACTTTTTTTTAATTAAATAATAATTACTAAAAAAAATAATTATACCCAAATAAAAAAAAACATCTCTTGATAGTTCGGGTCCAGAACCAGCGAAAGTAATCACAATTGCCTTTGTTAAACTGATAAATATAAATATTAAGAATAAAATATTTATTTTAGTATCAAATGATATGGAGAATTTTTTAATATTTTTTTTTATATTTTTAAAATAATTAAATAATTTTAAAAATATCACTATAATGCAGAACCATATTAATATAGGATTTCCAGGCCCTCTGTTATCACCAAGCTGCCAATTAGAATTATTAAGAAAAAAAATATCTACATAATAATCAAGTTTGTAAGGTCTTTGGAAAGATTTCCAGTTTGTATCAAATATTGATATTTCTCTCAATAAAAAATATATGTGCTCTGCTATCAAAAAAGAAGTTAATAACAAAAATAAAAAATTAACTTTTCTAAATATTTCATCTATTTTTTTAATAGACAATGCGTAGTAAAAAATAAAAAATAATATAAATATTACAAGATGTCCTAAATGAGAATTTGCGAACCATAAAAATGAAAATAAAGTAAGTTTTAAAGAATCTAAAATTGAGTTATGATCCATCAATTTAATAAAGTAATAAAATACTACTGGAAAAAAGGTAAAAACCCAAAACATTGAAATAACATCATCTGAATACAAAAAATTCAAATGTGGTAAAGAAAAAACAACTAATATTACAAGAAGAGTTTCGTTAAATTTTATTTTAAATTTTTTCAAAATTTTTTTTAAAAAATTTAATTGGATAAAAATTTGAAAAAAAATAAAAATAAAATAAAAGTACTTAAGATTGAAATAAAAAAGATTAGCAAAATGATAAAATGGTGAATGACCTATAGGAAACTTTACACCTGGGCCAAAAAAATCATAAAAGAAAAGAAATGGATCTTTTTCACCCCATATAATTCTTGATGAATTAAGTCCTAATTCATATTCCTCAATATCTGGTATTCCATAATGAAATATAGGAAATGTAGAAATTAATATAAACAGAAATTGAATGAAATATTTTTTCTTTGCAATTCCTTTATTTGCATAAAGCATAATATCTAGATTTTTAAAAATTTTTTTCAGTGCATAAATCAAGCCAATTGAGCTATTAGTACTGGTCAGCTACATGCGTTACCGCACTTCCACACCCAGCCTATCAACGT